>Ga0182741_1001531_pt1 | contig 29777 bp, 26 predicted proteins | sample eDN5th37CBELigOP_FD_128874 | JGI IMG/M metagenome (GOLD analysis project Ga0182741, IMG submission 128874) | Enriched Organic Plus compost microbial communities from Emeryville, California, USA - eDNA 5th pass 37_C BE-Lig OP (version 2) (version 2) ... | reverse complement strand
TGCGCGTGGCGCGGGCGCTCCAGATCCAGGCCGTTTCGGCGGAGCGCTGCATCTGGATCGCGAGCGCGTACTTCTATCCATCGAGCGCGGAGCTCGAGGCGCTCGCCGGCGCGGCGCTCGACGGCGTGGACGTGCGGATACTGGTGCCGAGCAAGTACGATCATCCGTGGGTGCGGCGACTCACGCGTCAGGTGTACACCCGGCTGCTGCGCAACGGCGTGCGGATCTGGGAGTGGAACGGGGTGATGATGCACGCGAAGACCAGCGTGATGGACAGCCGCTGGGTGCGCGTGGGCTCCACCGATTTCAACCCATTGGGAGTGGCGATCAACTACGAGCTGGATGCGTTGATCGAGGATCGCGCATTGGGTGAGGCGGCGGAGGAGATGTTTCGGGCGGATCTTGCGGACTCGACGGAGATAACCGAGTCGAAGGTGAAGACATTAGACTGACCGCCCTGATTCTTTCCTTCGCTCCCCTCGCGTTCGCGGCGCACGTCGTGCCCATCGCGGCCGTCGCGGCGCAGGGAGCCGACACCACCGCGCGCGCACAGCCAGCTCTCGAGTCGAGCGACCTCGTTTACGCCGCCGGGGCAGCGCTCGCGACGCTCGGCGCCGCGCGGATCGACCGGCCGGCGGCGAACTTCGTTCGTACGCACGGTCAGGAGAGCGTCGCGCTCCAGCGCGCCTCGCACGTGATGGAGTCGCTCGCGATCCCCGGCGCGTTCATCATCGGCGGCGGCCTTTACATCGGCGGCCGCCTGGGCGGCGATGACGGGATGGCCGACGCGGGGCTGCATACCACCGAGGCAGTGTTCATCGCGAGCGCCGTGGCCGGAGTCCTCAAGCTCGCCACCGGCCGGGCGCGGCCCTACGTCTCGCACGACAGCAGTGGCGCCTACGGCTTCATGAGGGGGATCCACGACGACCGGTACAGGTCGTTCCCGTCGGGGCACACGGTGATAGCATTCGCCATGGCCGCCGCGGCCACCGAGGAAGTGAATCGTTCGGGAGGGCCCATCTGGCTGGTGGGTGCGGCGACGTACAGTGGCGCGACGCTCGTGGGGCTCGCGCGCATGTATCACGACATGCACTGGGCGAGCGACGTGGTGGCGGGGGCGGCCATCGGGATCTTCACCGGGAGAAGAGTGGTACGGTGGCAGCACTCGAATCCGGGGAATCGAGTGGACCGCTGGCTGCTCGGCGTATCGGTGCGGAGGGGAGATAGTGGCGAGCGGTTGGTGATGCCGTTCGTGGTGCCGAGTACGGTGTCGGCGGCGCCGGTTGCGGGACTGGCCGTCGGCTCGGCAGTCGCCCCTGTGGCAGGCCGGCGGTTGGGATGGCAGTGAGACCGGCGATCGGACCGGCAATCGAGCCGGCAATCGGACTGGTGCTCGGCCCAGCCGGCGGGGGCGAGGCCGCCTCCATGGCACGCTGGGAGATCAGGTAGCGGCGGTTCCTGCTGGCGGCTGGCTGCGTAGAAATGGTTGGCGGCCAGCTCGGAGGCGTACGAGATGTGGGTGCGGCGCTACGTGCACTTTCACGGGCGCCGGCATCCCCGTGCGATGGGCGCGGCCGAGGTAGCCGAGTTCCTGGATCATCTGGCAGACGAGCGCCGGGTAGCGCCATCCACGCACAACCAGGCGCGATCCGCCCTGCGCTTTCTGTATCGCGAGTTGCTGGGAGAGAGGGCGGCGTGGGTGGATGACATCCCGAGGGTGAGGCAGCAGGCCGTACTCCCGACCGTGCTATCCGTCGACGGCGTGCGAGCCGTGCTGGCCGAGATGTGCGATGTGCCGCGATTGATCGCGCTCCTGATGTATGGAAGCGGCCTGCGCCTCACCGAGGCCTGCGCGCTGCGAGTGCAGGATGTGGATCTGGCCCGCCGACAGATCTTCGTCCGTGACGAGCGCTGTCAGCGCCACCGGCTCACACGATTGTCGGACAGTTGTGCCACGGCACTGGCGCCGCATATCGAGGCCGTCGTGCAAAGCTCGCTGACCCGCGCGACGGCCTCGGCGACGGCGTCAGTTGCCACACCTTCCGGCACTCGTTCGCGGTGCACCTCCTCGAGATGGGTTACGACATCCGGATCGTGCAGGAGCTGCTCGGGCATAGAGACGTGAATAGCACGATGGTGTACGCCCGGCTGGTGCGCTCTCCCGGCAAGACCATCCGAAGCCCCGCCGATCTGCTCGCGCTTCCGGGTCTGTCGAGGGAGGTGGTAGGACGGAGCGATGCAGGCGGCACGTCTTCGGAAGCTGGAACCGCAAGTGCGATGGGCGGGTTGATCGGCGCTACTGCCCCAGAGGGCGATAGGCTGACCAGCTCCGTCAGCATAATGCGCCGCCGGCTCATCGAGGGGCGCTTGGTAACTGCCCCCTGGCACAAGCACTCCACTTGAACGAGAATGGACGTAGACCACCCGCATTAGGCTGCCAGGACGGTCCGTGTATCACGGCCGGAGCGGGATAACGTTACTGCCTAATACGCGTTAGGCAGTCTACGGAGCATGTACTTGGACCAGAAAATCGCGACGTTGAACATCCCTTGCGGCCTCCTGCTCTCGGTCACCGACGTCGATCCTGACTACGTCCGCTTAGACATCTCGATGGCTGACGGCACCTTCGCCGGCCGTGCGGACGTCTATGAGAGCCCTGGTCTAGCAGCGACTCTCGCGGCCGAGTTGCGCGGATTTCCTCAAAGTCCGACTGATAGGCGGGAAGTCGTCCTGGGGTCGTTCGATCCCGCAGTGGCTGGCGGTGGGCTTCACCTCATGTTCCGCTGCCTCGACCGTTCGTGGATCTTAGTGGCTGGTCCGCGAGAGTAGCGAGCGGAGTGATCTTGTGCGGCGCCGCCTAATGAAGCGTTGCACTGGACAAGTACGGACTGTCGTATATGTGGGCGACTGGCGAGACCATCTTGGATCAAGCATCTTCACGCTTGGACGGCTGGCGCTTGTCGGTGAACTCTGCGTTAGGCCAACCAACATGCTGCGATGATACTTAATGGCACGATCAGCAACCATCTCGTCGGGCTGGCCTTCCTCGTGGCGTTCGCCGTCGGCAGCAACTGGGTCGAGCGGCGGCGGAACCCCCGTCCGCCATGGTCCCGGTACCGCTCAGCATCTATTCGCTGGTGAGTAGTCGCTCGCCGCTTGGCTCTGCATTAGCCGGATGCTGAGCTTGATCGTCATCTTAGGATGAGTGAATCACCCTATACCTACTTCGGCAAGCGAGCAGGATTGCTCCTAGCGGGGTTCGTACTCCTGCTGGCTGGGGGCGTAGGTGCGCAGCAGCCGACCCAGGCGGACAGTGTCGCGGTGCTCAACCTCGCTGTTGAACGCATTATCATGCTCGATTCCACGCGCTTCGCCTATGATGACAGCGTGCAGTTGCGGCGCGTCGTCGACGGTCCAGAAGCAGCGTGGGCTGCCCCTGCACTCGTGCTCTTACGCACGCTCGAGCGACTGGGCGAGGAGTTGGAGTGGCTGTCCGTATCGGCTCCTCAGTTCAAGGGTGACACTGCGCTGGTCTACGAGCATCGCCGACAATGTCGGGTAGGCCATGCAGCGCATGGGCGGCTGTACGAACACCGCTTCGTGCGGACGGCCGAGAGGTGGGCGCCCCTGTTCAGCGGCGGCGCAATTGTGGACGAAGTTTGCGTCCCCGGACGGAGAGCGCCATGAGCGTTCGCCCGATGCTGCGTGGGGCGTGGGCCCCGCCGCCGCGCCTTCCGAGTCCACTCCGTTGAGCAAGCGGGATGATGGGTAACAGTTTATTCCGGCAAGATAGGTAACACTCGTTGGGGTTGATAGGGCTCACTCGTACACCTTCATCTCTCGCTCATTGATCTTGCCGAGGAGAACGGCTCCGAGGTAAAGCGACCAGATGCCGTCGCCTGTCTACTCGAGCCCCACTGGAGGATCCCCGGCAAGCGCGGCATGGGGCCGCTCCTGGTTGTACTCCTCTCGAAAAGCGCCGAATGCTGGCTGCTGTGCCGAGAGATTGCCCCTGGGCGGCCTGGTAGCCTCGGCCTTGAGCGTCCGGTGCATCCGCTCGTGAGCGCCGTTCTCCTGCGGTGAGGCCGGGTGGATGCGCTGGTGAGTGATCCCGAGCCTGAGCCACCAGACGCTGAGTTGCGTGAGTCCGTGCAGGTCGGTGTTGGCGAAGGGCACGCCGTTGTCGGTGCGAATGGCAGTGGCTAGCCCGTATTCGCGGAAGACTCGCTCGAAGATGCGGCGCACTCCGACGGCCTTGGTGCTCGGCAGAGCGTTGACGGCGAGGAGGAAGCGCGTGTGCTGATCGACTATGGTGAGCGGGTAGCAGTAGAGCCCATCGCGCGTCTTGAAGTGGCCCTTGAAGTCGGCGGTCCAGAGATCGTTGGGATTAGTGGTGTGGATCGGTACCACTCCGGGATGCACGGTTCGGCGCCGGCGCCTCCTGGGTCTCACGAGCCCTTCGCGCTTGAGCAAGTCGGCGACGGTGCTCGCCGCGGGCCAGGCATGGAGCTCGGGGTGTCGTAGTGCCAGGTAGTCCAGGAACTTCGCCGGACCCCAGGCGGGGTGAGAGCGGCGAGTGGCCGAGAGTAGGGCAGCCAGCTCGGTGTCGATGCGATGCGGGCAGTGGTGCGGTGCGTGGCTTCGCTCGCGGAGTCCGAGTGCTCCCTCGGCGTGGTAGCGAGAGAGCCGCTTATAGCCGGTCTTGCGGCTCACGCCATATCTCTGACAGAGCTCGCTCATGGTGTAGTGGCCACGCTGGTGATCGGCGATGAACTGCAGGCGCTCGTCCATGGGTGCAGTCTCCAGCCAGGGCATGGCACTCCTCGCGAAAGGGGGCTGCCCTGGAGCTAGAGTGTCACCCATCGTCCCGGAATACTCTGTTACCAATCAACCCGGTTTGTACACCACTGCCAGCTAACGTGACGTTGTGGGACGACCAGGGCGAAATCTGTGGAAGTCATCGTAGCTGGTCTTGTGGCGAGTTTCGGACGCGTTATGCAATCTCTCGCTGGTTGGTGAGTCGCCGGCGGTTGAACTTTGCGTCGTGCCGCCACGATATCCTTATCGCAGGGGCGTCCGCTCGCCGTGCCGAACCCGCCTTCGACAGCTTTCCACCATGACCAACCCCAAACCCGCCGAGCTGCCCGTGCGCCTGTTCAAGGATGCCGCGGCATGGGAAGCGTGGCTCGCCAGGCAGCACGCCAAATCCGCCGGCCTGTGGTTGCGGATCGCCAAGGCAGCGTCGAACGTCAAATCGGTGTCGTACGCCGAGGCGCTCGACGTCGCACTCTGCTACGGCTGGATCGACGGGCAAAAGAAGACGCTCGACGACGCGACCTGGCTCCAGAAGTTCACGCCGCGCGGCAAGCGGAGCATCTGGTCGAAGATCAACCGCACGGAGCGCGTGCGCTCTGGTTACTGGTGGTCAAACTCTCCGCCATCGCCGGCGCGACCGTGTCGCTGGTTGGTGGTTTGCACCGGCAGGCGATGGGCACCGGCCACATGGAGCCTGGCGCTGGTATACTCGCGGCGCTCGTCGTCACGAGCATTCTTGCCCTTTCCGCATTGGTGTTGCGAGCGGTTGTCCGACGCAGTGCTCGCCCCACCGTGCAGGTACTCGCGACATTGATCGTAGCTACATCGGGCCTTGCTCTTGCGAGCCGCATCCTCGTTCTATTCGTGGGTTGCCTTGCAAGCGGTGAGTGCATCTAGCGTGGATTACGTGCTTGGCGGCCGCACGGTGGCTAGGAGATACTACAGTTCCGCTGCCGGCTCCCTGATCCGCCACGGCGAGCGGCAGCGACGCCGGCGAACCGCGCACATGGCAGACATCAGCGCTTTGGCGTCACACGAAACAGTCCGCCCGGATTCGCATCCTCGATCAGCCACACGGCGCCGTCGGGCGCGACCGCGACATCGCGAATCTCGTGGCCCACGTCCCACCGCTCCGCCGGTGTTGCGCCGCCCTTTCCATCGAAGGTGATGCGGTTGAGCGTCTTCGTGGGCATTCCACCGATCAGCGCCGAGCCGTTCCACTGCGGGAACATGGCGCCGCTGTAGAAAGTCAGGCTGCCCGGCGCGATGACGGGCGTCCAGTAGATGACCGGCTTCGCGAGGTCCGGACGCGTGTCCGGACTCGCGATCGGTGTGCCGTCGTAGTTGGTGGCATACGATACCAGGGGCCACCCGTAGTTCTTGCCCGGCTCGATGAGATTCAGCTCGTCGCCGCCCCGAGGGCCGTGCTCGAGCTCCCAGAGCTGGCCGTTCGGCGCGAATGCGAGGCCGTACGGCGTGCGATGTCCGCTGGTCCACGTCTCCGACGGCGTCAGGTTGGGCCCGGGGAACGTGTACGTCCGCACCACGGGCGCGCTCTTGGCGATCTCGGTGTTGCGCGGCGGGTCGATGACTGGCAGCGTGGCTGCTCCGGTCTTGCCCGCGTACGGATTGCCCGGCGCCGGCTTTCCGTCGAGCGTGAGACGTAGGATCTTGCCGAGCGGCGAATTGGGATCCTGCGCCGGCGTCATGCGCTGCCGGTCGCCGACGGTGAGAAAGAGGTACTGCTTGTCTGGCGAGAAGGCGACCGCTCCGCCGAATTGCCCGCCGCGTCCTCGCATGCCATCGCGCCAGATGACCTGCAAGCTCTCGAGACTCGCCGAACCGTCACCAATCGCGAGACGAGCGCGCGCGAGCGCGAGGCTCGACCCGCTCCCGCTGTCGCCTGGCTCCGAATAGGTGAGATAGATGCTGTGGTCGGTCGCGTAGTTCGGCGACACGTACACGCCGAGCATGCCGCCCTGCCCCTGGTGCAGTACTGCGGGAACGTTGGCGACCTGCGTCTTCGCGCCCTGCTGAGTGACCAGCCAGAGTGGACCAACCTTCTCCGTGATGAGCATGCGTCCGTCGGGCAGGAACGCGATGCGCCAGGGTAGGTCGAACGTCGCCACCTGGGTCATGGTGAACGGCGGGTTCGTCTCGGCGCTTTGCCCGCCCGCATTGATCTGCGCGTGCGCTGCCGTGGACAGGATCGTGAGCGACAGCATGGCATGAGCGACGATCTTCATCGGACTCCCTCGCGTGGGTTCGTTGTTGCCACGAAGGTTACACGGGTCGCGGTGAGTTGTGCCAGGCTATGGGTGGCCAGAGGAGCCAGCGGATCGCGACCGCTCTCGGAGCGCGCATCGATATCCGGTGCTTCACCCACGACCCGAGCGTCCAGTCCTCGCTCGAGTTTCCGTGTCCTCCGGTGCGCTCGATGCGGTCGCGGTGCTGGTGAAGGTGGGTGCCGAGCTGGCCGCGAAAGACAGCGCCCGGGGCGGCACTCTGCTGGAGTGGACAGAATATCATCTGAGTGCGAGGCGGCGAGACAGCCGCGGCGGTACGGCTCGATCCCAACTCGGTTTTGTCGTTCCGTTCTTCATTGTTATTGTTCGCGATATCATGTCATCGCTCGCGTTCCACACGGAGCGCCCCGGTGTCGGGGGCCGTTTCTCGGCCCGGACGATGACCCGCATTGGGCGATGGTCGAGCGGGACAGCATCCACGACACGTCGGATCCGACGGTACCACCAAGAGGGCCGCGACATGCGTCACTTGCGCTACAACGTAGCTATGAGCCTGGATGGCTACATCGCCGACAGTCTGGAACGGTTCGACTGGATCCCGGATGATGACACCGTCGACTTCGCCGGACTCTTCGCACGAGTGGATACCTTCGTCCTGGGCCGGCGCACCTATGAGGCGGTGCTGGCGAACGACGAGCCACCGTGGCAGCCCGGTATGCGGGTGTACGTCGTGTCCCGAACGCTTCCAGCGGGACCGCACCAGGGGGTCAGTATCGTCCGTGATGATCCGGTCGCGCTCGCCGACTCGCTCCGGCACGAGTCTGGTGACGGTGAGATCTGGCTCTTTGGTGGCGGACAGCTCTTCGCCGCCCTGCTCGCGGCCGGGCAGGTGGACACTGTGGAAATCACCGTAGTGCCGGTCCTTCTCGGAAGCGGCGTGCCCGTGGTCACGTCATTACCGGAGCGCACGCCGCTCGATTTGATACACTCGCATGTATATCCGAGCGGCATGGTCGCGCTGCACTACTCGGTTCCGGGAGCCACTGGCTGAGGAGTGCCGGAGCTGGCTTACGACCGGTTCCTTCGCATCGAGCATCCGCACGAACGCTCCGACGCCGTCGCGGACGATAGTGATCTTCCGGGACGGCCTCCAGCAGGGCCGCCATGTGGTTGCCTGGCGGGTCTATCTCGGATCGTGCATCTTCCTGCCTGGCCAGTTGCGCACCGCAGCCGATCTTCGCGTTGGAGCACGCCTGAGTCCTCTCATCGATGGCGCTGTCTCCTCGCCGCGTGCGGCCTGACGATCGCTGAACCGGCGAGCGATATGGCGAGCGATCTTCGGACTGCGCCGGCACTTCCGTTCGACTCGATCGCGGGTTGACGCGGGTGCTCGACATCTCCCAACCAACCAGTCACGTTCGGCAATAGGACTACCAATGGGTCGCTCGTCGTCATCCATCTGGAAAGAGCATCTCGGCTTGGCGACTGTCTCCGAGTACACGCCCGTTGCCATACCCTCCAATGCACCGGCGCGCGTGCAGGAGTACATCCAACACCTCGAGGCCGGCTACTTCTTCAGGAGTCGCGACACGCCGGAAAGCCTCGAATACATGATCCAGTACTATCGTACGCGAACGCCGTGGAGTCGAAAGGCGTTTCGCACGACCGGTGTTCTGATCATTGTACTGGGCGTCCTACTCCCGTTCGTCGCCGGCCTGGGTGACCGACTGGAGCTGTTTGGATGGAAGCCGGACAAGGACATTCTGGTCAGCGCGCTTGCCCTGGTACTCGGACTTCTGTCTGGTCTCAATCAGTTCTTCCGCTGGGACGAACGCTGGAAGGGACACACGCAGTCGCTTTTCAAGCTGCAGCGGCTACGCGCGCACTGGGAATTGGAAAAGGCTCTGGCCTGCCAGATGACCGATGCCGACAAGGCGATCGAATTGCTGACATCCGCGGTGGAGGAACTGGTGACACGCGCATACGATGTCGCGGGCGAAGAGATGGACAACTTCTTTCGCCTTCAACGTCTACCTGAACGGTCCGCGCCCGATTCGAAGTCCTAGTCCCGAAGGGCGCAGGTCGCGCATGCGGGATGAGCCGAAGTCGGCTCTCGGCGCGGTTGCCATTCGCGTGCGCTACATCGCGGCGGCTGTGGCGACGATCGCGATCGGGCTGCTCGTACACGTGCGCGGCGGTGCGCTCGGGCCAGCAGCGCGGGATGTGATTGGCGACGCACTCTGGGCGGCCATGATCACCTGGTGGATCGGTGCTCTGGCTCCCGGCGCTCGGTTGGTGAGGCGGTGCTCGGCGGCGTATGCGATCTGCGTGGTGGTCGAGGCGAGCCAGCTGTACCACACGCCGTGGCTCGATGCGCTTCGGGCGACGGGGTTGGGGCGACTCGTGATGGGGACCGGCTTCGACCCGCGCGATCTCGCGGCCTATGCACTGGGTGTGGCGGGGGCCGCGCTCTTCGAGGCGGCGGTCGCCTCGCGTGGTCGGCGTCCGCGCGGTCACCTAGCCAATCGTACACCGGGTGGTTTTAGGGAAGAGTGGTGGGATTGAAGAGAATAGTTGGCCACCTCACACCATCACCGATACACTTACTCATGCGCCCTCTTCGGTATTCCATCAACGTCACCCTGGACGGGTGCTGCGATCATCGTGCAATGGTCCCCGACGAAGACCTGCACCGTCACGCGACGGAGATCATTGCGCAGGCCGATGCCCTCCTCTTCGGCCGGGTGACTTACGAAATGATGGAGGAAGGATGGCGGCCGTTCGTGCGGACGGGGGTGAGGCCTGATTGGATGGAACCCTGGATGGAGTCCTTCGCCCAAACGATCGACGCTGCGAATGCGAAGATGAGTACGAATTCGTGGTGCAGCCCAGGCTCGCCGGCCATGGGCCGACGTTGTTCGCGGGGCTGTCGAAGTATGTGACCTGAAGCCCGTGAGCCGGCTGGAGCTCGGCTCGGGAGCGGTGGCTCTGCGGTATGAGCCGAGAAGAGCGATCGGGCTTACGCGCCGTTCGTGAGGCTCATGCGTGCGTTCCGTCGGTGACTGGATGGCGACTCACCCCACGATGTAGCGGCCGATGATGCCGGTGGAGCTCAGTATGCCGACGATGGTCAGCAGCGCGATCGCCACGGCCGCGCTGGCCGCGAATCTACGGCGTGCGGCGGCGGAGCGCAGCGCGCTCCAGCAGAGTGTTCCCCATAGAAGGCCTTCCACGAAGAACCATGGCTCGTTGAGGAAGATGTCCTGCAGATCTGCCGCGCGGCGGTCGATCACGGCGAAGACCGGGTACTCCAGGTACACCACGCCGGCGAGACTCAGCACTCGGGTCGCTTCGTCGACGAGCGCGTGCATCACGCAGCCCACGGCGATGAGCCAGCCCACGCCCGTGAAAATGGCTCGCGCACGGGGAGATTTCCGGAGCAGTGGTGAGAGCGCCGCGAGCGCCGCCGTCAGCACCAGCAGCAGCGCGGCGACTCCGTTGATGAAGCGCCATTGATCCCGGGACACGGGCGTGCCGAACATCCCGGCGGTGCCGCCCAGGGCGTAGTAGGTGCGATAGGCGGCATACGGCAAGGTCCAGCCGCAGACGAGCCACGGGAGCCATGGAAGCCACGATGGTGCCGGCGCGTCCTCGGGCGAGCGTGGGCGATCATCGCCAGTTCGGGCGATGGGCGATTTCGAGTCGCGCATGATGTGGCCGATCCCAGTCATTTCAGCGGGTGTTCCAGCAGCACCAGGCGAACGCCGCCGCCGCCAGCCGAGAAGTACCGATCCCCGAGAAGGCGCGCCCCGATGCCCTCGCCGAGTTCCGCGGGCGAGTCGTCGTACAGCCGCGAGCGGTAGTCCAGCACCAGCCATGCCGGCTCACCCGGCGTGTGGGATAGCGAGCGGGCAACCACGCTCGGCGACTTTGCCGGATACACGGGCGCTACACGCTCGTGGCGCAGGTAGTAATACAGCGGCTCTGCCGCTTTCTCCGGGAGCACGAAGATCGCCCCGGCCCGATTCCGCTCGTGCGCGATCGCGCTGACCACCGGACGGTAGTCGCTGTCTCGCGTGTCGACTCGCTCGTAGCCGCGGATGCCGAATGCCGACACGAGCAGCAGTATGGCGAATGCGAGGGCGCCGGACGCCGCTCCCGATGACTCGCTCAGCCTCTCCACTCCGAAGCCGAGCAGCAGATAGAGAAAGGGGCTGGCGAAGAGGAAGTATCTCGCGAGATCGACTTCCCGCCACGCGGAAATCGTGGTGCCGAGGATGAGCGGTATCACGACCGCCAGCGCGATGGACCGCCGCGAACCGTTGAAGAAGCGTGCGGCCCCCGCTCCCAGCACGATGACCGCGATGATCAGGGCCAGTGGCTGCACCACGAAGAGCTCGGCCATGTGGAGGAAGGTCGAGATGCTGCCGTCGCCCTGGAACGATGCCGCTGCCGCGGAGAAGTCGCGCGGATAGTAGTACACGCCGTGCAGCGCCACGAGGGGATACTCGAAGAGCGCGCGCAGTGCCGAGACGGCTCCCGGCGAGCTGCGCCACTCCTGACTCGCGCCCGCCAGGTTCAGTCGCACGCCGCGCGCGTAGAGCAGCAACGTGACAGCGATGATGGCATTGGCCGCGATCCATGCGATGGCGGCGCGGGGGCGCTGGCCGGTTCGCGCCGCGGCGTCGGCCGCATCGCTTCCAGCGCCTCGGTGCTGGCTGCGTTTCCTTCCACTGCCGTGTCGGATCAGGAGCCGGGCCGCGTCGACGTTGAGCGCGGCGATGAAGGTGGCCGAGACGATGTTGGTGTGGACCATCGCCGTGCCGATGATCGTGTACCAGGCGAGAGCGCGCCACGCGCGCACCCGGGATGCCGGGCGCGCCGAGCCGGGGTCGCACGTCGCTCCGCCGGTGTCCGGCGCGAACGTTGCGTCTCGCCAGCGCAGGTAGGCGATGAAGGCGAGGACCGCCATGAGGGTGAGTGGCATGTACATCCGCGCTTCCTGCGCGAAGTACAGTTGCAGCGGGGAGATGGTGAGCAGGGAAGCTCCCAGCGCCGCCGCACGCCGCGTGAAGACTCGAGCTCCGATGACGTACGTGGCGGGGATCACGAGCAGGCTGGCGATGAGCGACGGTGTGCGCAGCGCGGCCTCGGAGTCGCCGAAGAGCGTCATCCAGAGCTTGAGGAACACGAAGTAGAGAGGGCCGAGGGGGCTGGATCGCACGTTGTCGATCAGAGCTGGCCAGGAGAGGTGGGCCACGTACCAGGAGTTGGCTTCGTCGTACCAGAGGTTCGTGGTGCCGATCCCCTTTACCCGGAGCGCGAGGGCCACGAGCATGAGCGAGGAGAGCATCACCAGCGCGAAGCCGTGCGAGCGGCCGAGCGGCCGACCGAGCGACCGACCGAGCGACCGACCGAGCGACCGACCGAGCGGCCGCGCTCCCGCGGCGATGCCGGATCGCTCGCGCTCTCTCATCGCTCCGATCGTGGCGCTCGTGCTATTCATCTTTCTGTACGCGGGCAACTCTCGGGAGAGCGGTCCCGCGCAGGGTGCGCTCCAGCGCATCACGCTCTCGCAGAAGGATCGCGATTTCGACATCATCCCGCCCGTACGCGGCGGTGCGGTGGGATCGGTCTGGTATTCCCCGCGTGGGACCGGGCTGAGCTTCCAGCTCCTCGCTTCCGGGTTGCGGCCGGGACGGCGCTACCTGCTCGAGCTCTCGGTCGATGGCACCATCTACACGGTGGCCAGTCACACGGCGAGCGCTTCGGGCGAGCTCTCGATCGATTCCACGATCACTTCCTTCCGGGAAGGTGCGTGCGTGGGCGACAACTTCGACCTGCCGAAATCGGCGCGCGGTGCGCACGAGGTCAAGTTCTGGCTGAAGAACGATGGAAATCCCGTGAGCGGAACGATGCCTGGCCGGCTGCCGTCGTCTGCCGCGGGCTCATCGCTCCCCTGCCATGGGAACGGCGATGGCGATTACAGCTACGTTCTTCTCGACAACGCCGCGGCACACTTCACCGGCGAATCGAGCTAGCCGCGGTGCAGCGTTCGTGCCATGAGCCGGCTTCGAGCGGCAGTGCAGCGCTCGCGGCCGGAAGTGGTCGCATACCATCCCGCGATGGCCGGCAGCCCGTGCCGCCGTGCGCGCCGCTGCATCCGAGCCTGCCGCGGCTCAGCGCGCGGTGAAGCGTCCCGGCCGATTCTCCAGCAGCACGTAGCTGTAATCGCCATCGCCGTTCCCGCTGCACGCGAGCTCCGTCGCGGCCACTCCGGCTTCGCCGCCGGATGGCACGCGTTGCGCGCCGGTGGTCGCGTTGCCGTCGCGCTTGAGCATGAAGCCCAGTGCGTAGCTCCTGCCCGACTCGAAGCTGACTGGCGGATCGTAGTTGTCACCCACGCACGTCCCCTCGGCCACGCTCGAGAAGACGCTGTCCAGTGCCAGGTTGCCCGCGGCATCGGCCGCGAGGCTCGCCACGTCGTACACGGTACTGTCGATCTGGATCTCGAAGATGTAGCGCTTGCCGGGGTCGAGGTCGCGCGCGCTCGCCCGTATGGAGAGGGCGGGGCCGTTCGGAGTGTACCATACCGCGCCCGATGGACCGCCAAAGAGCGATGTCACCGCGCTCAAGCCGCCCTTCTGCACGAGCTCCACCTGCTCGAACGCGCCCTGGCGAGCCGGCTCACCGTTCCGCCAGGGCTTCATGAAGATCAGGATCACCGCGATGGTGAGCGCGATGGGGAGCACGAGGAAGCGAAGCAGCTCGCGCGCCGGGAAGCGGCGCCGACCGGAGCTCGGAGTGGGCATGGGCTTCAAGATACCCCGCGGATGATGACCACGCGACGAACGACTTCGACGCAGTGCCCATGATGCTCGCGATGCCCGCGCCGATGGCGCAACCCGCGGCAGATGCGCATGAGGGAGGGAACCTGACGGGGCCGCAGGGCGCGGACGTTGCATAGCGCCACCGCGCATGCACGCGGAAGCGGAGCGCGGCGAGCCGGCGGCCCTCGCCGCTGGAGCCGCGCCGACCGCGGTAAGGTCGTGGTCCGTACGCAAGGAGCGCTGGTTGGCGATGTATTCACCAGGTGGGGCGGGCAGGAGCATCGTGGCGGGAGCCGACGACACGGAGCGCGCGCACGAATGGACGGTGAGCACTCCGGAAGCACTTGCCGCACGATCGAGCGATGGCCATCGGGCGGCGGTCATCGCGCTCGCGGCCAGCATGCTCCCGTACCTGCTCCTGCTCACGCTCTTCCGCGGAGGCGGCGACCAGGATGCCGCCATCCACGCCATCTTCGCCCTCTTTCCCTCGCCCGATCGCATCCTGAGCATCTGGGCGAGACCTCTCTTCGCCGCGCCGTACGTCATCCCCGCGCAGCTCGGCGGCTATCTCGCCATGCGGCTGACCACGACCGGCATATGCGCTCTGGCGGCCTGGCTCACGTATCTCACGGCTCGCCGGGTGGGCCTGGGCCGCATGGCCTGGTTGTCCATCCCGCTGGTGCTGCTCCAGCCGGCGCTCCTGAGCGTCGGCACCGACGCCATGACGGAGCCGATATTCGTACTCGTGTTCTCGGCGGGACTCCTCGCGCTCGCGCACCATCGCACGCTCACGGCATCGGCGATCCTCTCGTTCCTCCCGCTGGCACGCCCCGAGGGACCGTTCATCCTGGTGGTGCTGGCTGTGCTGTGGCTTCCAGCGGTGCGGCGCGACCGGCGGTACCCGGGGCGGTACCTGGCGGCCATCGCTCTTCTCGGACTGGGGCTGGGCGTGTGGCTGGCGGCGTGCTTCGTGACTACCGGGAATGCCGCCTACCTGCTCTCGCTACCCTGGCCCGCGCACACGGTGCAGGTGCCCACGATGTTCACGCGCCAGCAGCTCCTGCACTACGTCATGCGCTGGCCGCACATCATAGGGCTGGGGCTTTTCCCGCTCTGGCTCATGGGGCTCCAGCCGAGCTGGCGGCATCCGCTCCTGCGCACATGCGTGCTCATGACGCTCGCGCTGCTCGCGGTGCACACCGTCCTCTACTCGGCGGCGACGATGGGATCGCTCGGGCTCGACCGCTATCTCGCGACGCTCGCGCCCGCGGTCGCGCTGGTGGCGACGGCGGGCGCTGGCGCGGTAGCGGCGCACATCGCCGGCCGGCGCGCGACCGCGGCCGTGATCGGGGCGCTGCTCGTCCTGGAAGTGGTACATGCGATAGTCGCTTTCGACTCGAATTGGCTGGACCACATGCCGGCAGCCACGCTGGTGGCCGCACGAGAGGCCGAAGCACGACTGGACGTCGCGGACAGGCCGCTCGTCTCGGCCGACCAGTACGGCTACGTCTTCCTGGAGAACGGTTGGGGGAGGGATCGGCTGCCGGCCACGGCGCACGATGTCACCGCCGCCACCATCGCTGACTTCCCCGAAGGAACGGTGGTGCTCTGGGATGACGTCACCGGCGCGTGGTGGTTCAACCTGACCATCGAGGATTTCACCGAGCGAGGCTACCGGCTCCTCTGGGAGCGGCGCACGATGCTCGACTCTCCGCTCTCTCCGTTCTACGAGCGTGCGCGGAGCTCATCCCTGAGCTGGCTCTACTACTGGTTCGGAGTCCCGTCCACCAGAGAGATGCGACAGGCGGTCCTGGTCAAGGAGTGACGATCAGCCGGCCGCGGTACCGGTGAAGCGAGCCTTCGTCCGTTCGCGAAGCTCGTAGTCGAAACGGCCGTCGCCGTTGCCGGTGCACGGGAGCGGTCGCGAGGCCGGGCCGGTCACGGAGCTCCCGGCGGAGCTCTCTCCGGGGTCCGAGCCATCACGCTTGAGCCGCACGGCCACCATGTGCTGGCCGGAGAGCTCGATGGGAGGGTTGCTCACCGCACCAACGCAGTAGCGGTCGGTGAACTCCCGCAGCGAGCCGTGGCCGAGCACGCGCCCGCTTTCGTCGGCCACCACGCTTCCGGCCGCGTAGTCGAGCGAATCATCCACGTTGAGCTCCACGCGGTAGCGCACGCCGGGCTCGAGGTTGCTGGCGCGCAGATACCACTCGAATGAGTCGCCGGAAGGGTTGTAGTAGAGAGTCCCCTCGGGCCCCGTCCGGGCGGGCGCGTCGCCGAACGTCACCAACCCGAGCGAGTCGAAACCGGCCGGCGCCCGGGCCGGCATCTCGCTCTCGAGGATCGTGTCCGTGTGCGAGAGCGCCGGCTCCGATGCGCCGCAACTCAGCGCGTTCACCGAGATCGCCGCGACCAGCAGGATGGCGATCTCGCGTCCCACGCGCCGCTTCCCCGAAGCGATCGCCGAAGGGATCTCCGCGGGGACCGCCGCGAGCGCGGGCGCCGACTCCACGGCGAGCTCCAGGTTCCGCCCGATCCCGCCGAGGATGTGATGCCTGATGGAGTAGAGCGCTATCAGCAGATAGCCGCCCGCGAACAGAACGAGGAAGGGAAGCGCGCCGTACTCCTTCACCCAGATGGCGTAGCCGATGGCTGCCAGCGTGTAACTACCCAGCACCAGCTCGCCGATCGTGCTCCAGCGGATCGGACTGCGGTAGCGCTTCTCCTTCCAGCTCTGGCCACGCCCGGTGATGTGGTACTTGGGCGTGCGGATGAACGGGCTCTTCTTGCCCAGCAACCCCTCGAGGGCGGCCTGCGCGTTGTTGACGCTGAGCCCGATGGACGCTCCCAGGAAGAGCGGGAAGCAGAGCACGCGCGGTATCCACTTCTTCGCGTGTCCGGCCCGTTCGGCCTCGGCGTAATACGCGAACGTGCCGAAGAGCGAGAAGAGGAAGTACGCGGAAAGCGGCCAGAGCACGCGTACGTCGTAATGGTGTGCCGCGACCACCATGAGCGGGTTGAGCAGCCCCACGAGCAGCAGGAACGGGTACGAGCTGTTGCCGAGCAGGTGCGCGGTGCCCTGGACCTTGTCCCAGAGCGGGATCTTCGAGCGCCAGAGGGCCGGGAGGAGCTTGCGCGCCGTCTCCTGCGTTCCCTTCGTCCAGCGGAACTGCTGCGCCTTGAGGCCGTGGATGTCGGCCGGGAGCTCAGAGTCGCAGGTGAGATCCCAGATGTACTTGATCTTCCAGCCTTTGAGTTGCGCGCGATAGCTGAGGTCGAGATCCTCGGTGATGGTGTCGTGCTGCCAGCCGCCGGCGTCGCGGATGCAGCTCGCGCGGAGCAGGCCGGCGGTCCCGTTGAAGGTGAGGAAGAGATCGCCCCAGAAGCGCGCGGGCTGCTCGACGATGAACTGGCCATCGAGGCCCAGCGCGGTGGCGCGCGTGAGAACCGAGTAGTCCTCGTTGAGGTAGGTCCAGCGCGCCTGAACCACGCCCACCTTCGGCGAGTCGAAGTACGGGACCGCCCGCCGCAGGAAGTCGCGCGGGATGACGAAGTCCGCGTCGAACACCGCCACGAACTCTCCGCGTGCCCGCTCCAGCCCGTAAGCGAGCGCACCGCTCTTGTAGCCGGTGCGCTTCTCACGATGCAGGTGGACTATGTCGATGCCGCGTGCGCGCTGCTCGCGCACCAGCCGGCGCGTGAGCGCCAGTGTTTCGTCGGTGGAGTCGTCGAGGACCTGTACCTCGAGGCGGTCGCGCGGGTAGTCCACATCGCACGCCGACTGGATGATCCGCTCGGCTACGTAATACTCGTTGTAGATCGGGAGCTGGATTGTGACGGACGGTAGATCGGCATCCGCTACGGAGGGAGCGCTCTCGTGCCTGCGGTTCGCGTTTTTCCTGAAGAGCGAGATCAGTACGTAGCGATTGAGGCTGAGCACCGACAGCATGCACAGCGCGATACAGTACAGAACTACGATTACGGCGATGAGCATGGTCGTCCTGGTCTGCCTTCCACTTCGAATGAGAATGACGCCATCCGCGATACTCCTGTCGAGCGAGCGAACTGTACGGACGCGAGGCGCGCGCCCCGATCCATGACTTCGCCATTGGTGCCGACTGCTCTCGCGAGCGATGCGCGAGAGGCGCACGGAGGCGCAACCGCTGTGCCAGCGACCGGCTTGTGACAGGGAATCGCCGTTGCGCGCGCCATTCGGAGTGCTGGACGATCGGGATGTGACGGTGCGTCCGCCAATCGAAGTGGCGGAACGCGCGAATCGAGAGAAAACGGAGCGGCTGTAGCAGCAGCCGCCGTGCCACGACCCGATATCGAGCGCGAATGCAAGAAGCCGCTCTCTCCTCGGCGGAGAGAGCGGCTTTCACGTCACGTTACTATCGTGACGTTCGTCACGCGCTGCCGGCTTTCATCTGTTGCCGACGTTGTATTTCTTCAGGACGGCACGCACGCTGTCGAGCGGAATCGACTCGATGGTGCGTCCACTGCCGGTGACGGTGGTTGCCATGAAGAGCGAATCGTAGATCGCTTCTTCGGTGGCTTCCACCACTCCCTCGAAGATCGCGGACATCGCATCGTTGGGAAGGTCGGCGATCTCGCGCGGCCGCTCGCCGGCACCGGGCGCGGCATCGGGGCCCGGGATGCGGCGGCGAACCGATTCCGCGGTGGAGAACGCGATCACGTAGTCGCCCGATCCGTTGGACGCCGATGAGCCCGTGCGCGCGAGACCCATGATCGCACGCGCAGCGATGCGGCTGAGGTTGCGGTCGGAGAGCGGTGCGTCGGTTGCCACTATCATCATGATGGATCCGTCGCCGCGCTCGCTCTCCACGTTCCGCTTGAAGGCGTACTGGCCGAGCTCCTTCCCGACCGGTGCGCCGAGCACCTGGAGGATTCCGCCGAAGTTGGTCTGCACGAGCACGCCCACCGTGTAGCCGCCGAGGGACGCGGGGAGCACCCGCGACGATGTTCCTATGCCGCCCTTCCATCCGAAAGCAACCGTCCCGGTTCCCGCGCCCACGGCGCCTTCCGCCACGGGTCCATCACTCGCGCTGGTGAGCGCGTGCCGGACGTCTTCGGGAGTGATGGGGCGCGAGCGGATGTCGTTCAACGTGCCATCGTTCGTCTCGCCCACCACGGCGTTTATCGATCGGACGTCCTCCATCCCCGGCTGCTCGAGCATCCACCCGATCATCGCATCGGCCGCCTTCCATACGCAGAGCGTGCAGGTGAGGAGGATCGGCGTCTCGATCTCGCCGAGCTCGCGCACCTGCGTGACGCCGAGCAGCTTGCCGAAACCGTTGCCCACGTGAATTGCCGCGGGAACGCGATCGAGGAAGGCGTTGCCGGGGTGCGGGAGGATCGCGGTCACACCGGTACGCACGGAGTCGCCACGTATTATGGTGGTCTGCCCTACGCGCACTCCTTTCACATCGGTGATCGCATTGAGCCTGCCGGTGGGGAAGATCCCGGGCGCCACGCCCAGAGCGCGGGCGCGCGCGGGCGTGGCGCGCGTTGGCGCCTTCTGCGCCACCAGTGGAGCAGTCGTGACGGCGATGAGAAGGAGGGAGAGGAGGGAGCGGATCATGGAAAGAAAGGGGGAGGGGAGACGAAAAGCGGGAGGCGGACGGCGGAAAGCAGTGAACTACTTTAACAGTTGGCATCATCCCGGCGAAAGCGGGGGATTCGCCTGCGGCGCCCGCAGCGCGCGCTGCGGCGGTCCGCCATCTCTGCCCTGCTGAAGGCGGCCGAATATGGCGAGACCTGGCGGCGATGGGCGAGTATGGTTAAGAAAGTTTCCATCGCGGATCGCGCGATCGATCGAGGCGTCCATGCACGTCCACATGCGGCCGAGGCACCCATGAACACCGCTTATCTCACCATCCCGAGTCCAGTGGGCGAGCTGCTCCTCACGGCCACAGCTCAGGGGTTGACGCGCGTCTGGTTCGAGGAGCACCGGCATGGCGGCGAGCGCGGCGCCGACTGGCGGCGCGCGGAGGAAGTGGGCGGAGGCACGGAGCGGATTCTGCGCGCCGCGCGCGAGCAGCTCGATGCGTACTTCGCCGGCCGGCTCACGATCTTCGATCTCCCGCTCGCGGCTTCCGGCACGCCATTTCAGGAGCGCGTATGGGCGGAGCTGCGCTCCATCCCCTTCGGTCGGACCGCGAGCTACGGTGAGCTGGCGCGCCGCCTGGGCGAGCCGAAAGCAGTCCGCGCGGTGGGCAGCGCGAATGGGCGCAACCCCATCTCGATCATCGTCCCCTGCCATCGCGTGATCGGCGCCAGCGGCGATCTCACGGGCTTCGGCGGCGGCATCGAGCGCAAACGCTGGCTTCTGGAGCACGAGGGCGCGCTTCCACGCACCGTGTTCGCGGGCCCGCAAACGGGACGCTGATCCGGCACCAGCTCCTGGCGAGTGGCTGGCGGGCCGCGCTTCCGGACCAACCACGGCGTGACGGCTGTATAATTCGATTGCCCGCCGAACGCGCTGATGCTCTGCACGGACGGGCCTCACCTCACGGGTCGGCTCAGCTCCACCGGTCTGACCGTGAAATGGCTCGTGGGGGACCAGGCGCAGGAGCTGGTCTACGCGCCAGTGCAGCGTCTGGACTGATCCACGGCGGAGACGCGCGCCGACTATCTGCGGCGCGGATCGGAGCGGCCGGCCAGCTATTATTAGTCATGGCGCAAGGAATATTCGTCGTGGCGGAGCTCTCGGGGGAAGTCCTGGAGCGGGTGCTCGAGGTGCAGCGCTGGGCCGATCCGAAGCTCGCCGGGAGCTCGCCGCCGCACGTCACGCTCGTGGGCTCTTCGGGCGTGGGTCCCATCGCCTGGGATACCAGCGTGGACGACGTCGCCTCCGCCATCGAGCCGATCACGGCCAGCACCCCGCCGATCACGGTGCACTTCGGAGCGCCCGTGCGCTTCATGCAGACGGAGATCGTGGTGCTACCGCTCGACCCGCACGGACCGTTGCGTACTCTTCACGAGCGGATCGCGACGAGCGGGCTTCGTTTCGAGCGGGCGCGCTTCGCCTTCTCGCCGCACTGCACGCTGAGCTTCTTCCCGGTCATCACGGCGGAGATGCAACGGCGGCTGATGCGGGTGCGGGTGAACGTCCCCATGGTGATAGACTCGCTGCAGTTCTACCTCACTCCCGACATCGGAGCGGGACGCAAGGTGCTGGAGCTCGCGCTCACCGGCGAAGGGTTGACCGTCGCCAGGTGAGCCCACCTTCCCTGGAAGCGCGGGCCGCTCTCCGCCGCCGCTCCCCGCCGCGGGCCAACCGGCGTCGCATCCCTCGCTCCGCCGATCTTCTGCAACCGACCCTCACGACCGGTAACCATCTTACATGTCCCACCCCGTCTTCGCCCTGCTCGAGCAGGATGCCGGGCGCGATGCGGCTCATCTCTTCGCCGACCTCGCCGCCGACTATCTCGCAGCCACCCGCTCCGGCACCGGACCGGTCTCCACGCCGCTCACCCCCGCCGCGATAGCCGAGCGCTTCGCCGAACCGCTTCCCCACGGAGCACGTGACCTTCACGCGGTTGCCGAGCGGGTGGCGCGCGATGTGATGGGCGACATGAACCGCCTCGCCCACCCTATGTATCTCGGGCATCAGGTGTCCGCGCCGCTGCCGGCGATGATCTGGATGGAGGCGGTCATCGCGGCGATGAACCAGTCGGTGGCGGTGTGGGAGATGTCGCCCACCGCCACGCTCGTGGAGACTCAACTGGTGCGCTGGCTCTGCGAGCTGGTGGGCTGGGGTGCGGGCGCCGGCGGTACGTTCACATCGGGCGGCACCGAGGCGATCTTCACGGCGCTCCTCGCGGCGCGCGCATCGGCGATGCCGGAGGCGTGGGAGAATGGAGTGGGCGACGACCCCCCGGTGGTGGTGTGCGGCGAGCACGCGCACTACGCCGTCACGCGCGCGGTGGCGCAGCTCGGGCTCGGGGTGCACCGCGCCATAGCCGTCCCTTCGCGCGATCATCGTATGGACACCGACGCTCTCGAAGCGACCCTCCGGCGGCTGGGCAGCGAGGGGAAGCGGGTGATGGCGGTGGTGGCGACCGCGGGGTCGACCGCCACGGGCTCCTTCGACGACATCGAGACCATCGGAAGCATCTGCGACGAGCGCGGGATCTGGTTCCACCTCGACGGCGCGCACGGCGCCTCGGCACTCCTCTCTCCCGAGCATCGGCACCGGATGCGCGGCGTGGCGCGGGCGCGCTCGCTCACCTGGGACGCGCACAAGATGATGCTCGCCCCGCTCTCGGGTGGTATGCTCCTAGTGCGCGACGAGCGTGATCTCGAACGCGCCTTCGCGCAGGCCGCTCCCTACCTGTTCAATGCCGCGGCGAACGGTGCGGAGCGCGGCTGGGATCAGGGGAAGCGGAGCTTCATGTGCTCGCGCCGGACCGACGCGCTCAAGGTGTGGGTGGCGCTGCAGCGCTACGGCGCCGACGGGATGGCGGCGATCTACGAGCGGCTCTGCGATACCGCGCGCGCTCTCCACGAGGAGATCGCCGCGCGCGACGACTTCGAAGCGGTGCACGAGCCGCAGTCCAACATCCTCTGCTTCCGCTGGATCGGCGACGGCTCGCACGATGCCGCCACGCTCGATCGCCTCAACCGCGAGCTGCGCGAGCGCTACAACAGGAGCGGGGCAGGGTGGATCACCGCCACCGTCATCGACGGCCGCCAGCTCCTGCGCGTGACGGTGATGAACCCGCGGAGCGGCCGCGAGCACGCGCGGCGCCTGCTGGAGGGGCTCGCCGAGCAGGCCGCGGTCGAAGTGGCCGGCTAGTAGCCGGCCCTCAGACTTCCGGCGCGGAGAAAGACGTTGGAGTCGTAGGCCGGATCGCCGGCATCGGCGATGGCCAGGCGCATCTGGTTCTTCACGCCCGGCCTCACGCGTGCCGTGCACGTCAGCACCGTGGTCAGGCCGTCCATCTCGGTCGCGATCGTGGCGCCGCCGTTGGAGTCGATATCGTTGTTGCGGTACAGCTCGGGGTGCGACACGGGCGGGATCCCGAAGGGGTTCCCGTTGTTGATCGTGTTGATGCTCACCGGTACGGGCGGGTCGCCCACGACCGCGCAGTTCTCACCGTTCACGTAGAAGGCGAAGACGTCGTTGTAGCCGGTGTTGACGTACTCGTTGTACTCCTCGGAGGCGAAGACGTACTCGAAGGTGATGGTACTGGCATGCGGCACGAAGTCGAACGCGAGTACCGCCGCGTCCACGGTCGGGTTGCCGCTGCCGGAGATCAGATCGAGAAGGGAATCGCCCGGCACCCCGTTCTCGGTCGTCGCGTCCACCACTCCGTTGGGCCCCCTCACGGCGGTGACGCGCCCCGTACCCAGGATGATTCCGCTGTCGAAGCCGATCGTCTCGCCACCTCCACTGAACACCCCGGCCGCCGCCAGCGCGCCCGTGTAGCTGACGTTGAAGACCTCGACTCCCGGTCCGGACAGCGCTCTCGCCAGATAGACGGGTGTGAAGCCCTGATTCAGATCGTGTATGGTGAGCTCCTCGCCGTCGCCGCTGAACGTTCGCTGCAACCGGGCGAATCGTGACGGGTCGTCGGAGCCGGTCGGGGTGCGACCGTCACCGCCGCAAGCGCCCGCCACGATCGGGAGAGCGGCGAGGAGGAGCATGCGTCTCATCAGGGTCCTCGGGGCTGGGTGCCGTGTTTCAGTGGTGCCGCTCCGACACCCCTGCCGCCGGCGCGCCGCAACAGATTCGGCGCATGCGGGCGGCGGAGCCGGCGAGAGCGTGCTAACCACCATGTCGTGCTGCTCGCGCACAGCATGAATCACGTGCTGTGCCAGCCCGAATGGACGTGTTGTCCGAAGTGGAAAGAAATCGTGCAGGGAGGCGTTACGTGCCCGTCGTTACGCGCGCAACGGCGACCGCGCCTGCGACTCCGATCACCACGCCGGCCGCGGCGAGCCGCACGGACTGCAGCACCACCATTCGCCCGACCTCGCGCTCGGCCTCGACGCGCGGGATGCCACGCGCCACGAGGTCGTCGATGCGTCCGTCGATGTGGAAGCGCAGCTCGGCGTCGACGTCGTCGCGGATGCGGTCGGGAGCGGCGAGCAGGCGGAAGGCGCGCCGGATGCGCGAGCTCACCGCGCGCTCTCCGGCTGCGCGGAGATCACCAGCTCCACCGCGCTCGTGTAGCTCCTCCAGCGCGCCAGCTCGGCCGCGAGCTGCGCGCGTCCCGCCGCGGTGAGCCGGTAGAACTTGGCCTGGCGGTTCTGCTCCGTGTATCCCCACGTCGAGTCGAGCCACCCCTTCCCCTCCATCCGATGCAGCGCGGGGTAGAGCGCTCCCTCCTCCACCTGGAGCTGCTCGTGCGTCACCTGCTCGAGCCAGCGCACGATCGCGAGCCCGTGCATCTCATCCCAGCTCAGCGTCTTGAGTATGAGCAGGTCCAGCGTACCGCGAACGATGGGGAGATCGGATGCGGCCATGGATGGGGCTCCAAGGGGGTAACCTAAGGTTCTTAGGATACTATGGCGCCCGCGGGGGGAGGTGTCAATGGGGAGGGGAAGGAGATAAGAAAAGGGCGCCGGGGCTGCACCGCCAGCTACATCGCCAGCTTCAGCGCCGCTTCCAGATCCTGGTCGGCCCCCTGGCCGGTGTACACCACCTTGCCCGACTCGTCGATCACGACGATGTACGAAGTAGCCGGTACATCGTACGCCGTGACGGCGTTGCCATCGGTGTCGAAGACGAGCTCGTAGGGGTAGCCGTACTTCTCGGCGTAGAGCTGCACGCGGCGCGGCGACTCGTTCACGGAGACGGCGACGCCCAGGAACTTCACCCGCGAGCCGTAGCGCTTCGCGAGGTCGAGCATCTGTGGCTCGAGCTTCTTGCAGACCGGACACCACGTCGCCCAGAACTCTATCAGCACCGGCGACTTTCCCACGTACTGCGAGAGATCGGCCGCGGTGCCGTCGAGCTTGTGCACTTCGGCGCCCGGCGCCTTGCTGCCTACGGGGATCCCTATCTGCGCACCAGCGCTCGCCGCCGCTCCAACCGAGAGAGTGAGTGCCAGCGCCATTCCGAAGAGTCCGTTCATATGAGGAGTCGTCCCATCTCTATCAGATAGTACTCGGCCACCGCCAGCATGAGCAGCGCGAAGCCGCGCTTGATCCAGATCATCCATACACCGGCGCGGGGCAAACGGGCCAGCAGCCCGGTCGAGAGTCCCACCGCCACTAGGAGCGTGGTCATGCCGAGCGAGAAGACGAAGAGGTAGATGAAGCCGAGGAAAGCGCTCTTCGTGAGCGAGACCCAGGTGAGCACCGCCGCCATCACCGGTGCGCCGCATGGCGCGGCCACGAGTCCCGACGCGGCCCCCATCGCGAACGCCCCGGCACCGCCGCCGCTCCGCCCGGCCTCGCTCGCCCGCCGCAGCACCGCCTGAGGCACGCGCACCGGAAGCACGTCGAGCATCGCGAAGGCGAAGAGGATGAGCAGATTCGCCATCGCGAAGTAGAGCCACGGGTTCGTGCTGATGCTCCCGAAAAGCGTACCGGTGAGTCCAGCGATGAGGCCGAGCAGGGCGTACACCAGTGCCAGCCCCACGACGTAGCTCAGCGTGAGCGCCACCGTTCGCCGCCTCGACTGCTTCACGACGGCGCCTCCTCCATCGCCCGCCGCCGCGGCCCCCCCGCCGATCGTCTGCCCACCCACGATGGACACCGTGATGGGGATCATCGGGTAGATGCACGGCGTCAGGCTCGTCAGCACTCCGCCCGCGAACACCACCGGCAGAGCCACCGCCGGATTGGACGAGAGAAGGGTGGAGATGTCGCTGGGGATGAGCATGGAGGAAAGCTACGGAAGAGAGCAGGGAGCAGAAAGCAGGAGCCGCTCGTGATGTGAAGCTGCGTTCGTGGAGGTCGGTTCCCGGCGCCGGTCCATGCCTTGCAAGCCACTGAGCCAGACGCGAAGCTACATCGAGAGGCGGAACGGAGCCGCACCTACGGCCCCTTTTCGGCTCCGGGCAGTTCCTGCTCCTCGTTCCCTGTTTCCCCGTTCGCTGCTTTCTGCTCTCTTTCACCCAATGTCCGCTCCCAACGCACCCACCACTTCCTCGGCACGGAAAGCTGTTTCGAGATCGAGCCAGCGACGGCCGCTTCCTCACATCGCCATCGAGTGCGTGGAGCCGCAGTTGAACGGGGGGCGATTCGCGGTGAAGCGGGTGATCGGCGACGGCTTCGAGGTGAGCGCGGACATCTTCAAGGATGGGCACGACCTCATCAAGGCCCAGGTGCGCTACCGCTCGAGCGAGGACGCCGAGTGGAAGGTCGCGCCGCTCGTGTACGACTACGATACCGACCGCTGGAGCGGCGGCTTCCCGCTCGACCGCATCGGGTCGTGGAGATATACCGTAGACGCGTGGACCGACCGCTTCGGAAGCTGGCGGAGCGATTTCCAGAAGAAACTCGATGCGGGGCAGGATGTGTCGGCGGAGCTGCTCGAAGGTGCGGCGATGGTGGACACCGCGGCCCGGCGCGCGAAGTTCGGCGAGGCGCGAACCACGCTCAAGCGATGGAGCACGCTGCTCAAGGGTGCCACGCGCGACATCGCCGAGCGTACTCGCGCCGCACTCGACCTCACGCTCCTCGCTCTCATGGAGGAGCACTTCCCGCCCGAAGGGCTCACCACGTACCGGCAGGAGCTCGAGGTCTGGGTGGACCGCGAGCGGGCGCGCTTCGCCGCGTGGTACGAGATGTTCCCGCGCTCGCAGACCACGGTCGAGGGTGGCCACGGCACCTTCGCCGACGCCGAGCGTGCGCTCCCGCGCATCGCGGAAATGGGGTTCGACGTCATCTACCTTCCGCCGATCCATCCGGTGGGAGTGACCAAGCGGAAGGGGCCCAACAACACGCCCGAAGGCGGCGCGGATGCGGTCGGCAGCCCCTGGGCCATCGGCAGCGAATACGGCGGCCACACGGCGGTCGATCCCCGGCTCGGTACCCTGGAGGACTTCGAGCGCTTCGTGGAGGCAGCGCACCGGCTCGACATGGAGATCGCGCTCGACTACGCACTCCAGTGCTCGCCCGACCATCCCTGGCTGAAGGAGCATCCGGACTGGTTCTTCATCCGCCCCGACGGCTCGATCAAGTACGCCGAGAATCCGCCCAAGAAGTACGAGGACATCTACCCGATCGACTTCTGGTGTGCCGACCGCGCGAACCTCTGGAACGCCTGCCTCGACATCCTCCTCTTCTGGGTAGAGCGTGGCGTGAACACCTTCCGCGTCGACAACCCGCACACCAAGCCTTTCGCCTTCTGGGAGTGGGTGATAGCCGAAGTCCGCTCGCGCCATCCGCAGGTGATCTTCCTCGCGGAGGCGTTCACCCGTCCCAAGAAGATGAAGTACCTGGCGAAGCTCGGCTTCTCCGAGTCGTACACCTACTTCACCTGGCGCAATACCTCGTGGGAGCTGCGCGAGTACCTCACCGAGCTCACGCAGACGCCGATGCGGGAATACTTCCGCGGAAACTTCTTCGCCAACACACCCGACATCCTGCACGAGTACCTGCAGACCGGCGATCGCCCCGCCTTCCGCGTGCGGCTCATCCTCGCCGCCACGCTCTCACCGCTCTACGGGATCTACAGCGGCTTCGAGCTGTGCGAGAACATCCCGCTGCGCGAGGGGAGCGAGGAATACCTGCACTCGGAGAAGTACGAGATCCGCGTGCGCAACTGGAACGCGCCCGGGAACCTGAACGCCGAGATCACCGCCATCAACCGGATCCGCCGGGAGAACCGCGCGCTCCAGCTCTATTCCAACGTCTCCTTCCACCACTCCGAGAACGACCAGACGCTCTTCTACCTGAAGACCGCCGAGGACTTCGGCGGCCGTAACGACATCATGGTGGTCGTGAACCTCGACCCGCACCGCATCCACGAGACGATGGTCCGCGTTCCGCTGGACGTCCTCCGTCTCGACCCCGTGGCTCCGTACGTCGTCGAAGACCTCCTCACCGGCGCCCGCTTCACCTGGAGCGGCGACGCCAACTACGTCCGCCTCGACCCGAGCGTCCAGGTCGCGCACGTGCTGCGCCTGGTGAGAGAGTGAGAGGAGCGAGGTGAAAGCGGAAAACGGAAAGCAGAAAGCAGGAGCTGACGCGGGGCGCCATTCCACGGTCGTCCCCGCGGAAACGGGGATCCATGTTCGGTCAGGCTGACACGGGTCCCCGTTTCCGCGGGGATGACTTTGTATTACAGGCCGTTCACTGCCTTCTGCCGTCTGCTTTCACGCTCCCCAACCCTGATCTTCCCCTACCCCCACATGTCCGATCCTCTCTGGTACAAGGACGCGATCATATATCAGTTGCACGTCAAGGCGTTTCGCGACAGCAACGCGGACGGCTACGGCGACATACCGGGCCTCATCGACAAGCTCGACTACGTGCAGTCGCTGGGTGTCAACTGCATCTGGCTCCTGCCATTCTACCCGTCGCCGCTGCGCGATGACGGGTACGACATCGCGGCCTACGAAGCCATCCACCCGCAGTACGGCACGATAGATGACTTCGCGCGACTCCTCGATGACGCGCACTCGAGGGGGATCAGGGTGATCACGGAGCTCGTCATCAATCACACCTCCGACCAGCACCCCTGGTTCCAGCGCGCGCGCAACGCGCCGAAGGGGTCGCCGATGCGCGACTTCTACGTGTGGTCGGATGACGCGTCGAAGTACGGCGATGCGCGCATCATCTTCACGGATACGGAAAAGTCGAACTGGACGTGGGACCCGGTGGCTGGCCAGTTCTACTGGCATCGCTTCTTCAGCCACCAGCCGGATCTCAACTTCGACAACCCCGCGGTGGTCGAGGCGGTGAAGGATGTCATGCGCTTCTGGCTCCGCATGGGCGTGGACGGGCTCCGTCTCGATGCGATCCCCTACCTCGTGGAGCGCGAGGGGACCAACTGCGAGAACCTCCCCGAGACGCACGCGATCCTCCGCGATCTGCGCGCCACGCTCGACGCCGAATTCCCCGGACGGATGCTCCTCGCCGAGGCGAACCAGTGGCCGAGCGATGTGATCGCCTACTTCGGCGACAGCGACGAATGCCACATGGCCTTCCACTTCCCGCTCATGCCGCGCATGTACATGGCGCTCCGCAGGGAAGACCGCAGCCCGGTGGTGGACATCATGGCACAGACTCCGAACCTTCCCGAGGAGTGCCAGTGGGCGATCTTCCTGCGCAACCACGATGAGCTCACGCTCGAGATGGTCACCGACGAGGAGCGCGACTACATGTACCGGGAGTACGCGCGTGATCCGCGGATGCGCATCAACATCGGGATCCGCCGGCGTCTCGCGCCGCTCCTCGACAACGGCCGGCGCCAGATCGAGCTGATGAACGCGCTCCTCATGACGATGCCGGGTACGCCGGTCCTCTATTACGGCGACGAGATCGGCATGGGCGACAACATCTACCTCGGCGACCGCAACGGCGTCCGCACCCCGATGCAGTGGAACGCGAGCTGGAACGCGGGCTTCTCGGAGGGCGACCAGCAGGCGCTCTACTTCCCGCTCATCGTCGATGCGCCGTACAGCTACCAGGCGGTGAACGTCATGGCGCAGGAGCGCACGCAGACTTCGCTCCTCCGCTGGATGCGGCGGCTCATCAGGGTCCGCAGCCAGTACCGCGCCTTCGGCCGCGGCTCGTTCGAGATGCTCCTCCCCGAGAACCGTCACGTCATCGCCTACCTCAGACGCTACGATGGCGAGACGATCCTCTGCGTCAACAACCTCTCGCGCTTCGTGCAGCCGGTGGAGATCAACCTCCAGCGCTGGAGCGGGATGGTGCCCGTGGAGCTCTTCGGCAACATCTC
>Ga0182741_1001530_pt1 | contig 29814 bp, 12 predicted proteins | sample eDN5th37CBELigOP_FD_128874 | JGI IMG/M metagenome (GOLD analysis project Ga0182741, IMG submission 128874) | Enriched Organic Plus compost microbial communities from Emeryville, California, USA - eDNA 5th pass 37_C BE-Lig OP (version 2) (version 2) ... | reverse complement strand
TGGTCGACAATCGAACCCAGAAGGTAACTACTCGATAATGGCTGGTTGACGGGTAGCTCAAGCGTAGAGTCTAATGTACAAAGCTCCCCGTCCTCGCGCTTAACTCTTTTAACCGATGATTGAATGTTACTAGGATAAAGTGTTTCCTCGTGTGATGTGTGTTGGTGAGAGGCCGGACGCTCCGCTTCCACTGTAGATTCTCCACGGCTTCGACGTCTCGATGAATCAAGCATGTTGATGTCGCTGTCCATAATGTCCACAGGCAGAGAGTTACCTTGCACACGGTTGCTTGGCATTGGACTCGTCATGCTGGAATCGTCCGTCCCACCCGTGGTTTTCTGCTGTGCCCTAAAGGGACTTTGATACTTCATTGCCTCTATCATGAATGTGTTGAGCAGGGACTTCACGCGACGAAGGAGTTCATTTTCCGAAGCCCTCGCAGCGATAACTTCTGCCGAGTGAGCGAAGACTGGTAAGAAGTGACTCGCACCACCACCACGATGGCCAGATGTTGCCCCAAGCCATTGAGCGACAATATGGCCACAGAACTCAGCGACGAATGTCGCGAGCGCTGTAACCTCGGTCGCACTCATGCTGGGACTCGATCCCATTTCTTCTCTGAAAGCATTTAAGCAATGAGATCGCAAGTAGGCCTCCGCCACGTCGACAATTAGGATTCGGTGATTCCAGGCACCAAGGAGCCGTGTTGACCATGCGGTGCAGTCGGACTGCTTCGGGGTCCCCTCCACTGACTTGGGCTGTTGTTGCAGAGTGCAAGCCTCGGCTCTCGGCTTCTCCGCTAGAGGCGATAGATTCAGCGTTGAATCAGGTGATAGGGCACTGAACTGAGTGGAAAGCGTGGCAGCGCTGATATCAGATCCTTCTAAAGCAAAGGCTATCGCTGTATAGGGTCGACCTGAGGCGAAATACTTCTGTCGTGAACCTAACGCCGCGGAATCCGGTGGCGCATCGGCCTTTAGGCAAAGACCGGACTGGCTTGGTTTCGAGGTTTCGCGCGAGGTAAGTTTCGCCAGTTCAAAAAGGAGTGGAATATTTGGTCTCTCAGGGCTGAGCCAGGTCACAGTTGCCATCAGTGGGGAGTCCTCACCAGCTTCCAAGCTAGACTCTAGCGCATCGTCAACCCGTGACCTCCAGATCGAAAACGGACCATTGCGCTGAAGCTCGGAACTCGATGGAAAGGCTTGAATCAATAGCTTAGCAACTTTGCTTAAAACCACATGCCCTTGTCCTGGATAGAATCTCCCGCTCGACAGTCCGCTCCGTGGAGATTTCAGTGGCGTAGACCCAGAATTTGCTGTCACTAAACCAGACAAAGTGGCGGGGCCTTCGTGCATACCCTTTGCTTCCAGCACCTGTTTTACCTTGACGCACAGATCTTTGGTGCTGAAATCCTTCGTTGTCCCATGATTGGGAGTCGGAGCGAGGTTTGACGTTGGACCACTGGTAATTGGCTTGAACATGTTTGCCAATTGCGTATAAAAATTGCTATGGCTGGCGATATTTGACATGCTGTTGGCGAGACGACTGAGTGGGCCATCTGCTGCAAAAGAAGAAAGGGGGAGTCCAATTGGCAAGTGGCTTGCTGGAAATGATGCCGCAGCTATCCCACCAAGATCGTTAATAGCGATACCGGGCCTTTGCAGCGTTGCACCTTCTTGGCGTGCACCAACGTCATCTTCTGCACTTTGTTCACTGGTCTTTGCAGCTTGGCCATGAGCAGAAGGAGAGTCGTGATTCTGCGTGGTAGGCCGAGAGGATTGATTTCTCGGATGACGTGGAGTTGACGCCTGGTAATTAGAAGCTGTCGAAGCAAAGGAATCCCCTGGAGTGGAGCCAAGCATGCACCCAAGCGGCGCAGTCACGAACGAAGACATGGAGTCATGCTGCAGTACACTGATCTGCTTGCTACGTGACTGAGTAACAGCATCGCTAGACATAATGGGGTCGGTCAAGGACCCACCAAGAGAAGCCTGTCTACTGAGTCTGACGTTGGAGCCCTCCTGAGAGGTACTGGTCGCTGACAAAGGATGCTGGTTACCATGATATGATGGTGGTACTACTGCTTTGCTGACAGCATCGCAGTGCATCTGCCCGCGTTGTTGATGAGTAGCGACCTGCATTGGCTGGTGCGGAAGTTGTAGCGTAGATGTATCCGACCAAGCCGGAGCTTGGCTCGGAAACTCAGCACGTTGCAAAACCAAGGTCGTTGGAAAGGGAACCAAACCCTGGAACCCATCCGCGTCCATGGGACGCGCTGAAGGCTGAGTACTACCGGAGTAGCCGCGAGGCGCTAAGCCAGCCTGCCCTGTCGCTGAATTGCTGGGGGTGACCATAACAGTAGTTGTTACATCGAATCCAGAAGTGTTAGGTCCAAAAGGGGGCTGCTGATGAGGGGTTGGGGTTGGTGTCTGAGTGGTGGTAGCCGACGGAGCCATCGATGATTGATGGTGTGATCCTGGATGGGCTTGAAGGCGTGGTAACGGCTGCAACTGAGGCAGCAATTGTTGGGCGTTTGGATGTTGAAGGTGTTGTTGTGTCGAGCCAATTTGCCCCGGAGATATGGCATGCAGAGAATTCGGAGGATGCACATGGTTGAGATTACTCGAAGGTACGCCGAGGTGAGCCTGTGATGGATGACTAGATTGCGAGAGAACCTGTGTGGGTAGCCCCATGGGGGTCTGTTGATGGGCTTGAAGATGCAGCGTATGTGACGGATTCTGCGCATGTTGGGGCGGTTGATGACCTTGGTGCTGCATTTGGTGGTGAAGCTGATGGTGGTGTTGCTGCGGCAACTGAGGTGGGGCCGAGGCCTGCAGGTGATGAGGCGAAGGGCGAACCACCCCTTGCGATTGGTACTGACGCTGGTAGTCTGGAAACTGATGCAAGGCTGCGGTCTGCTGGCTGAGAGCCATATGGGGCGTATAGGACGGCTGCAGCGGCTGTTGCTGCTGCTGTTGCTGTTGTTGTGTTTGCTGTTGTTGTTTTTGTTGCTGTTGTTGTTGGTGCTGCTGCTGAAGCTGTTGCTGTGGTTGTTGCGGTTGCTGAGACATCGCGGTTCGAGGCGACACAGGCGTGGTTCGGTGAAAATTTGGCTCAGTATAGGATATGCTGGGACGAGATGCTGCCAGAGCTTGCTGCGGGACAAACATCCCCGCGGATGCTGGTGGGACCTGATGTATTCCAGCAGCTACGGATGCTATAGATTGGACGCAGAAGTAAAGCCAGCGATGTGGAATGAGATGTGTGGGAACCGATTACGACACATGAGTAACAAGCATGAACACATTACAGTACAGTAGATGCGGGAGGAACTCTGCTTGAGTATTCGTTCACGTACCTAATGGCTGACGCCTTGGGTCAGGAGGCAAAGGTGCCAAATACCCTAAATTCGGATTGCGCACTGGCTGGTTTGGCACTGAAACGTAATAAGTATTATTCGCAATCACTTTCACTGCTTCACCCACGCCTTGTACATCTTCAGAGTGAGCTTGCATGACTATCTGCCCGAGCCTCGGATCTGGACTGGTAGATGAACTCGCAGCTACTAGGCCTGCACCAGGTGTCACTTTACGATCGTGATACATGGTTCCAGCATAGCTTACAGAATCGTGCCCTCCCAGCAGTTCATTCGGATTGCGGATGATTGTGTCAGTTGGTTCAAGTTCGGAGAGCGAGTGGTGCATGATGGGATTTAGGCGCTTCTGATGGACTGCAAGTCCTCCTGATGCTGGGACCGAGGCCAGACCCATCGCGGCCGCTGCTGCAAGCGCTCCAGTGTCGGCTGCGGCTGTGTGTGATAGATCATGTTCGTGTTCATGCCCATGCTCGTCCTCCCGGTCTGGATGCTCGGCTGGATCTTGATTCTGGTTGCGATTGAGATCACCCGGGTCTGATCTAGATCCCTCCATGTGCTGGGGCCGAGGCTGCTGTGGTGTGCGTGACTGCAGTGTCAGGCCATGCTGTTGTTGTTCGTGCTGCTGATCGGCTGCTCCCCCTGGGGGCGTGACGGTTCCAGCTGCCGTACCTGTGGCTGAAGTCGAACTAGTGGTTCCAGGTGGATTTTGACGCTTGCGACCTCTGGGACGCGGAATGTAGTCGACGCACTGGCTGGCACGGCCAGCCATAACGCACCGCGGGCACGGACGTTTGTCATCGCACTTGAGCTTAGCCTCGCGACACAGTATACAGGCTTTTGTCACAGGTCGATCGCTCCCAGCTTGGCTAGTAGTACTCCTCCGTCGGTCTTTGGAGGCCATGATAAGCTGAACCGGGGCAGGATCTAGTTAAAAACCAATCACTGCGAACTGTATCTATCGCACTGTAGGCTCCATAGAGTCACGCACAACTCAGATCGTCTGCGCTGCACGCTGCGAGTCAAGATCTCCAAAAGACGGTCGTCAAGATTTTTTTGGGTCCTCGAGTCCGAATTAATTGGTGCAACGGACAAGACGCCCAAACACGCAAGTCGGGTTGAATTAGGGTCAAAATATCAGTATTTGGCCCGCCACCCCAACCCTGCTAGATGAAACGAGGTGATCTGAATTGCCTGATGTATACTGTGATTGTGATACTATGATCTAGCAATACACAGACTCACACCAATTTACGTATCAAGTCTTAACAAACCACTGCCTGGATCAGGGGCTTGGGTCAGACACTCGAGGATTTTTTTGAAATGCTGCGTCACTCCGTCAGCTGGATCCGGCCTGGGTCTGGTACTGGACAGCATGCATACCGCGCTGTAATCGCTATCGGAACTTGAAGGTAGATCGAATGATGGATATAATCTGTAGTTTTAAGTGAGTATAATCAAGCAGCCACGCAGTGTGTGCAAACTCCCAACATCGACCCAGATCAGATCAAATGGTCCATGATCTGGCCAAAGAAGCAGCTCAGGATATCCAGGGCGAAGCCACTACGGCTTCCCTACAGACTTACCAACGCGAGTTACAAACATGCTAGTGTGCGGGTTTCTATTGTGTCAAATTAGTTTGGGTTGCGCTTGACTGATGGTGAGAAAGAGGGTCTTCAGCTAGAAAACAATGATACAATAACTCTACTAGCGGTATTGGGAACTGTACATACAAAAGCTTTGATACACTGAACTCTGGCTGGCCAGGAGACTTGGGAGCAATGCGGACTTGGGCATAGCAATGGCCATAACCCGAGTCGCAGCCGCTCGCCGCGTTTCAACTAACTGCCCTCTTTCTTGAGTTGCTTCCACAACTCCTCTTTTCTGTAATACATGGAGTAGTAATCCGAGTAGTAGGCAGCAAAGTAATCACCGTAGTACAAGGCACTTCCAATGCCCTGCTTCTGTGTAGCTTGGCATTCGAGACAATAATACCCCCAATATTTACAGTAATAGCAGTAATAGTGTACAAGTGGCGAATTGCCGAGGGACCAGACCAAAGTTTGGGTCATGGCATGTGTGATCGAAGGAGTAAGCGCATTGATGGCGCTTGTTGTTCCAGCACGGATAAGGTGGGCTGACATCACGCGGGTCACGATCTCGGGCACAGTGCGTCCAAGAGTGAGCGGCAACGTGTTGCCGAGGACATGCGTAAGAGCATGATACGTGGCTTCTGGCAAGTGATCCTTGTTTTCTTGTACAACTCGATCAAACACTTGTGGGGTAACCTGCAATGACATGTGTGCACCCACAGCATAAGCCAAAGCGCCCGTCAGTTTGTGCACAAGGCCCTCGTAGAGCTTCTTCTTAACCTGAGGAAGCAAGAACTGGCGATCATTGACTTTAATCATGTTGTCTTGTGACCAATGTGCGTCGTTACCTGCAGCACCACCTGCCCCACCGCCTCCCGCGTCACCTCCTTCCGCAGGAGGCTGATCAGGATTACCTTGGCCATCCGCTGCCGGATCACCACCGGCACCTTCACCGCCAGCTTCACCACCAGCTTCACCACCGGCCTCTCCTCCCTCACTGGCTCCCTCTTCACCTCCGCCTTCGTAGTTCAGAATATCTTGGACCTGCAGGAGCGCCTCGGTAGGGAATGAGTCGAGGTTTTCGACTCCGGCTTGTTTAAGCAAGGCTCGGGTGGTTGCGAGATCAAAGGCGCGAGTAGCCACAGAACTGCGGCCATAGGGCATTTCACTTACGCGCTGCGCAATTGGAGCAACGACCGCCTTTTGGAGTTGGGTAGCCTGACGCAAGCGCGCTGCATGTTGAGCCGCTCGCTGTGCAACAACATCCTCCGTGTAAAGCGGTAGTTGCGTGCCTGAGCGCTTGGCTGGTCCTGCTCGGCGGGCTTCCACAGCTCGCTTGCGTGCAAGTTCATGGGCAAACGGCACAACTTGATGCTCAGCAGATGCGGAATTAAGCGTAACATCGAACCCTGGCAAGGGTTTACTTAGCATCTCGGATAACTCCTGTTGTGAGTAAGCCTCTGTAAGGGTCTCAGCTTCGAGTTCCGTCAGCGAGGCCGCATCAGTGCCCAGGAACTGGCTGACACGCTGTTCCAGGAACGACTCAAGGCTTGTGGTTGCCTTCTTCGTCGCTAGGATGAACGGATCTCCAATGTGCTTAGAATGTAGAACGCGTGAAATCATGCTTGAGAAGGCGATAGGACCATTGGGGCCAACTCTTCGGTCTTCTAAGGAGGGCAAGTTCGCGAGCATTTCTCTTTCCAGTCGTAGCGCCTTTTCTGCGTAAGGATCGATCGCCTCGCCAGCAGCGCGGGCCTCTTGCAACAGCTCTTCCTCTTTTACCAAGGAAGAAGTAGAATATGTTGGATCTGTGGGTTTGTACGACGTCCGAACTTGAGGACGAACCCTTGGCAGTTCGTTTGATGGGGCTTTTGATATGGCCTGTTTTGGCTGCTTAGATAGCGGAAGTTCGGTCAGCATTTTCGCGTAATGCAAGATAGGATTCTCATGAGCAGCTGGAATGTCAGCCAGCGAAGTGTTCTGGTCCTGTTGTGCTTCGACTTTAACACTTTGCTCCAACAGGATGAGTTCTGCAGTCTTTAATACGGCGCCTTGACCACTCATCCAGTCGCGCGCAACAACATCGATGGACGATGAGATATACGCAGGAACCAGGGTCTTGATTGCCACATTGATCGTGAGGAAGAATGGTAGCGGGAAAGGGCAGAAAGGATTGCCAGTAGGATTTCGCAAGTCGCACCAAGACCAGCCTGTCTCTGCCATGTCGAATACCGGTGCACCGGTATCCGAAAACTCCAGGTCCAAACCATAACCCACACCAGCCACTGCAAGACCACCACCATTCGCATCACCGAGGCCTTGATTCTTACCACCTGCAGGGCGCGTGTGCTTCTGATAGGTGTTGGCAGACCATGTGGTACCGCCACCTCCTCCACTGTCACCACCACCACCATCACCACCACCACCGCCACCGCCACCACCACCACTGGCCTCGGATGGCGCCCCTGCAGCAGGCTGTTGCGCTGGAGCTTCGCCCGTTTGCTCAGAGGGTGGTGACGCCGGGTTCTGTTGTTGAGCAGGATTGTTAGGAGAGGCACTAGGATTTGCGGCACTCTGTTTAAGTGGAGCCTGACCGGCCTTGGCTGATGCTGGAGCTCTTTTGACCATTCCCTTCGGGAGTGGAGTATCCCAACGTTCTGGGTGCTCGTGTGGGGGAGGTGGGGGTACAAATGGAAATGCACGTTTTGGCATCACCCCAGCTCCGCCACCTCCGGCGCGACCACCTCCTGTACTGGGAAGTGGTGCTCTGAAGCTTCGGGAGTTGGGGTTTTGACTGAGCGCCTGTGCCATCGCACGGCTGAAAGGATCGTGTTCACCGACGGTCAACACACCCTTGGTTCCTGGAGGTACTCGGCGATCGGCCGCTAGTGCCTCCGATTCGGCATGCTCGATTAGTGTGGGAGAAGCAAGGCTTGAATAGGACGGAGGGCGGAGTTGCTCGGCTGGAAGCTGTTCGGGACGAATGAAGTCAGCATGCTGCTCCGCCAACTGTTTTCGAACTTGCTCCTCGAGATGGCGATCTTCCTGCACCTCTGCAAAGTGCTCGATAAGCTCTCGTTGCTCTGGATCGAGTTCGTGGGGATGCGCAGAGTCGAATCCACCCATGGCGAAGAGTTTCGCAGGATCAGGCAATTTGTGATCGTTCAGTGCCGCATGAAGCTCAGCTAGCTTGTCGGTGTTAATTTCAGGATCCTGCTCAATGTTGGAATAGACCTCAAGGAAGACATTCGCATCCTCAGTCTGAGATGGCTGCGCTTCGCCGTGAGGGTCGGCAGAGCCCATAAGCTGGGTTGCTTGGGCGCTGGTCTCGAGCCATTCTGCAACGAACTCGCCGTGGAAGAACCGCTTGGGAGAGTGTTCGAAAAGCACGTGTGGCACGACGTCCTGCTCTGTGTCAAATTTCCCCCAGTCATCCCAGCCATGGGCTTCCCAATTGTCAATGGGGTCAGGAATAAACTCCCGTGCAACGTCTTCAACGAGCGTCTTGAACTCGTCCGTCTCCGTTTCAGAGGTCTGTGGCATGGTCGATGAGATCTGCTGTGCCAACTCGACAAAGATAGGTTCATCTGGGAGTGTGTTCACACCTCGAACTGCGGAGCTTATGAATTCTTTTCGTAGGGTTGCCAACTTCTCAGGATGAGGTCCATAGAAGCCAGAATCGTAGGCTGACTCCATGGTGGCATAAGCAGAATCATCACTCTGCTCGTCACTTGAAGCATCGGCGACGGCATCGATTCGCTGCTGTTGACGTCGGATTCGTTCGACACCAAGCGAGATGAACGCTGTCTCGTCAGTACCAAGCGCGGATGCGGCTGTCGCAGACTTGAAACGGTTGCTTGTCCATGTGCGTGGGTCGACAGGAGTGACAGATTCCGCCGAGTCGAGGATTTCGTGCATGCAGCCATTTGATGAGGTTGGATGGCATCGCTCGCGAACCTGCGATGCTAGACTGTACAAACTAAGATCGGAGACATCTGGAAGGGGGATGATGACAACATTCGTCTCCTTCTTGCACATTTCCGACTCGACCTCCACTTTTGATTGCCTGACTCGGTTCTTTGTGTGGTCAGTGATGGTGTAAAATGAACCTGTTGTGGAATCATATGGGGCGAGCCAAGCACGGCATCCACGGTAGGTGGTGTCACGTGCAGTGCTTGCCACTGCTGACAAGGCTCGATAGAGGATTACTGACTCCAGAATGTTGTGATCTACGGGAATGGCTCCAGCTTTCATCTTCTCGAACTGCTCATGAATATGAGGAGGTACGTCTTGTGGTCGGGCGATAACGCTAACAATGCGCAATTCATTTGCACGAGGAACGGGTGAACTGCCCCAAGATAGCTCGAGTTCCCTCACCAGGGTCAAGAGAAGGGTGTCGATTAGCTTCTCGGCTCCCTGTTTAGTCAAATACGGGAGCTCCGGTGCCTCACTGAGCTGCAGGTCCCCAATGTTCTTTGCACCTCGTGCCGAGCTTATCCGTGTAATCTCACTGATTGCGTTGAGAATGCTAGCTATGCTCGTATGGTGACCGAGAGATTGTTCAAGGTCTGCTTTCAGCTTCAAGCTTTCACGCTCGTAGGCTGTCAAGAGTGTCTTGCGGTGGTTGGCCAAGAAGTCTCTGAGACGCTTCACCCCAATGGCATCGAGCGGCCAAAGGGACACGAAGCTGGCTCCGGAGCGCTCTGACTCGAACGCCTGCTTGAGCTCGGCATCGCCATAAGATTCGAGCACAGTGGCTAAGGTCGATCCCTCTTGACTGGCATAGCATGTCTCGGCACAGCACGCTCTCACGACGTCCCGGTGGAGAAGTGAGAAAGATGATTGCGCCGTACTTGGCGCAGCCAGCTCGCGCTCGGCCAGAATTGACGCATACACCTGTGCAATGGGCTTTGAGACTGGCTCACTGAGAGATGCAGCCTCAGCGCCCTTTGCACCAACCAGGGAGGCACCAAGCCCCGCGGCCGCGCTAGCGTACTCTTGGAGCGTTCGTACAACGCGAGTCGACACGTGTCGCGCAGGCTTGGATGCGTTTCCCTCACCCGCAGCCATCGGGCTGGGAGTCTGCACCTCGGTCACATAGAGGGGCTGGTCGAAGAATAGCCGAAACCCTTGAATTCGGAAGGATGGCTTCCAGAGGTTCGCAGGGCCATCGGGTGCCACCGTGACAAGACGTTTGCGGAAGCAATTCGTCTCCAGTACGGATGGTCCCACCGCTAGATCGTTTCAAGCACAGTGAGGGGTAGGGATTGGAGGAAGATGAGCTCGGTTGGATGCTCCTTTCGAAGATCATCGAGGGGTAAACGTGTCCACAGAGATTGCAATCGAGATACATGGAGCAGCTCTAAGTGCACATGTGCTGCAGCGATCGAGGCACTTCGAAGCAGTGGGGGAAACCGAGCGCAAACGGAACGGAGGGTGAACTGAAGCCGAAATCGGTCCAAGAATCTGGCTCTGGCTACGTACCTGCGAGAACACCTAGGCTAAAAACCGCGGCTATACATAGCGCGGCAAGTAACGTTTTCATGCTAACCGGAATGAGCACAAAACGGTACCGCCTATGAGGTTAAAAACGCGTTCAAAGGGTCTCGTTTTCGAGGAAATTCTTCTGCAGGGTGGGGTGAAAAAGGGTGGCCGGATGGGAGATACTCGCAACATGTTGCGAGTTGATGAGAACGTCGAAGACAGTGCAACTCGAGTACTTGGTAGAGGGTCTGATTTGCTGAGATCTGTACGCTGCATTGATGCTTAAGTGTATGCATCCAGAGCAGCCTGGTATGGCAAGGTTGGATTTTAAACATAGCAGTGAATGATCCGCGGAATGGTGTAGATTAGGCGTGCAATCTACTTCTCTCAGAGTATTCGAAGAGGATCTGGGTTGGGAGTGGATAGACACAAGGGAGGGTGGGCAGATTGAAGGCTCTTTTGCTAAGTCACGGTCTGTTGTGAGTAGGTGCATCGAAGAATCTCGAGGACAGCGAAGGCCATGTGAGCTCAGGGAGCTGGTAAGCTCGACTAGCCGTCAGCAAGACGCTCACTTATATGATGTGGTGTGGATGTTCGATGTGCTCACTCCTGGTCATGTCCCTATCCCGCTTTGCCACTCAATCATACTCTCGCTTCGAGCAGGCTCTCATTCAGGTAGCGCTCGACTCACGACAAGGAGCCGCACAGAGACAAGACGCACTAACTTATCCCTGCATCAACTCCCTAGGCGTGACGGATAGATCGATCCACGACGTAGTTGAAACGACCACACACGATGGCTGGCGCCACAGAGCTTGTAAGTCAGCCGTGAATGCATCGCAGAGGACTCATATTGCTGCAGCTTAATGTTATGGTCGTAGGATAGGGCCAATCCATCCAACCCTCATACCACGGCACTCCTCACACACCCACCGCGATATGTAGATTCGGAAGCGCATCGACGACTTTCTGGCGTCGGATCGTCCCTATGAAGCCCAACAATTGATGCTCACATTGATCAACCGGCAGATCGCTCGCAAAGACTTGAACGGGGCACGCGACTCGATTTTCACTTATACTGAACTGCTTTGCAGCAAAATGCTCTGGAATGCAGCTGCAGATGTCGCACACCTGGCGATCACACTGGTCGAACGTGGGCATGATCCTAACTCACATGTAACTGAAGATGATATAGCCATCTTCACTAGCCTCTTCGACCTTTTCTCGCCACTTTACACTGATGAAGCCAAGACTTACAGCAAGGAGCTGGAGTCTTCTGCTGAGCAAAGGCATCTTCCGCACATTGTATTTATCAACGATGCACTCAAGTCGGTCAAGCAGCAGAACGCAAAGATTTGGGCAAGCTTTGATCAGGCCAACCCGGATTTGAGTGCATCCGATGCCAGTTCAGATGTAAAGGCGGCCCGCCAGGAAGCGCGCGAACGATTCGCCAAGGAACTGGCCTTGATTGAAGCCCAACTTCATGGTCTGCTAGCACAAGCGTACGCGGCAGCAACATTTAAGACGAACATTCCAAAGAACCGAACGAAGTTTGCAAAGCAAGCAGAAGACGAGTTTGTCCTGGCGATGATGCCAACCGAGCATGTTGAGTTCTTGGTCAAGCTCATGGGATCGGAAGGCCCTAGTGAGGACGATGATGCGGATGAAATCATGGCCACCATTCGTCGACGGCAAGTGCGTTTTGTTCGCGCCGCACTCGTGTATCTAGCCCGTGGCTCTCTAAAGAATGCCAACGCTTTCGTCGAGGCCTACAGAGTTCACTTCCCAGGTGAGATGCCGAGCTTCGATAAGGTTGAGTTTCCTGATAACACAAACCCTGCACACTTCCTCGCCTTCCTTATCAAGCTGTGCGAATACGATGCTCCCTCAGCCTATCAGTCGATTCGTGAGCTGTATGAGCCAGCTCTCTGCACACCTTTATTCAACGAGTTGAACAATGTCTACGGCTGGGACGTCAACCAAATCCTTTCGATTGTAGCACAGCGATACTTCAACATCAGCCCGCCCAAGAGTATCCTTGAGTCCGCATTGAGCCTCTTTGGCGGATAATGACCAGATAAGGAGCTACGTGTCGGGTTCAAGAAGTCAAGTACTGTAGATTGTCCTGGATCGCAAGAATAAAACAGCCCCCTCTTTTGCTCGCGACGCCTGGCTGGCTATACGTTGACTAGGCGAGTGATCACCATGCCCCCCCACCTGGTCCTGTCAAGGGGACATGCCTGATTATTTGCCCCTGCACCTCCTGCTAAAGGCCGGCTGCAGCGTCGCTCCAGGCCTTGGCCTGCTCGAGAAGCCAAGTCATGTCGAGGAATTTCAGGCATATGTGCTATTTCCGTCGCCTCTGAAACTTGAGATCTAGGTGTGTGTGCATCTGGAAAATTGACTTATTGGCTGTGCACTGACCTTTAGACCCCACCATTCAGCGCATTTTTGCTCACACTCGCCTGCTTCGCGGCGCAATCCCCAGTCTTGTAAGAATGCAAAACGTTGATCCTCAGAATTGGGAGGCAGACCTCAAGCGCTACAGCGCCGAGGCCGAGGAGAAGAAGGTATGTGTCCCTGTTGCAGGCATAACGAGATTCATGCGCATGCCCTGCTCTCACGTGGGTCTGAATGACCCAAAGTCGCCGTTGGCCTGCGATGCAGCACTCGCGCTTGTTTTGTCTCGGCAGGCTCACTCGCGATCCTCTTGACCGGCGTCTGGTCGACTTGGAAGCGAACACACCTCATCAAGTAGATGCTGCTCGTCATACCCTCCTACCATTGTGTCCTTCTAGCAAACCCTCTACTTCTATGTGACCGCGTCCAAGAACGCTGAGACTGGCCTGCCATGGTGCCCCGACTGTGTCAAGGCAGCTCCCTTTATTGAACAGGCGGTATGTTGAAATGTGATTACTTAACAAAGAGTAGCTGGTCGTGATGATTGCCATTGCATACCTGATGATGCCTCAATCTCACAATCGTTGTTGATCTGTTTTTCCTACCAATACCAGATCGAGAAGCTTAAGGGCAAGGCCATGTTCGTTACATCCGCGCTCGAACGGAACTCCTACAAGGGTCTAGTCCCGACTTGTGACGAAAGCGGTGGTTGCGTGCTGAAGACGGGCCCCACTCATCCTTACAGGACTAGCGAGGTTCTCAAGCTCTCCTGCATTCCCACTTTGTACAAGTGGGATACTACTGAGCAAAGGGTGATAGATCGCCTTTTGGAAGAGAAATGTTACGACCAAGATGCGCTAAACCAATTCCTCGGTTTGTAAAAACCCTCTACCACCCACTTGCATAGCTTGGCACAGATTGTCTTAAATACATCGAGGGTCCACAACCCCCTTAAGGTTTTTTATTCGTCGTCCTCATCATCACTTTCCTCGAGTTGAGTTAGCAAGTCCTCAAGCTCAGAGATTTGACGAAGGATCGTGAGCTTGCCTGCCATGGCAGACGATGTCGAGATGAAGTTGGCCTCAAGAATTTGCACAGATTGCTGCATCACTACCAAGAGAGCCGGTTCACCATCCTCGATTGTGTCAATTCGACTGGACGCTGAGCGTTGCGCTTGCAAGTCAGCACGGGCACGAAGGGCATCGGCTTTGGCAAAGGCCTCATCATCAAGCTCGGAATCCTGCGTGTTAACCGGTACTTGCTTCGCACGGGCGACAGCACCCGCCAAGAGGCCAAAAGGATCTGAGTCTACTTGCATTCTTCTGCGGAAGAGTCGTATACAGACCACAGGCTCTGCCGTTTCACGCTGCCACACTGGAGTAAAACGCAATGGAAAAGGAGAAGGTGCACCGGGTTCAGGGACACAAGGTATATGTCGTGTCCAGTTCTCCCATGCACAACGCTTCGCGTAGGCAATGCGCTCATCGATGCTGGTGCTCTTGTCCTCTGTAGACAATGGCTCTTCATCATAATAATAATCATCATCATCATCTTCGTCGTCGTCGTCGTATTCATCCTCGTACTCACTTGTCAGCTCATCATCCACTTGGTCTGTCTTTCCTGCATGGTATGTGAGCGTCCCATTGGCACCGAGGCGAGGATAACATGACTGTGGCAACTTCCGAGTCGCCCGCTTGACTAGGTTCACAGGCACAGAGCCTAATCCTAGCGCCGGGGGAAGGTATGGAAGTGTTTCGTGCGCATTTTCATGGAAGTTATCAGTGTCTTCATCCCGGTCAGTCGATGCACTTATGGGCTCCGCGGACTGATCGCGTCTGTCAAGCAGTCGCTCCAGATACTCAGGAGTGGGGCCAGTTCTGTTCACGCCTAATGGAGGAACCAGCTTATCAAAGATTCGAGCTAGAACCTGGGTGCTTCGAGAATAACCAGGTGGACGGGGCAGGACCGACGATATATACGGAGGTGGACTCTGGAAGCAAACAACTTTGCCTGTCGCGGTGCCTAGAATGAGCTCGTTTCGTCGATCACCATCGATGTCTCCGACACATAGGCAAGTCACTGGACCGAATCCGTCTGAACCTAACACTGGTGTGGCGCAGTCCAAGAGCATGCGTGTAACGCAAGAGAAAACAACAACGTAGCCCAAAGCAGATGCCACGGCTACGTGAACGTCTGGATCAAGCCCTTCCAAGTCGCAATATGTCGACATTGCCTGGGCAGTGATAGAATTAAGGTTTGGCGTTGGGTCGAACTGTCCTTTTCCATTGGGAAAGACACGCGATGAGGTATTCGCGAAAGCCTGAATGCGTGTCATCAGAGCAGACATAGGTGTGACACGTGGGTCATAACTGTCGGGTTGTTGAGCTGTGCTAGACGCGGCACGAGTACACCCAGAAGACGAGGGCGGAGAGGAGACGATTGGTTGTTCCGAATCCCATTCAACCTCAGTTGCCCTGCGCTTAAGCCTACTATAGCGTTCGGCTGCCGCAGCCATGCTTTGATTAAGCGTGTGATCTCGGAAAAGATTTGAGAGCAAAATATGTTGGCGAACACTCTTCTCAGGCGTAGCACTTGAAGAGAAAATTGCAATGGCCGAGATTGGCCCATCCAAGACTCGCTGTGCTACAAATGTCTTGGGTGGGGTCATGGTTAAAACTGACGCGGAACTATCTCCGCTTGCGACTTCCTTCGCTTCGTTGATCATCTCCTTGACTTCTGGGTCGAGTTCGTCGAGGGTGCTCGATGTTGCATCACCTGAGTTTGCCTGTTCTCGGCTGGATTGGGGCCCTGTCTTGGGAAAAACAGCTGGTGAGACAAGCAATCGCACGGTACCATCTTGCATACCGGCAACCACAATACGAGTACCGTCTACAGGATTCAGACCGAACTCAAGGCACATGGCTGGTGAAGCACAACCGACGAGACTGGGTAGTGGATGTAGGGCGCTGTCGGGCCGAATCTCTTGATACAAGGATGCGGTGAAGGACGGTCTTTCAGGTTCGCCTGGAGCTAGCTGAGGTTGTTGTGATTGGCTGGATTGGAGCTGAGAGTCTGGCTGAGCTCCCTGTTTGTCGTCTCCTGAGAGTAGTAGCTTTTCTAATTTGGGTATGACTAGCGGTTTTAGCACAGGCTGGCCCTCAATAGTCGCTCCCCACACTGGAGGGAACGCTCTGAAGCCGATTGGGAGATAGCTTAGCGTATGAGACGCGGGAAGTCCCTGTACCAAGGCTGGTCGTAAGCTGCGCACATCAGACTGCGTTAGCAAAGGCAGCTGTTTGGAATCAAGCAATGGGACGAGATCTCCGACCACACCTAGGCTACCTGCGGGTGTATCAATCGGTAGGCCCCATTGCCGAAAGACATGGCACGTGCCATCAGAGCCTGTGACCACCAGATCTGTGTGCACGACTGCATGCCCTGCGGAAGCTCCCTCGTCAGGGGATATGGCTCCTGAGGTTTGTAAAAGTGCTTGAGATATGGTGAAAAGCTGCGTGTGTCGCAGAGCAAATGGAATGAAGCAAAGCTGAATTGACTGCCAGTCAGAGAATATAGCGCCTAGATCGTGACCGTTTGGACACCGTTGGCCATAAATGTTGAGATAACATACTGGCGCTGGGCTCGCCTTGGCCTTGGTCACAGAATGGATCAGAGTGATCGCTATCACAGGCCTCCCGTCAGGAGGCGAGTTAAAAGCAGCAACCCCCACGAGGATCGCCTTGGGTGGAAGAGCTAACAAGGGTAAATGGTCCGCCACGCAGGTACGTCGCGACGATCGCAACTTGACTGCATGGTCTCGATGAGTGAGAACCAGAGACAGATTCTTCTGAGTAAGCACAAGGGCCTGTGTGGCACCACGATAAACAAACTCAGCATAACTGTAGATGTTGGCAAACGAGCTCAGGTTCACCGTCTCCTCTTCAACGAACGGCTCGAAGATAATGGATTCGACTGGATTCTGGTAGAGCACTACCTCCTCCGCCTCCTCTAGCCCGTCTCTTCGTATCGACATGGGTACGGTATGAGGCCACCGGCACAACTCAGTCCGGCGCAAGGACAGCAAAGAACTGCGATCGCAAGCTGCGCCCGCGAGAGCCACCTGTGCAACCACGGAGGACCCGTTCTCGCGAGTTATCGGTCAGTCGGATATCTGGTTATCTTGACAGTCACGATGGGATCTAATTAGGATTTCGTCGCCTAGGTGACAGATGTGCGCAGAGTGATATGACGCCTAGGCTCTACAGTGTGTACTTCGCGAGATCCGCAGCTGTGAGGAATGTGCAGGCCAGGATTGTATGCAGCCCAATCCGGGCCAGGACGGATGCGGAGACCACTTCTTGGTCGTTTTCACTGCGACAGTCCATGCAGGCAACTATTGACGCCATTGGTCGTCAACAATTGTCTGCTGGCGGCAATAGTGGTATCGAAAACAACACAATCTCGTCATAATACCGTGTAATGTTGCTTTATTCAGATTCGAATAGTCAGCAGGTTTGGGTGCTGTGTACAAGTTGTTTCATCCTCGGCAAGGGTACTCGCTGTCTTATCAGAATGCGCTCGGTTAGAGATCAGACGGCTGATAAGGTCCACGTACCTTTCGCCTAGGAGTATCATCACCTGACTCAGAGCCACCTGAGGCCGATCCTAAAATTACAGAAAGTGGTGCGGTGTAACGCTTGCTTCGCGAAGTCGCTGGTCGAGCCTGGCCAGGTTGTTGACCAAGAGACGAACTAACGTGTGATGTACCGAGGCCTGCAAGCGTCGCACCAAGCCTTCCTAAGCTGGTCTGTGACTGACTGTTGTTTGAACTGGTACCGGCTCCGCGACTCTGCGGGACCCCGGAAAGATAGGTAGCCTGGGTATGACGATTGGATCCCCCAGACAGACTTGCCAGAGGGCGATGCCGCCAAGTGACGGGAGGTAGGGTCTGGTCGGACATCACCATTTGCAGCCGTTGATTAACCTCGCGTCGCATGGCTTCGAGATCCAAAGGATTTCTGGCACTGGAGGCTGCATCAACCACCGGAGTGGTGGTAGTGACCTCCGGAGAGCCGGAATCCGAAGATGTCGTCTTCGCAGAATAAGGTTCGTCATTCGTAGTGAAGACTGCTCTTGAAATTGGAGTTGATTCCTGAGCCCTATATAATGAAATACGCTTGGCCTCTACGGCTTGCGCGAATAAGTAGAAGTTCATCGCCAAGTCATCCTGGCGTTCTTTCTCTTGCAGGGCTTGTTGGATCTGGCGTTCTCGCTGATATGTAAGAGCACGAAGACTGCGCTGTCGTTCATACTCTAGTGTCTGTGGATCGGCCGTCGACCCCGCTCCTTGTGATGCTGAAGTCAGTGTTCCCTGCCGAGTGTAACTACTCAGTCTCTGCAACGTTGGGTGTCCTTCAGTCAGTGTGCTCGAGGATCTTCCGAAGCCCGGTGATGCGGTTGGTAACGTACTGCGATGGCTGGAGTGTGCGTCTTCCGTCGAGCGCGTGGATTGAGTACTTAACGTAGCAAGGCTGCCTCCAACTTGCGGTAATGCTCCTTTCCAATCTGAACTCCCCATGCGATTGAGGCCCTGCGTGACTGAGATTCCCTCAACGGAATCATGTCCTCCAGAGGCTCTGATGTTTGCGATTCTTTCGGCTGTTATGGAAGCCTGTCGTGCAATCTCAAGCACCTTTGAGGCAGGGATCGGGCCATCGTTCGAATCATCGGCCACAGGCCTGTTCGGACGAATTGTGTCCAGCGGCAATGACCTTCGATTCTGCCTGGGCCGTGGAGCATCATTTACTACACTCGAATCCATACTCTGCATTGCAGGAAGCTGGTTTTCGCCGTAGTTTGTTAACGATGGAGCTCTTCGCATGCTTACCATCGCTGTTTCCTGTGAAGAGACGAGCGAATTCAATCGAAGCAGTCCAGCTTGAGAAGGGAAGAGCAACTCAAGAACTCGGTGGTGCGTCCGTGGCAACTTGAACCGCTTGGATGTACTCTGGGCAGGCCTAGGTCGAGTCTGATACCTTTCAGGACCGTGAGACCCAGAGGATGGAACACCTGATGTCTGAGAAGGAGAATTTGTCGAAGAGGGCCCCGCTGTGGATGTGGAGTCCTTTGCTGAATCAATAGCCCTTTCGTGCATCCAGATGTTCAGCACCTTCATTTTGGCGAGTCGCTCCGCGCGGGTCCCCTCAAAGAGACGTGGACGCTGCATAACTCCGGTGCCTCTAAAAGTGAAAGCTTGTAAGGTATCTTTGGAAGTGATTCGGAATGCCCCAGGTGCTTGCTCTGCCTTGTCAGCCGCCTCGAGCATTTCGGTCCATAATTGCTCAAGAGCTTCATTTTGGCGCCGCCTCCATCCGCGACGTACAGCGGCAAGGATTCGGAGTCGTCCAAGCCGCACGGCCAGAAGCCGACGGCGCCACTTAAGATTGGTCTTCATGAGCTGTAGCTGCTCAAGCTTATCTTGTAGCGTCTGACCCGGCAATGCTACATCGTCCTGCGAAGGTGAGTCGGACGTAGAACTCTTATCTCCGACCGAATTGACGCCTGGAGACGATAGCTTTTGCAAATCCCGGTTGATACGCTTCCACTCCAAACTGTACGAGTCACAAAGTCGAAGTAAGTCGCGCAGACCTAAGGTAGTTGTGCGCCGTGCTGTCACCTGTTCAATGCTCTCCTGCATAACAGCCGCCTCGTGAATATTAAGCTCAGCATCAAAGCAAGAAAGATCATCCTCCACTGGGTCCACTGGTAACTCTTCACCTCCCTGCAGCACACCGTTTACACCATCATCGTCTGGACCTTTAAGGTCTCGCTCAACTTTGCGCTTGTCTAGTGTGTAGATACCGTGGAACGGGAGGGGTGGTACTTTACGCTGGAGCGTGGTCGAATCGCCTTGAGCATCTGCATACTCTCGCTCCTCACGCTTCCGGCGTTCTTCGTCTGCCACGTCACCATGTGGCGTTTCCTCTTCGAGTTCGCCGTCATACCAGTGCCAGATATCAGGACCATCAGTTGTCTGGTCGAGTGAAGAGGAATTTTCTGGAGTCTCAGAAGTTCCAAGATGGTCTGCATCGCTATGTTTTGATTGATTTAGCTGGCGATCAAACATGTCACTTAATTGTTTTGATCGCACCCACGCTTCGCGTGCCAGCACTTGTGCAGGGGATTCATTTTGCACCACGAGCGGCTTACCATCGCTTCCTACTCCGAACAAGTCTGTCCTCATGCGTGCCAATGCAAGGAACTCCTCTTTCGCGCGGTCTCGCAAGGCATGTCCGAACTCTGCTTCAATGAGACCATGATAAACTTCAGTACCGCGACTGAGCTGCTCCAGGGCATTAATGGCAATGTCGTGCTGCTCATTATGCTCACGGTACGACATTGAAGTTGGTGCAAGCCATTTACCAATCGCGGAATAAGTGGAGCTAGAAGATGTATCTGGGACTGTCGATGGTCTGGTGGCCTCGGCACGAGCCTTCAGAACAAGTTCTTCGCGTGATGTCTCTGAGTCTTTCAAGGATCGTTCGATCTTCGCGACGACCTGTGTGATGATGGCTTCGTCGTGTTCAGCCGCGAGCTCTTTCTGACGCGCGGCGGCCTCCATTGGAGTCAAATCCGCATCATGCTCCTGGAGCGACACTCCCGACGTCAGGCTGCCATGCATCAGCTCCTGAGCTAGAAGTGCAGTTCGTTCATCCTCGACGCGACGACGAAGTCGTTCTAGTGCCAAGAGATAGACCGGCGAATCACTGCGTACGAGATTTGTCAGGAGGCTCACAGCCTCTTGAATGCGCGCATCGTCTCGTCCGTCCATCATCCCGCGAACACGACCTTTAATCCATTGACCGACGAATTCAGCGGCACCCTCAGCACCAAGCGACGCAATTTCCGTCTCATTATTCAATCCCGAGAGGCTCACCTTGGTACTAGAGGCGCTTCGTACCATTTTCTCGCGCATTTCGAGTTGTCCTCTAAATGCCGAGTACAACTCGATAAGCTCATTTGTGACTTGGAGAACCAGAAGCGCCTGCTTGGCAGTGGATTCGACAGTATCATCTGTGTCGGGCTGAGGACGAGCTGGCCGATTCTCACGTGGAGTAGCACCTCCGGAATCAACTTTGGTTGGGATGGGTGATTGATCGGTGAGCTCAGGGACCGAGTCACGCTGCAGTTTCTCCGTTGGAAGTACAATACAACTCATACGAGATTCTTCCCTGGACTTGCTAAACCCGTCAGGATGGATCAGTCGTTGCTCACTGGGATGGACTATGTCCGCAACCATTGAACCCAGCCTGAGTCCCTTCCTTGCGTGCTCGGTTCTGGAAGCAATCCTCTGACCTCCTGTCGAAGGGACGTAATCAAACGGTAGACCAGCTTTGTTATGGAGCAATGACAAAGCGACATAACTGAGACGCCTATTTAGGGTTCGGCGCAGCATTTCGTCTACTACCTCTAGGTCCCCTTTCTGTACATCATCTCCAGTTTTAGATGGCACTCTGCTTGAACCAAGAATACTCAGCCTGGAAAGTGCTTGGCTCGTTGGCGCCGCATCTAGCGCATCTCGCGCATCCGATGCCATGCTGCCTTCCCCTGTAGGGTGTGCGTCGTTGACGCTTGAGAAGAAGCTTCCTCTCAACCCAGAGCGGAGCTCTGCTCGGTCGAAGGCGTGCTTTTCAGCTACCCCCGTGGGAAACCGTGGGGAACCATTATGGATACCATACTTCCTCTCGGTTTTTGGTCCCAGAGGTACGTTAGAAAGCAGGGGATCATCAAGAGATCGAGGGACTTCCACATGCAGCAATGACACGTCTGGAAGTTGTGTGGGGGTCGCGAAGCCTATCAGCTGCTGTGTATGAGAGGCACTCGGGGTTGAATCTCCTTGTTGTTCAGAGCGTGGATCCGAGCTTGACAACTCCTTCCATGCCTCCTTAAGCTTGTACACATCGATGAAGGCGCTTAGCGGATCCTCCACATCGACACCCAGCAGTTTCAGAGCCTGACGACGCGCCTCTGCTTGTCGAAGTCGAACCAATCGTGCAAGTCTCCGCGCATTTTCCGCATCCGCTCGGAGTTGAGCAGCACCTTTAGCTTCGTATACCCGTGACGCCACCGTGGAATAACGAGTTCTGGAAATATCGACGAGGTCAGCAACCGATTTAGGCAAAGGCTTCGTAATGTTTGGCTGCAGCTGTGCGAAGGATAGGCCTTTTCTCGCCCCGGAAGCATCGAGTGAACTCGTAACTTCGAGAAGACGAGAATCTGGATCATCGTCCGTGTCTGCGCTCGCCTCCTTGAGTGCTTGTTTAATTTGTTCCTGACTCTTGGCGACAGTATTAAAGCGAGCGGTGAACAATGAGTGGGGTTCGAAATCGCTCTGCTCAATTGCTGGCCGGGCAATCGCAATTGAGACATTCAATAAGGCTCGCCATAACTGAGCTGCTTCAGCCTCAGAATCTATGTGTCGAAGATCGGATAGGCTCATGTGAGTCTCAGAGACTGAAGTCCCAATATGAGGTTGCACCGACCCTTTACGTAACGCTTGCATATCACGTACAACAGCTCTGTGGCTTCCAGCGAGCATAACCTTGGCACTCGGTTGGGGTAGTGCACGAATCGTCATTGCCAGTTCTCTTGGAGAAATAGGTGGCGGTCTCCCAGCGGCATTCGATTGGTCTACGATCGGGACTTGGCGGCGAGGAACAAACTGATGGACGATTAAGTTAGGAATCTGTTTTGACATCACCCACGATTTACCAAGCAACGAAGCTGTGTGTAGGGCAATAGCATCAACCTCACCACTCGGTCCAAAAACAGTTCGCTGGGGCGTTAGGTCGGTTGATGCAGAGTCAGGATTGGCTCGCGTAGCCACTGCACTCGAGCTGCTTAGCAAATGCTTCTTTGGTGACACCACCGGACTACCATATCTCGTCGGTCGCCTTCGTGATACAAGAAGACCTTGGAGTTCCTCGCCTAACCGTCGATGAGTAAATGACCTTCCTTTCTTCTGAGTCTGGGATATGGTACCATCCGGCTTCAATAAATCCAATCCCAACTCAGCTACTATGGACTTCAGTTGATCGCGCGATATTTCATTTCGGCTCTCTGATGCCATTGCAGCCTCAAGCAATGATATCAGACCCCTCAATGCTGCCTTCGAGAGTTCTCGCTTCCGTCTTAATCGCTGGTTCTTGTGTCGCGGTCTGGCAGTAGATGCCCTAAGTTGCATAGTGGCACCTTCCACAACCTCAGCGGATGTTGATATTTGGGTAAGTGCTAGTCTAGCATTCAATTCTGCAAGCAATCCGCTGGAAGCAGCATCAGCAAGACCGATTGTAATCTCGTTCAACAGAGTTGCGCCGGTTAGCACTCTCTTTCCTCCTGCATTTCCGCGTCGCAGCAGATCCTCCATTATCCTTCGACGTTCTTCGGCTGTGACTTGCAGGCATCGTTCAAGGAATGCTCCAGTCGCTAAATCGAATGTAGAGTATTGGTAAAATGCTCGGATGTTGGAGAAAGTTGACTGCTGAAGATTATGTGTCTCCACTGAAGAGTCGTTCGGGAATACAGGTGGGATCAGGAGGCGAGGCTGATGTCGTTTCGGATCACCATAAATGGTATATGAGCTTGTTTTTTCATCCTGTTCTTCGCCAGCAGTAGTCGAGTTGACAGCTTCTGGTACTGGTTCCACTCCAGAACGTGGCAAAATCGAACGGAACTTACGCTCAAGATTGAGCTCTTCACTTGAATGGCCACGCTGAACTGACAGAACTTCCGTCAGGGCATTACTTTGTGTGAAGGGTCTGAGCACTTCATACGTCTGAATCACATCTTGTCCCAAAAATTGTGGAATCACCGCCCATAGCGGCAAGGTTGACCTAGGGATCAGCGTTGGACGTGTAGCAAGGACCACACTGCCCTTATCGTCAGAGCGCGGGGCGTGTATACCTTCCTGTGACAGATTCGGTAGCACTGAAAGCGTCCCCTTTACAACAGAGGGACCATAGCTGCAAAGCAACGAGGTGTTACCTCTCAGAATCGAGCTCGGTGTTGGAGCGATTGCACCATGCGCATCTTGTGTTGAGAGGCTCTTAAGAGCAATGCCGAGCGCGGATTTCCCAAACGAGGTGAACCCAGCCGCTCCACGGCCTACTGCAGTGGCGAAGGCGAGCGCTGTCGCAGGTGATGTTCTCAATAAAACCCGAAGTGTGGCACCTATCTTGGTGTCATCGAGATTGACTGCAGCAGACTCTACCTTCGGCTCTCGTGATCCATACTCACTCGACGGCTGCTGAACATTTGAGGGGGGTGAAACGTTCAACCCACTCTTTGTCAAATCCTGAAGCCGCGAGCCACCCTCTTGAGCCATCCTTTCCGCAAATATGTCTTGCAAGAAGCCGATGGATATTGCGTCAAGTGCACCAACTCCAAGATCACTCGGGCTTTGGCGAATATGATTGGCTCGACTAGCGAGATAGTAGTTAATGAGTTCCGTGGCTGGAGCATCACTGTCGGATTTACATAGCTCTAATATGCGATCTGCAACTGACGGCAAGAGGTGCAACTCATTGCTAACAAAATGAACGAAGCTCTTTGGGTCAGATTGTTGATTCCAGGACCTGAATCCGATCTGGTCAAGATAAACCTGAGCGGCACGGTCGGCCCGACTCCATAAATCGTCACGCAGAGGAGTTGGAGATGATGCAGTCATGATGCTGCGGTTGAAGGTCTGTAAATCGCCCGAACTTGCTTGTGAGATCGAAGGACCCGGTGTGCCCATCGCATCCGCACCAGCTGGCACAAGGCTATGACCCGTATCATACGAGAGACTGGTAGAATCCATCTTGCGAGTTCCGATACTTTCCATAAAGAGCATATTTTCGCGTTGTTTGGTCTGTCTCGCAACGGCCTCGTGCAATCCTGTTAAGTCCACCTGAGGGTAAAACCGTGAGTGCAAATCGTGGGCTTCGCGAGTCCTAGCTGCCTCGAGAGCAATCTTCTCGACGGCCTCCAGCAGACGCTGATCCACAGTGTGAAGCTTCTCGTACAGCTTATTCCTAGCAATTTGTTGCTGTGCTTCATCCACGAAAGGTTTAGGAGCGAGGTTATGAATCGTGTGCCCGGACGCGCCCAATCCCAATGTTGCCTTCGTGCCGTGAGCACCCGCTGCAGACAAGGTGTTCGTTTGAGGGGACCCTTGCCCTGCACGGCCAATGTTATCCAAAGGACCCGTATCCCCCATTTGATTCGACTCGGTTCTGGCTCCAAGCAAATCATTCCCTGCGATCTCTCCTGCAAAGGCTAGCAAGGCAGCCTCTGCGGCTTGCTCTACAATTGGTGCTCCTAGCACGGTATACGCAAACCATGGTGGTGGTAGTGGCATTCGCAGTGCGCTTGAGATAAATCCTTGCCGAGTGAAAAGCCCTCCTGCAGCGGGAATGCCTGCCCTTGCTGTAATTCGTCCTGGTCCTGACCGGAGGTGCGGTGGAACATGCAACAGCGCTTTCGCTGGGGGAGGTGCTTGATTACGTAGTGCCGCAATAATCTCGGCGACAGCACGCATGCGGCAGACGGGTCTGCGCTGTCCTTGTTGAGAAACATAACTAGCGCCTGCAGTACTCAGCGCCCGACTAACTGTTTGTGGCTGTCGATCAGACCGCGTTGCTGTCGTTATAGACGTCTTTGAGAGAGTCGTTGCACTCCTCGCCAATTGTAGTAGTTGGGCGAGCTGGGTGGCCGTAGCGCGGATAGTTTTCCGTCTATCAGAGTTGGAAATGTAGAGAGGTTGGCGCTTAGGCTGCTCACTCTTCGGTTGGGAACTCGTAGTCCTCGTACTTTGTGTGCCAGTTGTAGCGGAACGCAGATCTTGAGATTCTAGCATAGCGATAATATCCTGTAGTTTATCATCGCTCGAAATACCCGCCATGACATGGGCAGTAGTAGCGGTTGTTCCAACCACTGCCTGAACAATGTGAGAGGCCAGAGGACTGCGAGCCAAGTCCTGGTTAGGGGTTTGGGCATGCTGCGAGAGTGCCGAAGTTCGACTGAGCAGTTGGCGGATATCTAGCGATAGAGCAAGCGATTGAAGGACCTTAACTCTCTCAGCCAACTCAGAGTTGCGCTCGCGCAGCGAACCAACTTGTTGGGTCGACTTCGTCACTTTACTATCGAATGACGACGGCAGTTCCCCGAGCGCCACCTTAGTCCCTCGAAGGAGACTCAACCATTGCTCCGGTGTGGCCCCAACTCGAGCCCTTGACGCTGCTGCGGCTAAAATTGTTAGCGGGTCCAGCCGTTGCAGCAAGCGTTGCACGCGCTGCTGGTACCACCGGGCCGTTGATTTCGCAGTATCCAGGAGCTGGCGATAGAACTTCTTCGAAATCACTCGTAGTAACGCCGCTCGCGGTAGAACCAGCAGCTCGGTGTCTGCGGTTGCAGTTGAAATCGTGACTGGGGAAGCCGCATTCAGAAGTCCCGAAAGGATATTAACAAGCGCACCTCGTTGCATTACGGTTAGTGGCACACGACGAAGTGTGATTCGTGCAGGTAGCGGCAACACTTCGTTAGATCCATGTCCGCCCTGGGTTTGCCCGGCTTCTCCGCTCGACTCAGGTCTAGAAAATCCCATGTAGAGTGTTTTTTCAACAAGACAGGCCCCTTTGAAAAGGAAATAGAGCTCTTGCGACCTGGATCCTTCTGCAACAAGGATGGTATTCGCTTTTGGAAATGTTCGCCACTGTGCCTCACGAACAAGGAATCTCAAGCCCTCAGCCAAGGAAATGCCTGCACGACCTAGCCCCTCGAGCGATGTGCAACGTGCAACGGCATGGCTTGTGGCTGTTGGTAAGTGGTCCATAAGGTTCGCCAGCGGTGACTCGATGGCGCAAGTTTCGGCTTCTCGGGGAATGGAAATTGAATCGCCAAGGGCCACCGGTTGGCTCTCCAAAGTGCCGCTTGCGTGCTCTGACTTCGTGTCATCACCCCCCTTAGCATCCTCTCCTCCCACTATAGCTAGTGCCTGGCCCTTTGATGTCTGTGGAAGCAACGGTTTAAACATCTCGCTTAACGGATAGCACATCGTTTGCAAGAATGTAGTCTTCGCTAACTCAAGTGGGGCGAACACTGCCCAATATGCTTCAGGGGTTGGCATAGTGAAAATGATCGCCTGTGGTGAATAGCAGAGTGAAACCTTTGCGCTTAAGCTGGCACTTAGCTCCGCATTGCGGGCAAAGTCCTCATATAAATTTAGATAGCTCCTGGCCAATGTATCTGCCAGCCAACGGCGCTGTCTCTGGGCAAAATCACTCATTTGTGTGGCGACCATAACGGACTCTGCAAATGATCTCCGCCGAGTGTGCTCTCCGGTGGGCTTCTGTGTCGGAGGATCTGCGTGATCGAAGGTATTGGACGCGGCGTTTGCAAGGTGCTTCGCGGCTGTCGCTGTGGCCGCATACGCTAGATCCTCCATGTGTGCCATCAAAAGGTCGTGTCCGAACTTCGGTGGAGAGAGCTGCATGCCTCTTCCTAGAATAGTGAAATCCTGCACGGCGGTGGCCCACGCTGGTGGCTCAATGGATGCACTCTTTGGTGAGCTTGTGCCTAGTGTATACGCAGATGCAATTCCTTGTCCAAGATCCGTGGTCACATCTGAGTTTGTGCCACCGAGCGCATAAAACGTCGGTTTGTTGCTGACCGATGCGAGCCCACTGGTTCGGAAAGGATCTGCTGCATCGTCGCCCGTCACGTTTGCCATTCGTGGAGGACTGAGAGAGTCAGGTTGTAACAGGTCGCGCAGGAGCTGCATTGTGTCGCCTACACCCTTGTCTCGTGATAAATCATCGGTCCCGACATCGTTAGCCAATTTAAAGCGACGTAGGTATTGATTCGAGGCTGTTGCCAAGAATGAGCATAAAGCCCCGGAAGCAACAAGTACATGAGCACCTGGATCTGGGGCAGAACATAATTCCTCAACATAGGGACGCTCGGGTTGGTACGGACTCGATCCCTTCACCATTACCCCTCGTTGTGAGCTGGGTGAATGGCTTCGTGTGGATACCGTCGCGTAGGTCGATACGAGGGATGCGAGTAGTGGGCTGATCTGGTTGCCATCCGCTACACCTGCTGCATAAACGAGAAGGGCTGGAGTAATGCTTTGATATGTGTGTCGTCCTAGTCGTATAGTGCGGCCGCGAGGCTGTTGTAACGCGGGCTGTAAACACAACGGGGTGGCGAGGCTTTGTAAGAGAGGGCTCAGTACGCGACTCCTTGGTGTGGAATGACGAGTTTGATTTGTGGTCATGAACAGGAGATCAATCCAACTGGGTGAATCATGATCAGACTCATGCTCTGACTTTTGAATCTTGTCTGGCTGGTAATCAAACTCTTTGGAGAACTCATCCTCTGTAGTTAAAAAGCCTGGATAGTTTGTAGAGACTTTAGGCCACTTCGGTGCGAGCGAGAGCATTTGTAACATGACGTGCGGCCTGTCGTGGGAAGCACCGTCGCCCCAGTTCTTCTTCGACACTTCACCACGCTCCGGTTCTGTGGAAATTTTCAGATGAGTTGGCTTGGTTTTACGCAACGGTTCATGACTCGTATCATGCATCGACCACGTGTCACCACATGAACCAGAACTCGTTTCCAAGCCAGGCGCTACTGAATGGAAGCCAGGATTCGCAGTCATCGATGCCTGAGCGCGGCTCATAGGACCGTATGCGCTCGATGCTGCTACTGCAGCTGCATCGAGGAAGTACGAAAGTGGCTGCTCTGCAGGGGTTGGTCGCACAACCAAGAATCTAAACAATCTACCTACGTCAATGATTGAGTGACGCGGGGATTCTAATGATACCGAAACTCGAGCTCTGGGTCGTAGTGCTCTTGGCAGCTGCAGTCGCTTGAGTGCAGCAGATGAATAGTGCTGTGAGGAATGGAAACCTTCCAATCCATACCGTAACTGCTCCTCCTGCTCGAGCTCAGGGACGGAATCGAGGTTTGGCGGTGCCGGATCGAAGCCTCCTCCTGTGCGCAGAACAGATGCAGTATGGAGCGTGGTCCCGTAATGTTTCGAGCTCCTCGACTTCCCACGTCCTTGTCGTGTGCGTTGGTGTCGAAGCCTCTCCATAACAACCAACTCTGGATCATCTGGCAAAACCAGCTCGCTACCTAGGACCTCAAGAGGGGGGCATTGATAGGCATCGAAGTGTTCATATGTCGTACCGTACGCAGGATCCAAGCCCTGTGGACTAAAGAGCTCGAGCAATTCTGTCATACCGTGCGGTTCCGGAGACATGGAACGAAGCCAATCGGGCGTTCGCTCACCATTCTGATACATCACATCGGGCGTTCGAGGAAGTTGAAGAGATGAGGAGCCTGGGGGTGGGTCCGCAGGCACAATTTGTGATGCTCGTTGCTCATGAGACGAAGAAATAGCATCCGATTGATTGTTTGGCGCAGGAGCCGCAGCACGTCCTGCGCCCTCATCGCGGGCCTCGGTGTTGAATGGCGTCGTGAGGGCATGATTGTCCTCATCCTCAGCACCAAATGCCATCGGCGGTTGTGAGTCCCATTCCCTTGGTGAGTTGAGTTTGAAGTCCGATCTCAGTACTGGCTTTGGTACACGGTACACAGGAAGAGTCCACTTCTTAGGCGAAGTTGAGGGGATCCGACTGCTGCCTGTAGAAGAGGATGTACGAACTGCAGCCATATGTAAACGAAGCCGCTGATGGACGACGCGCGTCAGATTTGCGATGCCCCCGGATGCTGCAAGCGTTGACGCCCATAGAGCAGCGATCCCAGCCGTGGCACTTGTCGTCCTATCACGGTTGGCTGCGAGCCACTGATAATTAGCCCAGATAGCCAGACTCGGAGAGGACGAAAGCGTATAGTGTGGAAATGTGTGGCATGACCTTCTCAACGAAGCGCGCTGGTCCTGGCCCAGGAGTTGTGTCAGTGAAT
>Ga0182741_1001529_pt1 | contig 29820 bp, 30 predicted proteins | sample eDN5th37CBELigOP_FD_128874 | JGI IMG/M metagenome (GOLD analysis project Ga0182741, IMG submission 128874) | Enriched Organic Plus compost microbial communities from Emeryville, California, USA - eDNA 5th pass 37_C BE-Lig OP (version 2) (version 2) ... | reverse complement strand
GGCTTGGCGGCCAGCACCTTGCTCACGCCGGAGTAGTAGTCGGTGTCCTTGTTGTAGTCCATCGGGTTGTCGGCCACGACCTCGCCGCCGGCAGCGGTCCAGATCGGCACGAACGCCTTGGTCCAGGCCTTGGCGTAGTCGTGTGTGGCGTTGGCGATCGCCACCTTCTTGCCGAAGCGCTCCATCGAGACCTTGGTGAAGGGCTCCATGTAGCCCATGAAGGACGGCGGGATACGCACGGTCAGCTTATTGCCGCGCTCGGTGACGGTCGGCACGCTGGTGTAAGCGGCGACCAGGAAGTTGTCGCGCTCGTTGAAGGCCTGCAGCGCGAACACGCCGCCGGAGTGCGGGGTGAACACGATCGGGGTCTTGTGCTCCTGCACCAGGCGGCGGGCGTTGGTGCCGGCCTCGCTGGGCGAGTACTTGTCGTCCAGGGCGACGACTTCCAGCTTGTACTTCTTGCCCTTGACCTCGAAGCCGCCGGCATTGTTGATCTCTTCCTGAGCCATCTGCATGCCGCTCAGGGTGTTCTTGCCGTACAGCGCGGCGCCGCCGCTGAGCGGGCCGGTGTAACCGATCTTGACGACCTCCTGCGCGGCGGCGGTGCCGATGGCGGAGAAGGCAACGGCCGCGGTCAGCGCGGACGCGCGGGCAATGCGCTTGAACAGATCCATTTTGATATCCCTCTTTCTACACTCTGAAACGAGTGGTTCTTAGACGTTGTTTGACTACTCCGAGTAGCCATTTCCTCCCACGAGCAGATCCCTGCGAGAAAAACGACCTCCCCTAAACCAGCGAGAATGGAATTGGCGGCCTTAGCCGCCAATGTAAGCCTTGCGAATACGCTCGTCACCAAGCAGCGTATCGCGATCGCCTTCCATCACGATGCGGCCGCTCTCGATAACGTAGGCGCGGTTGGCGATCTTCAACGCCGCGTAGGCGTTCTGCTCAGCCAGCAGCACGGTGGTGCCGTTCTGGTTGATGCGCTGGATCACCTCGAACATCTGCTTGACCACCAGCGGCGCGAGACCCAGCGAGGGCTCGTCCAGCAGCAGCAGCTTGGGCCGGCCCATCAGCGCGCGGCCGATCGCCACCATCTGCTGCTGACCACCGGACAGCGAGCCGGCGGCGTCGTCCTTCTTCTCCCGCAGGATCGGGAACATGTCGAGCACTTCGTCCAGCGAGCGACGCACGCCGGCCTTGTCCTTGCGGTGCACGTAAGCACCGAGGATCAGGTTCTTCAGCACCGACATCTGCGGGAACAGCTTGCGGCCCTCGGGGCAGTGCACCACGCCGGCCTGCACGATCTGCGACGGCTTCATGCCGATCAGTTCCTGGCCGGCGAACTTGATGCTGCCGCGAACCGATTTGTTGAGTCCGCTGATGGTCAGGAAGATCGAGCTCTTACCGGCGCCGTTGGCGCCCAACAGCACGACCAGCTCGCCTTCCTCGGCGTGCAGATTGATGTCGTGCAGCGCGCGGAAGCTGCCGTAGTTCAGATTGACATTATTAAGCTGCAGCATGTTCGCTCCCGAGATAGGCCTCGATAACGACCGGGTTGGACCGGATCTCCGCCGGCGTGCCCTCGGCGATCTTCTCGCCGTGGTCGAGCACCATGATCTTGTCGGCAAGGCCCATGATCATGTCCATCTTGTGCTCGATCAGGCACACGGTCAGGCCGTGATTGACCATCTTCTTGATCAGCTCGGCCAGACCCACGGTCTCCTCCGGGTTCACGCCGCCGGCCGGCTCGTCCAGCAGGACGATGTCGGGATCGGTGGCGAGAGCCAGAGCGAACGCGACGCGCTTGCGCTCTTCCTGCGAGATGTCGGCGGCGAGGCGATGAGCCGCGTGCGACAAGCCGACGAAGTCGAGCACCTCTTCGGCCTTCTTACGGCAGGCGCGCTCTTCCTCGCGCAGCCGCTTGGTGTTGAACATCACGTCCCAGAAGCCGGACTTGGTGCGCAGGCGGTGACCGACGATCAGGTTGTCGAACACCGTGGCCTTGTCGAACAGGTGCGTCGTCTGGAAGGTACGCGCCACGCCCAACCGCGCCACCTGGTCGGCGCGCATGCGGGTGACGTCGATGCCCTTGAAGACGATGCGGCCCGACGTCGGCTGGTGCATGCCGCTGATCAGGTTGAAGAACGTCGTCTTACCCGCGCCGTTGGGGCCGATGATCGCGTTGATCTTGCCCTTTTCGAAGGAGACGGTGACATCACGAACCGCCGTCAGACCACCGAACTGCTTGGTGAGGGATTCGATCTTAAGCATTGTTGCCGGCCTCCTTGTTCACAGCCTGGGCGCGGTTGGCTTGCGCCGCCGCGGCGGCCTTCTTCATCTCACGCTCCATCCGCTTCTTGTAGTAGAAGCCGACGATGCCGTGCGGGAAGAAGATGACCAGCAGCACCAGCAGCGGGCCGAACACCAGCATCCGGTAGTCGGCGAGGAACTGCAGGTACTGCGTGACCCAGGCCACCAGCAGCGAACCGGCGACCGGACCGAGCAGCGTGCCGATGCCGCCGACCAGCAGGAAGGTGATCATGTCGAAGGTGTAGTGCGTACCGGCCAGATCCGGACCGAGGAAGCGCACGTAGCCCGCGTACAGGCCACCGGCCACACCGGCGTAGATGGTGGACAGCACGAACGACAGGGTCTTGTTGCGCATCAGGTTGATGCCGAGCGCCTGCGCCAGGTCGTCGCTGTTGCGGATCGCCACGAAGGTGCGGCCGAGCAGCGAATTGACGATGCGGTGCATCAGCCACAGGCTCACCACCAGGAAGAACACCACCAGGTAGTACTGCGACACGGCGCTGTTGAACTCGATCGGACCGATCGGCGCCGGGCCGGGAATGCCGATGATGCCGACGGTGCCGCCGGTGACGGAATCCCACTTCTCGATGATGAGATAGATGATGAAGCCCACGCACAGCGTGAAGATCGCGAAGAAGTGCTCCTTCAGCCGCAGCGAGACGATGCCCACGAAGAAGCCGATGATGCCGGCGACGACGCCCGACATGGCGAACGCGCCCCAGAACGGCCACTCGTAGGTCACGGTCAGGATACCGACGGTATACGCGCCGATGGCCATGAAACCGGCATGACCCAGGTTGAGCTGGCCGGTGTAACCGGTGATGAGGTTCATGCCCGCCGTGGCGATGGCGAAGATGAACGCCAGCGACATCACGTACAGCTGGTAGTTGTTACCCGCCACCAGCGGGAACAGGAGGGCTAGCGCCAGCAGAATGGCCCAGCCGGCTTTTCCTTGAAGGTACTTCATGACGCTTACCGCACTCCCTTCGTGAACAGGCCCTCGGGCCGAACGGAAAGGATGACCACCAGCAGAAGGAAGGCGACCAGATCCTTGTAATGGGTGGAGATGTAGAAGCCGGCGAAGCTTTCGGCGAAGCCGATGATCAGGCCGCCGATAATGGCGCCGGGAATGCTGCCCATGCCACCGAGCACGATAATGACGAATGCCTTCATGATCACCAGGTGGCCCATGGACGGGAACACCAGGTTGATCGGGGCGAACAGGCCGGCGGCAACGGCGGCCAACGCACCGGAGATGAAGAAGGTGAGCATCGACACCTGGGTGGCGTTAATGCCGACCAGCGATGCGCCCTCGCGGTTCTGCGCCATGGCGATAATGGTCGAGCCGAGAATGGTCTTCTTCAGGAACAGGTGCAGCGCGCCCACCAGCACGAACGCACCGACGATGATCAGCAGGCGCTGCGCCGGAGCGGTCAGGCCGAAGATCTCGACGATTTCGTTGTACGGAGTCTGCATGCGGCGGAAATCCGCGCCCCAGATGGCCATCACGCCGGCTTCCAGGAACAGCAGGATGCCGATGGCGGCGATCTTGTCGTGAATCGGCGGCGCATCGCGCAGCGGGTGGAACACCAACCGCTCGGAAAGTACGCCGAGCACGCCCACCACCGCGGCCGCGCCCAGGATGGCGACCCAGTAGTTGATGCCGTAGTCGGTCATCAGGAAGAACGCCACATAGGCACCGACCATGTAGAGGGCGCCATGCGAGAAATTCGGCACGTGCAGGATGCCGTAAACCAGGGTGAGCCCAAGGGCCACCAGGCCGTAAACGCTACCGAGCGTCAGGCCGTTAAGAACGAGTTGGAAGAAAAGTTCCAAGGTCACCCCTCCTCTGGCCGGTTCAGGATCCGGCAGGACGGAACGGGACCCTGCGGACTAAAGTGATGTTGATCGGTTACGGCGGGTGTCGCCGGCGCGTCCGACGGACGCCTTTGCCTGAATACGAGAAACATGCTCGTTTCCCCTCCTCCGAATGTCCCACGGTTCGGTGCCGAACGCACCGAATGTCTTACCCGCGCAATGGCGCGGCAATCTGTTTTTTCTTTAGCGCTAGTGAATCTGTCATGGGCCGCAACATGCGTCAACCGTTACGAAACGCCCTTCCACTATGCGGAACGCGGCCGGTTCGAGACCGTGTTCGCGCCGGGAAGCCGGTCGCGCTGCCCCCCCACACCTCCTCGCTCGTGCTTAGGCGGCGGGCGTGACGTTCGCTTGCGTCACTGACCGCTGCGAAGCCTGAACGTACCCTCTCCGATGGCGAGCAGGCGCCCTTCCTGATCGAATATCTCGCCGCTGCTATTGAAAATCCTGGTCCCGCGCGAACGCAGCGTACCGACCGCGCGAATCCGGCCATGGCTGGCCTGGCCGGTGAAGGTCGTGGTCAGCGATAGCGTGATCGCCTTGCGGATGACACCCGGCTCCGGGCAGTAGGTTCCGGCCTGCGCGCACACCACGTCGAGCATGGTGCACAACACGCCGCCATGAACCACGCCGCCTAGATTGAGGTGATGCGGCTGCAACTCCAGTTCGAGCACGGCGCGGCCGTCCGACCATTCGGCCTGACGATAGCCGAGCACGTCGTGGAAACCCCGGCCGGTGCCCGGGGTACGCAAATCTTCAATCGATTTGTTATGCATGAGAACGGAAATCTCTCTCCCGGCGGCGCCGCCAAGGGCGTGCGCCTTAGCCGCCTTGCTGTGCCTTCGCCCGCTCCTGGTCCTGCAGGGCGCGCCACATCAGCTTGCCCGACGGCGACTTGGGCAACTCGTCGACGAACTCCACGCTGGTCGGACACTTGTAGGCGGCCATGTTGGCCTTGCACCAGGCGATGATGTCCTGCTCGCTCACCTTGTCCTTCTGACCGGCCTTGAGCACGATCATGGCCTTCACGGTCTCGCCGCGGCGCGGGTCGGGAACCGCGATCACGCACACTTCCTGAATGGCCGGGTGGCCGTACATCAGCGACTCCACCTCGGTCGGCCAGACCTTGAAGCCGGCGGCGTTGATCATGCGCTTGACCCGGTCGACCAGGAAGAAATAGCCGTCCTCGTCGTAGTAACCGAGGTCGCCGGTGCGGAAGAAGCGCTTGCCGTCGAGCTCCATGAAAGCTTCGGCCGTTTCCTCCGGGCGATTCCAGTAACCCTGGAACACCTGCGGGCCGTGGATGATGATCTCGCCCACTTCGCCCGGCTGAAGTTCCTCGAGCGTGTCCAGGTCGATCACCCGCGAGTCGACGTCCATCACCGGCACGCCCAGGCATTGCGCCTTCGGCGCCTGCGGCGGATTGGCGTGCGTGGTGGAAATGGTCTCGGACAGACCGTAGCCCTCGATGTAGCGCAGCCCGGTCAGCTCGAACAGCTTGGCCTCCACGGCCGCCGGCATGGCCGCGCCGCCGCCGCCGATGCGCTTGAGGCTGGAGAGGTCGTATTTACCCAGCTCCGGGTCGGCCAGCATGTCGATGACCATGGTCGAGATGTTGCGCCAGTTGGTCACGCGGTGGCGCTGGATGAGTTCGAGCGCGACACGGCGATCCCAGCGCGTGGTCACCACCATGCTGCAACCGGAATAGACGCTGTTGTTCATGCACACCTGCATGCCGGTCACATGGAACATCGGCACGGTGATCAACTGCACGGCGTCGCTCGGCACCAGCGTCCAGATAGCGCCGATCACGGCGGTAGCCATGGCACTGCGGTGGGTGTGCACGCAGCCCTTGGGGTTGCCGGTGGTACCGGAGCTGTACGGGAACACCGCCCAATCGTCGGGACCGGCGGTATGCGGACCCGGTTGGTGGCCGGCGGCGAGCGCGTCGCTCCACAGGGTCACGCCCGGTTGCTCGATGGCCTGGCGCGGCTGACGCACCTCGGCCGGGAGATTCAGGTCGGTGGGCGCGGTGACGTAGTCGCAGTAGGCGGCGACGATGGCGTACTTGAGCCCGGTGGTGCCGACCAGCGGCGCCAGGGCGGGGAACACTTCCTGCCCGGCCAGCGCAACCGTGGCACCGGTGTCCTTGATCAGGTAGTCGAGCTCGGCGGTCTTGTTCATCGGGTTGACCGGCACCACCACCGCGTCGGCACGCAGGATGGCGTAGAAGCCGATGATGAACTGCGGGCTGTTCTGCATGAACAGCAGCACGCGATCGCCCTTCTTCACGCCCAGATGCTGCAGGTAACCCGCCAGTGCCTCGGCCTCGGCCTTGAACTGCCGATAGCTGAGCGCGCTGCCGTAGTAATGAATCGCCACCTTGTCCGGGTAGCGCAGCGCAGAAATCTCGAGGTTGGTGTAGAGACTGGTCTGGGGCAGTTCCATGTGACGCGGAGCGTGCTCCGGCCACACCTTAAGATGGCGATCGAACAACTCGCTTCTCCGATTCCGCTTGGAGCTTACGCTCACTTGTCGTAGTGCGCCCGCCGTCTCGCAGATCCATTGCCGCACGCCGACCCGAACCAACGCTGGTATCCTCGCCATGCGACGCTATCAGTCACGTCCCATGGCAGCCGACGTACGTTGAGGCTGCTGGCTAATGTCGGTTCCGCGAACCTCGCCGACACGGAAGGCGTTCGCCAATCCCGGCGGCATCAGAAATGGCTGTGCGGTTCCGCACTGCAGCAGCGGCCGGCGGGGCGCCGGCCCAAAAACAGGGCGACAATGTTGCATGTGGCGCGCAACCGGTCAAGCAAAAAACAAAACTCTGTTCCGCATTGCGGACGGGTGCTGCTGCGGGAGGACGGCGTGCGCGTAGCCCTGTAAGGTACGCGTGAATGCAATCGGAGGCTGTCGCCGCGCTCACAACCGCGGCAACCGAGGCGAGTGGAGGAAGATTACGTGGAACAGGCGGCGACATCTAGTAACGCGGATGCACCGCTGCGCACGGTGCGCGTGGGCGACACGGAGTTCAAGTTGCTGGGCACGGCGCACGTTTCTCGAGCCAGCGTGGATGATGTCCGCCGCGAAATCAGCGGCGGCGGCTATGACGCGGTCGCGGTCGAGCTGTGCTCGAGCAGGTACCTCGCCCTCACCGATCCGCAGCACCTGCAGCAAATGGACCTGCTCAAGGTGCTGCGCGATGGAAAGGCCGGAATGGTCGCTGCCAGCCTGGCGTTGGGTGCCTACCAGCGGCGCCTGGCCGAGCAGTTCGACATAGAGCCCGGGGCCGAGATGAAGGCGGCGCTGGACGGCGCGGCCGACGCCGGACTGCCGCACCTGCTGATCGACCGCGATCTGGGTATCACCTTGAAGCGGATAGCGGCCAACCTGGGCTGGTGGCAGCGTCTGACGCTGCTGTCCGGTCTGGCGGTCAGCGCCCTGTCCCGGGAGCGCATCAGCGAAGAAGAGATAGAGCGGCTGAAGGAAGGTGACATGCTCGAATCGACCTTCACCGAGTTCGCCGAACGCTCCTCATCCCTGTATCAGCCCCTGATCGAGGAGCGCGACCGGTTCATGGCGGCGCAATTGCTGCGTCAGGCCGGGGGGCGATTCCGCAAGGTATTGGTGGTGATCGGGGCCGGTCATCTCGCCGGCATCGCGCGCGAGCTCCAAGCGCAGAGCGAGAACACGGATGCCACGATCACGCAGCTTAGCGCGGTTCCAGAGCGCGGCGGCGGTTTGCGGCTGCTGCCCTGGCTGATCGTCGCTGCGGTCCTGGCCGGCTTCGCCTACGGCTTCAGCCGCGATTTCGCGCTCGGTTGGACGTTGGTTGCCGATTGGGTGCTGATCAACGGCGCGTTGTGCGCCGTGGGCAGCGCCCTGGCGCTGGCCCACCCGATCACCATCGTCGTGTCCTTCCTGGCGGCGCCGATAACGTCGCTCAATCCCACCATCGGTGCCGGCATGGTCACCGCCGCGGTGGAACTCGCCCTGCGCCGGCCGCGAGTGGGCGACTTCGCTGCGCTGCGCGGCGACGTGGCGCGGCTGTCCGGCTGGTGGCGCAACCGGGTAGCACGGGTGCTGCTGGTGTTCGTGCTGTCCAGTCTCGGCTCGGCGATCGGTACCTATGTGGCGGGGTTCCGCATAGCCGAGCGCTTGCTCGGCTAAGCGCCTCCACCAAGATCCTGGCGCGCCCGGCCCACCGTCACGCGGCGGGTCGGACGGCGGCCGAGAACAAGCGGTAGAAGTTGTCGCTGGTGACGCGGGCGACCTCGTCGACCGGCAGTTCCCGCAGCGTGGCGATCTGCTCGGCGACATGGCGGACGAAGGCCGGCTGGTTGGGCTTGCCGCGGTGCGGCACCGGCGCCAGATAGGGCGAGTCGGTCTCGATGAGAACCCGCTCGAGCGGAATCCGGCGCGCCACCTCGCGCAGACTGTCGGCGTTGCGGAAGGTGACGATCCCCGAGAAGGAGATGTAGAAACCGAGATCGACGCAGCGCGCGGCGGTGTCGTAGTCCTCGGTGAAGCAGTGGATCACGCCGCCGCAGTCGGCCGCGCCCTCCTCGCGCAGGATGCGCACGGTATCCTCGCGCGCCTCGCGGGTATGCACGATCAGCGGCTTGCCCAGTTCGCGCGCGGCGGCGATATGGCGGCGGAAACGCTCGCGCTGCCACTCCAGGTCGCCCTGGTTGTAGTGATAGTCCAGCCCGGTCTCGCCGACCGCCACCACCGCGGGATCGGCCGCCTGGGCGAGGATGTCGTCGACCGTCGGCTCGCTGCCCGGCTGGGCGCTGGGATGAACGCCGGCGGCCGCGGACACGTCGTCGAAGCGCCGAGCCAACGCCACCACCGCCGGGCAACTATCGAAATCCACCGCCACCGTAAGCAGATGCGCGATCCCCGCCTGGCGCGCCGCGGCCACGGCCGCCACCGGGTCGTCGAGCATGTGGAGATGGCAGTGCGAATCGACCAGCATGTGAGACAGCGACATCGGCGGCGGACGTGTTTACATCGTGTGGGTCGGACGCTCGGACTCAAGCGCGCCGGCAAGATAGGTCTCGATCTTGGTGCGGGCCGGGCCGCCGTCCTTGTCGACGAACTGCAGACCGATACCGGCCGTGCGGTTGCCCTGCGCGCCCTTGGGGGTAATCCACACCACGCGGCCGACCACGGGCAGCTTCTCGTTCTCCTGCATGAGGCTGAGCAGGATGAACACCTCATCGCCCAAGGCATACTGATTGTTGGTCGGCACGAACAAACCGCCGTTCTTGATGAAGGACATGTACGCGGCGTACAGCGCGTTCTTGTCCTTGATCGTCAGCGAAAGAATGCCCTGACGTGCCCCCGCGGGCTTACGCGGAACTTCTGCCATGATCTCCCCCTACCCTCGGCCGGTTGCCGGCAGCGGCCGCAACCGCTGCCAGCCGATGAACAGCTCTTCCAACAGTAGCTGTTCGTTGAGCGGGTGAGCTAGATGCCGACGCACCTCAACTACCCGATCCAAGTATTTGTACAGCAACACCAAGTCTAAACCTTGCCAAAGCGCGCGCAAACGACCCGCGTCACCGATTCCCTCCACCGCGTCGCCAAGCGTGGCCAAGCGAATGAGATCGGTGAGCAGCCCATGCAGCAACGGAACCAGCGCTGCCGCGCCGGCCGCCTGCCAACTCTCGGCGGCCTCCACGGGCGTCATGCGGCCGCTGTGGAGCTCTTCCAGCGTGCGCCGCAGCTCCACTCGGCGCGCGGCGGTACCGGCCGCGGCCAGCTCCAGCGCGGCCAACGGCGCGCCGCCGGCCAGTCCCAATACCTCGATGGCCTCGGAACCGCCCGGCTGGACGCGCAGCCACTCCCGTGCCTGCACCGCCGGCGGTGTTGCCACCGGCACCTGCTGGCAGCGGCTACGGATCGTGATCGGCAGCAGGGTCGGCCGGCTGGCGACCAGGATCACCACCGCGCCGGGCGGCGGCTCCTCCAAGGTCTTCAGCAGACCGTTGGCGGCGGCGACATTCATCTGATCGGCCGGCGCGATCACGCCGACCCGGAATCCACCGTACTGGCTCTTGAGCGCGAGGAATGCGTTCAGCTCGCGGATCTGATCGACCTTGATCTGCCGGCTCCCCTCCTCCAGCTCGACCCGCTGCAGATCGGGATGGGCACCACTTGCGATCAGGTGACAGGCGGAACAGCGGCCGCACGCCTGGCGATCGGCGCGCGGCTCGCGGCACAGCAGCGCATGCGCGAGGTTCAGTGCCAGCGCGTGCTTGCCGAGCCCGGCCGGCCCGGTCAGCAGTAGCGCATGCGGCAGACGCTCGGCGTCGAGCCGCGCGGTCAGCCCCTGCCATACCGAACGGTGCCAGGGCAGCAGCTCAGCGCTCACGGTAGAACTGCTCCAGCACGGCGAGGATCTGCGCCCGCACCTCGTCCACCGAGACGCTGGCGTCGATCACGCGGATCCGCTCCGGATAGCGCGCGGCACGCTCGCGGTAGCAGGCTCGCGCTCGCTCGAAGAAGGCGGACTGCTCGCTCTCGAAGCGATCCGGCGCGCTGCGTTGACCGGCGCGGGCCAGTCCCTGATCGACCGGTAGATCGAGCAACAGGGTCAGGTCCGGCTGCAGGCCCTGCTGCACCCAGTCCTCCAGCTGCGCGATGCGGCTATCGGCTAGGCCGCGCCCGCCGCCCTGGTAGGCATAGGTGGCGTCGGTGAAGCGATCGCAGACCACGACCGAGCCCTGCTCCAGCGCCGGCCGCACCACCTTGGCCAGATGCTCGGCACGGGCCGCGAACACCAGCAGCGTCTCCGCCTCGGTGCTCATGCCAGCGTAGTCATGCCCGAGCAGTAGGCCGCGGATGGCCTCCCCCAAAGCGGTACCGCCCGGCTCGCGCGTCATCACTACCCGCTCGCCCCGGCTTTCCAGCAGCGCGCGCACCGATGCCAGGCAGGTGGTCTTGCCGGCGCCCTCGACGCCCTCCACGGTGAGAAACAAGCCGCGCCGCATCAACGCTTCCTCAGCTGGTAACGGCGCACGGCGGCGTTGTGCTCTTCCAGGGTCGCCGAGAAGTAGTGGCTGCCGTCGCCGCGCGAGACGAAATACAGCTCGTTGCCGGGCGCCGGGTTGAGCGCGGCGTTGATCGCCGCCGCGCTCGGCAGCGCGATCGGGGTCGGCGGCAAGCCGGCGCGGGTATACGTGTTGTAGGGCGTGTCCGTGACCAGGTCGCGGCGCCGGATATTGCCGTCGAAGGCCTCGCCCATGCCGTAGATGACGGTCGGATCGGTTTGCAGCCGCATGCCCTTCTGCAGGCGCCGCGTGAACACGCCGGCGATTCGCGGTCTCTCCTCCGGCACGCCGGTTTCGCGCTCGACGATGGAAGCCAGGATCAGTGCCTCGTAAGGGCTCTTGAGCGGTAGACCCTCGCGCCGCTGCGCCCACTCGGCCGCGAGGCGCTCCTTGAGGTGCTGATGCGCGCGCCGGAGAAACTCCAAGTCGGTGGTGCCGCGCGGGAAACGATAGGTGTCGGGATAGAATTGCCCTTCCGGGTGCACCCCCTCGGACCCCAGCCGCGCCATGATTTGCGCACCGTTCAGCCCGACCAGGGTCTGGGTCAGCGCGGGGTGCGCCCTGACCGCCTGCATAAGTTGCTTGAAGGTCCAGCCTTCGACCACGGTCAGCGTGTACTGCACCACCTCGCCAGCGACCAGCTTCTCCAACAACTGCCGCGGCGTGGTTCCCGGCGCCAGCGCGTACTCGCCGAGCTTGATGCGGGGCGCCAGCCCGGACAGACGCCCGTAGATCCGCAGCAGCAGGGGATCGTCCAGCACGCCCGCGGCGCTGAGTTGGTCGGCGACGCGGCCGAGCGAGCTGCCCGGGGCGACCGTGAACACGAAACCCTCGGGCGGAATGCTCAGCGCTTGGTCGAGGAAGCGGTGGTACTCGCGCACGGCAAAGCCGCCGGCCACCACCGCCGCGATCACAACGACAATTAGCAGGCGCCGAATCACTCTAAGCATCCGAGCACACACTCTCCGGAGCCAGGCTGTCGCCGCTCGCGATCAGGGCATCGAGCAGCGCCCGGCCGGCCGGCCCGGGCCGCAACGCGCGCGCACCGATCCTGGCTACCGGCCAAATACCTATCAGGCTATTGCTGAGAAATACTTCCTCGGCCGCGTCCAACTCGGCAAGCGAAATATCGCCCTCCTCGGCCGGCAGCCCAAGCTCGCCCGCCAGCTCCAGGATACGCTCGCGCATCACCCCGCGCACGCCGCAGCCATCGAGAAGCGGCGTGCGCAGTCGTCCGTCGCGAACGACGAACACGTTGCTGACCGTTCCTTCCACCACTCGGTCGCGCTCGTCCAGCAACAGCCCCTCGGCGATGTCGGGATCGCTCCACTCGCGCCGGGCCAGCACCTGCTCGAGCCGGTTCAGATGCTTTATACCGGCCAGCAGCGGTTGGCGGGCAAGGCGCAGTTCGCAGACGCGGACGGCGACGCCGTCGCGCCAGCGCGCCGCGGGATACTCGGGAGCCGGGAAAACCTGCGCGATCCGGCTAGGGTGCGGCGCCGAAGGCCGGACATAGCCGCGCCCGCCGCGGCCGCTGCTGTAGATGAGCTTGAGCACGGCGCGGGCGTGTCCCGCGCAGAGTTCGCGCGCCTCGGCGAGCAGCAGGTCCGAATCCGGCGCGGGCAGACCGAGCCGGCGGCAGCCGGCGTCCAGGCGCGCCATGTGCTGCCGCCACAGCCGCGGCTCGCCGTCGCGCACGGCGAAGGTCTCGAACAAACCGTCGCCGTACTGCAGGGCGCGGTCGGCGACGGCCAAGGTCTCGGCCGGCCGGCCGTCGACGAGGATGCTCGGAGCGCGAGCGGCCGGCACGGCGTTCCTAGCGCAGGCGGCGCAGTACGATGGAGCCGTTGGTGCCGCCGAAACCGAACGAGTTGGAGATGGCCACCTCGATCTTCATCTCGCGCGCCGTGTTCGGCACGTAGTCGAGATCGCAATCGGGATCCGGCGTGGTGTAGTTGATGGTCGGCGGCGCCACCTGGTCACGGATCGCCAGCGCCGTGAACACCGCCTCGACACCGCCGGCCGCGCCCAGCAGGTGGCCGGTCATGGACTTGGTGGAGCTCATTGCCAGCTTGTAGGCATGGTCGCCAAACGCGGCCTTGGCGGCCTCGGTCTCGGCCTTGTCGCCCGCGGGCGTGGAGGTGCCGTGGGCGTTGATGTAGTCGACCTCGGTCGGGTTGATGCCGGCATCGCGCAGCGCGTTGAGCATGCAGCGCTTGGCGCCCTCGCCGCCCTCGGACGGCATGGTCATGTGATAGGCGTCGCCGCTGCGGCCGTAGCCGGCGACCTCGCAGTAGATCTTGGCACCACGCGCCTTGGCGTGCTCGTACTCCTCGAGCACCAGCACACCGGCGCCGTCGGCCAGCACGAAACCGTCGCGGTCCTTATCCCACGGCCGGCTGGCGGTGGTGGGATCGTCATTGCGGGTGGACAGCGCGCGCGCCGCGGCGAAGCCGCCCAGGCCAGTCGGCGTGGTCGCCATCTCGGCGCCGCCGGCGATCATGACGTCGGCGTCGCCGTAAGCGATGATGCGCGCCGCCTCACCGATGCTGTGGGTGCCGGTGGTGCAAGCGGTCACCAGCGCGATGTTCGGGCCCTTGAGGCCGTACATGATCGACAGGTGGCCGGAAATCATGTTGATGATGGCGCTGGGGATGAGAAACGGCGAGATCTTGCGCGGACCGCCGTCCTGCCAGGTCTTGAAGCCGCGCTCGATCGAGCCCACGCCGCCGATGCCGGAGCCGATCGACACGCCGATGCGTTCGGCATTGGCCTCGGTGACTTCCAGGCCCGCGTCGCGGATCGCCTGGATGCCCGCCGCCAGGCCGTAGTGGATGAACTCGTCCATTTTGCGGGCTTCCTTCGGGGAGAGGTAATCCTCCACGTTGAAACCCTTCACGGCGCCGCCAAAGCGTACGCTGAAGGCGGACACGTCGAAGCTGCTGATAGGGCCGATACCGCTCTTGCCGGCCAGGATACTCTCCCAGGCGTCGTTTACCGTGCTGCCCACCGGAGAGACGATGCCCAGACCTGTAACCACTACTCGCCGCTTAGACACGATCCCACCTCGTGTTTAACAACCCATTAAAACAGGACAGGGCCGGTGTTACCGGCCCTGCGGACTCCCCCAATTGCGCACCGGGCACAAACGGGAGCTTAGGCTTATTCGCCCAGGTGCTGCTTGATGTAGTTAACAGCCTGCTGGACGGTGGTGATCTTCTCGGCCTCTTCGTCCGGAATTTCGCACTCGAACTCTTCCTCGAGCGCCATCACCAGCTCGACGGTGTCGAGAGAGTCGGCGCCCAGATCGTCCACGAAGGACGCCTCGGGAGTCACTTCTTCCTCTTTGACGCCAAGCTGCTCCACAACGATCTTACGAACGCGCTCTTCGATGCTGCTCATCAGTTCCTTCCTCTATTCGGTGAGCCCGGTGCCTAAAACAGCGGGCGTATTGTAGGTGAGAAGTACAAACCGTGCCACTTGGCCCGTTCCATCAGGCCATATACATGCCCCCGTTGACGTGCACGGTCTCGCCGGTGATGTAACCGGCCGCCGGCGAGGCCAGGAAGGCCACTGCGGCGGCGATGTCCTCCGGCTGGCCGAGACGCCCCAGGGGAATCTTCTGCATGAGCACGTCGCGGGCCGCCTCGGGCAGCTCGCGGGTCATGTCCGTATCGATGAAGCCCGGCGCCACCGCGTTTACGGTCACGTTGCGCGAGGCCAGCTCCTGCGCCAGGGCCTTGGTGAACCCGAGCATCCCGGCCTTGGCGGCCGCGTAGTTGGTCTGCCCGGGGTTGCCCGCCGCGCCGACCACCGAGGAGATGTTGATGATCCGCCCCTTGCGCGCCTTCATCATGCCGCGCATGACAGCCTTGCTGGTGCGATAGGCGGAGGTGAGGTTGGTGTTGATGATGGCGTCCCAATCCTCGTCCTTCATGCGCATCATCAGCTGGTCGCGGGTGATGCCCGCGTTGTTCACCAGCACCGTGATGTCGCCGAAGCGCTCGCTGATCGCCTTCACCACCTCGTTGATCTGGTCGCCGTTATTGACGTCGAGCACCATGCCGGCGCCCTTGCAGCCGGCCTCCTTGAGCGCCGCTTCGATGGCGGCGGCACCGCTCTCGGAGGTGGCTGTGCCGATCACGGTCGCGCCGAGCCCGCCGAGGGTCAACGCGATCGAGCGGCCGAGCCCACGGCTCGCCCCGGTCACCAGGGCGATCTCGTTGTCGAGGCTGAACGGACTCATATTCGCTCCTTATGCCAGCGCCTGATCCAAACTGGCCGGATCATAAACGGCCGGGGCCGACAATTCCTTATCGATTCGCCGATTCAGACCGGCCAGCACCCGGCCGGGGCCGCATTCCACCGTGGTGGTCACGCCCGCGGCCTTCAGCGCCTGCACGGTCTCGACCCAGCGCACGGGGCTGTACAGCTGCCGTACCAACCGGTCGCGAATCGCGTCCGGGTCCTGGGTGGTTTGCACATCGACGTTGTGCAGAACGGGAATCTTCGGCGCGCGCACCGTCACGGTCTGGAGCCGCTCGGCTAGGCGCTCGGAGGCCGGCTTCATCAGCGCGCAATGCGACGGCGCGCTCACCGGCAGCGGCAGCGCGCGCTTGGCGCCGGCCGCCTTCAGCGCCTCGATGGCGCGTTCCACGGCGGACTTGGCGCCGGCGATCACCACTTGGCCGGGCGCGTTGAAGTTCACCGCCTCGACCACCTCGCCCTGCGCCGCCGCGGCGCAAGCCGCGCGCACCTGATCATCATCCAAGCCCAGCACCGCCGCCATCGCGCCCTGCCCTTCGGGCACCGCTTCCTGCATGAAGCGGCCGCGATCGGCGACCAGGGCCGCGGCTTCCGCGAAATCCAGCGCCTCGGCGCAAACCAGCGCGGTGTACTCGCCCAGACTGTGACCGGCCATGTATGCCGGACGCGCGCCGCCGCGCTCCTGCCACACGCGCCAAACGGCGACGCCCGCGGCCAGCATCGCCGGCTGGGTGCGGTCGGTGCGGTTCAGATCCTGCTCCGGTCCTTCCTGCACCAGCGCCCACAGGTCGTAACCGAGCGCCGCGGAGGCCTCGGCGAAGGTCTGTCCGACGACCGGATAGGCTTCGGCTAGTTCCTTGAGCATTCCCACCGATTGGGAGCCCTGACCGGGAAAGACAAGCGCGAGCTGCTCGCTGTTGACCATGGATGTCACCGTGTGAGTTCAGTTAGCGGATAGCGCGGGCGACGCTGCCTACTAGTAGCGCACCAAAGCCGAGCCCCAGGTGAACCCGGCGCCGAATGCTTCGAGCAGCACGATATCGCCGCGCTTGATGCGACCGTCGCGCACGGCGGTGTCCAGCGCCAGCGGCACGGACGCGGCGGACGTATTGCCGTGGTGTTGCACCGTCTGGATCACGCGATCCATCGGCAAGCCAAGCTTCTTGGCGGTGGCTTCGATGATGCGGATATTGGCCTGGTGCGGCACCAGCCAGTCGACGTCCTCGCGGCTCAACCCAGCCGCTTCCAGCGTCTCGTCGACGATACGCCCCAGGGTACGCACGGCAACCTTGAATACCTCGTTGCCGCGCATGGAAATCTTGCCGCTCTCCTCGAGCAGCCGCTCGTAGCCTTGCGACACGCCCCACGGCACGCACAGCAGCTCCGCCTGCGAGCCGTCGGCGTGCAGGTGGCTGGTGAAGATTCCCGGCTCCTCGCTCGCCTCCAGCACCACCGCGCCGGCGCCATCGCCGAACAGGATGCAGGTGCTGCGGTCCTCCCAATTGAGGATCCGCGACATGGTCTCGGCGCCGATGACCAGCGCGCGCTTGGCGCCACCGGTGCGAATGAAACGGTCGGCGATGTCCAGCGCGTACACGAAGCCGGAGCAGACCGCCGACACGTCGAACGCCACCGCGCCGGCCGGCACGCCGAGCCGCGGCTGGATCAGGCAAGCGGTACTGGGGAATACGCTGTCGGGAGTGCAAGTGCCGACCACGATCAGATCGATGGTCGCCGGGTCGATATCGGCGGCTTCCAGGGCGCGGCGCGCGGCATGCACCGCCATGTCGCCGGTGGTTTCGCCCGGAGCGGCGATGCGCCGCTCCTTGATGCCGGTTCGCTCCATGATCCAGGCATCGCTGGTGTCGACCATGGACTCGAGTTCGCGATTGGTAAGCGCGCGTTCCGGTAGATAGCTACCGGTACCCGCGATGCGTGACCTGATCAAGATGGCTGCCCCTTCGCCAAAACCTCGGCGAGGAAGTGGTCGATTCGCGTCGGCACGGCACGGTCGACTTCGAGTATGGCGGCATCGATGGCGCGCGCGAACTGGAAGGCGTCGGCACTGCCGTGGCTTTTCAGAACGATACCACGCAAGCCTAGCAGGCTACCGCCATTGTATTGGCGCGGATCGATGCGCCGTTTCAAACGGCGCAGCACCGGTAGCGCGATTAGCCCGGCCAGACCGCCCGCAATCTTGGTGAAGATATTGCGGCCGAACTCTTCTCGCGCGAACTCGACGATGATCGAAGCGACGCCCTCGCTGGTTTTCAGCGCGACGTTACCGACGAAGCCATCGCAAACGATGACGTCCGCCTTTCCTTTGAAAATACCGTCGCCTTCAACGAAGCCGACGTAATTCAAGCCGCTGGCGCTGAGCATCTGCGCCGCTTGCTTGATCTGCTCGTTGCCCTTGATCTCTTCGTGGCCGATGTTGAGCAGGGCCACGCGCGGACGGGGCCGGTTGTCGACCGCTTCGGCCAGCACCGAGCCCATCACGGCGAACTGGAACAGATGCTCGGCGGTGCAATCGATGTTGGCGCCGAGATCCAGCAGACGGGTATAGCCGCCACGGCCGGGCAGCGCGAAGGTGATCGCGGGGCGATCGACTCCGGGCAAGGTCTTGAGCACGTAACGGGCCGTCGCCATCAGCGCGCCGGTGTTGCCGGCACTGACGCAGGCATCCGCCAGGCCTTCCTTCACCAGATTGATGGCCACCCGCATCGACGAATCCTTCTTCAGGCGCAAGGCCTGCGAAGGAAGTTCGTCCATCCCAACGGTCTGCGAGGCGTGGTGCAGGGTTAAACGTTCATCGGCCTTGGCGCCGCGCTTCTCCAGATGGGAGCGGACGACAGCCTCATCGCCCACCAGGATCAGTCGCACACTCTCGTGCCGCTTCAGCACCTCTAACGCCGCCGGGACCACGACCTCGGGGCCGTGATCACCGCCCATGGCGTCAAGGGCGATCGTCACCGCTCTCGTCATTCGGGATGATCAACTTTGGCGGGAACAACTACGCCCGGCACGGGACCACCATCGACACGCCATGTGACGCGCGCGGTCGCCCCGTGCACGGAACGCTGATTTACTCGCCCTTGCCGGGCAGGACCTTGCGGCCCCGGTAGTAACCGTCGGGCGTGATGTGGTGACGGCGATGAGTCTCACCGCTGGTGGGATCGACGGACAGGGTCGGGCCCTCGAGTCCGTCATGAGCCCGGCGCATGCCGCGCTTGGACGGGGTCTTGCGATTTTGCTGGACGGCCATAGCGCAGTCTCCTAAAGCCTTAGTCGTCGTTACGTTTCAGTTTCGCGAGCACCGCGAACGGATTTTCCCGCTCGGTTTGCGCTTCGGCCCGCCCCTCGGGCTCGGCCTCCGCGCCGCTTCCGCCGCAATCCTCCGATTCGTGCATCGGAATGATCGGCAGAGCCAGTATTAGTTCGTCTTCTATCAAGTCGACGATGCGAATCGGTCCGCCGGTATCCAGCAAGGGATCGAACTCCGGCGCCAACCGTTCGCTTTCCGCTTCAGTCTGAACCAATACCAGCCGAAGGTCGGCGGACAGGTTCTCAACATAGTTGCCGAGGCAGCGCTGGCAGCACAGCTCGACCGCCGCACTCGCCCACCCCTCGATGGTCGGCCTGCGAGCCTGGTCGAGCCCGAAGCGCAGCTCGTACTCGGCCTCGCCGTCCGACCCAACCAAACTCTCGACCAATCGAGAAAGAGCCGCAATCGGCACGGTCCCGCTCAGCTCGGCGCCCTGGGCGGCCAGCCGACGCAGATCCAATTGCTCCGAACGCAGCTCCCGCGACATAGGCGGCGAATATTAGCCGGGAGGTCCGGGACTGTCAAAGCAATTGCGGGGTTGACGCGGCCACGTTCAAACCACCTAATCAACGCCCCTGCAACGCTCATATGGTGGTCTCATGGATCGCACCCTGGTGCTCGCCTCCAGCTCGCCTCATCGGCGCGAATTACTCGACCGGCTCCGACTCGAATATCAAGTTTGCCCGCCGGATATCGACGAAAGCCGCCTCCCCGGCGAGCCCGCGACCGATTACGTGGCCCGCTTGTCGGTCGAAAAGGCGCAAGCGGTGGCCGCGCGCTTTCCCGACGCGCTGATCATCGGCTCGGACCAGGCGGCCGTGCTCGGCGACGACATTCTCGGCAAGCCCGGCGCGCACGAGCGCGCCCTCGCCCAGCTGAAAGCCGCCAGCGGCCGCTCCGTGCGCTTCCTGACCGGCCTGACCCTGCTGGACGCGCGCAGCGGCCTCGCCCAGACCGAGGTCGTGCCGTTCACGGTGCATTTCCGCGCGCTCGATGACGCCGCCCTCGACCGCTATCTGCGCGCCGAGCAGCCGTACAACTGCGCCGGCAGCTTCAAATCGGAAGGCTTGGGAATCGTGCTGTTCGAGCGGCTGGAGGGCGACGATCCGACCGCCTTGGTCGGCCTGCCGCTGATCCGCCTGGTGGCGATGCTCGACCAGGCGGGCCAGCGACTGCCCTAGGCGCTCACCACAGCGCCTGACTGCGCAGCTGCGCATGCAGCTGCTGCATCGCGCTGGCGCCCAGGCGCTGGGCGAAGGCGCTGAAGAAATCCATGCGTGGCGTGTAATCCACCAGCTCCTCGGCGCCGACCACATCGCGCGCCACCATGCGCACGTCGCCAAGGGCGTCGGCCAGACCGAGGTCGACGCTCTGCGCGCCGGTCCAGATCAGGCCGCTGAAGATCTCGTCGCCCGCCTTCAGCCGGTCGCCGCGGCCTTCCTTGACCACCTGAATGAACTGCTGATGCACGTCCGCCAGTAGGCGCCGCACGTGCTCGACGTCGCGCGGCTGCTCGGGCGAGAACGGGTCGAGGAAGCCCTTGCTCTGACCCGCGGTATACAAGCGCCGCTCCACCCCAAGCCGTTCCATGGCGCCGGTGAAACCGAAGCTATCCATCAGCACGCCGATGGATCCGACCATGCTCGCCTTGTCGACGTAGATCCGGTCGGCGGCGACCGCGATGTAATACGCGCCCGAGGTGCACAAATCGGAAACGACCGCGTACACCGGAATCTCGGGGTGCTTGGCGCGCAGCCGCCTGATCTCGTCGTTGACCAGCCCGGACTGCACCGGGCTGCCGCCGGGACTGTTGATCTTGAGCACGACGCCGGCCACCCCCTCGGCCGCGAACGCATCCTGCAACCCCTTGATGATCACGTCGGCGCTGGCTGGCGAATCCTCGGCGATCATGCCGGTCACGCTGACCACGGCGGTATGCCGCCCGCTCACGCCGCGCCCACCCTGACACGAGGGCACGACGAAAACCAGCGCGATCAGATAGACGAGGACAGCAAGCTTGAAGAAGATCCCCCAGCGCCGGGCGCGCCGCTGTTCGCGGATCGCCTCCAGCGCGATTTCCTTCAGCGCCTGCTGCGCCCACTGATCATTCGGTGCCGCGTTCTGCTCGCTCATGCTCATGATTTCCTTTCTCAAGCCGTTCGATCACCCGCGCCAGATCCTCGGCGAGCGGCGCCGTCACCTGCAGCGGGGCGGCATCGGGCCAGGCGACCGTCAAACTATGGGCATGCAGGAACAGCCGGCGCAGGCCGATCGTGCGCAACGCCTTATTTATGGTCTTGTCGCCGTACTTCTCGTCGCCGCCGATCGGATGCCCCAGGTGAGCGGCATGCACGCGAATCTGGTGGGTGCGGCCGGTACTGATCTCCACCTCGGCCAGCGTGTAGTCAGGGAAGCGCTGCACCGCGCGGAACACGCTGCGCGAGGCCTTGCCCTCCTCCGCCACGCGCACCATTCGCTCGCCGCCCTGAAGCTGGAAGCGGTCGAGCGCGGCCTCCACCGGAATCCGTCCGCGCGGCAGCCGCCCGGACAGCAGCGCCAGGTAGCGCTTGTCCACGCCGTCGCCGCGGAACAGCTCGTGCAGCACGCGCAGGGCGCTTCGCTTCTTGGCGATCAGCAGGCAGCCGGAGGTATCCCGGTCCAAGCGGTGCACCAGCTCGAGAAACGGCGCGTTCGGGCGGGCGGCGCGCAGCGCCTCGATCACGCCGTGGGCGATGCCGCTGCCGCCGTGCACCGCGACCCCGGCCGGCTTGTTGAGCACCAGCACGCGGTCGTCCTCGTAGATGACCGCGGCGGCAAGGCGCGCCTGGAGCCCCGCGGACGGGCCCGGCTCGGGCTCGTCCAGCCCCTGTCGAACCGGCGGCAGACGTACCTCGTCGCCCGCCTGCAGCCGATACACGGCATCGCAGCGGCCGCCGTTCACCCGCACCTCGCCCTTGCGCAGCAAGCGGTAGATGCGGGACTTGGGTACGCCTTTGAGCTCGCGCAACAGGAAGTTGTCGATGCGCTGGCCCGCATCGTCGGGGGCGACGCGGACGCGGCGGACACGGGAGGTCGCAGGAACCTCGGATATGGGTTTACTGTCTGTCACGGCAGGCATCATACCAGTCCGCAGGCGCGGCGGCAGCCGGCCGATAGCGCGGGAATTTCCCGCAAACGTCTGTTTGCTGGCTCGCAGTCCGGACTGATATAGTTGCCGGGCGTCAATAGGGATGTGGAAGGTTCGCCAATACGACCTTGTGGATCCGACGCACCAGGTTTTTGTGACACCCGCGAAACGCGGGGTCCAGGAGTTAAGTTCACGTTCGTCCGCACAAAACGGACGATCCAATCAATAGCGTCTCCCCCGCCCTTTCGCGAACCATGACAACGGGTCTCCTAGTCGCGCAAGTGATCGCATGGCTGTTCGGGCTAAGCCCCGAACCGGCCTCATTGCGGCTGCGCCAAGGCTTCGAGCGCACCCGGTCTCCCAGTGGTGCGCGACGGGCCGTGGTCGAGCGCCGGAGAAACGCGTCACATGAAACGAATGTTGATCAATGCGACTCAGCCGGAAGAGTTGCGCGTCGCGCTAGTGGATGGCCAGACCCTCTACGACCTCGACATCGAAACCCCATCTAGAGAACAGAAGAAAGCCAACATCTACAAGGGCAAGATCACCCGGGTCGAGCCCAGCCTGGAAGCGGCTTTCGTCCAGTACGGCTCCGAACGCCACGGTTTCCTTCCCTTCAAGGAAATCTCCCGCGCCTACTTCCAGACCAACGGCGACGTAGACCTCTCCCGCGTCAACATCAAGGACGTCATCAAGGAAGGCCAGGAAGTCGTCGTCCAGGTCGACAAGGAAGAACGCGGCAACAAGGGCGCTGCCCTCACCACCTTCATCTCCCTTGCCGGCCGCTACCTGGTGCTGATGCCCAACAATCCGCGCGCCGGCGGCGTGTCGCGCCGCATCGAGGGCGAGGACCGGCAGGAGATCCGCGAGGCGTTGCGCGAGCTGAACGTGCCCGACGGCATGGGCCTGATCGTGCGCACCGCCGGCGTCGGCCGCTCGACCGAGGAACTGCAGTGGGACCTCGACTATCTGCTGCAGCTGTGGCAGGCGATCCAGTCCGCCGGCGAGTCCAAGTCCGCGCCGTTCCTGATCTACCAGGAAAGCAACGTCATCATCCGCGCGCTGCGCGACTACCTGCGCGCCGACATCGGCGAGATCCTGATCGACGACGCCACCGTCTACGAGCAGGCGCGTGAGTTCGTGCAGCAGGTGATGCCGTACAACATCAACAAGCTCAAGCGCTATAACGATCCGGTTCCGCTGTTCACCCGCTATCAGATCGAAAGCCAGATCGAGTCCGCCTTCCAGCGCACCGTGCGGCTGCCCTCCGGCGGCGCCATCGTGATCGACCATACCGAGGCGCTGGTCTCCATCGACATCAACTCCTCGCGCGCCACCAAGGGCAGCGACATCGAGGAGACCGCCTTCAACACCAACCTGGAGGCGGCCGACGAGATCGCGCGGCAGCTGCGCCTGCGCGACCTGGGCGGGCTGATCGTCATCGACTTCATCGACATGAGTTCGGCCAAGAACCAACGCGAGGTCGAGAATCGGCTGCGTGATGCGGTCAAGCAGGACCGCGCGCGCGTGCAGATCGGCCGGATTTCGCGCTTCGGCCTGCTCGAGATGTCGCGCCAGCGCCTGCGCTCCTCGCTCGGCGAAGCGCACCAGGAAGTCTGCAAGCGCTGCAACGGCCAGGGCACCATCCGCAGCGTCGAGTCGCTGGCGCTGTCGGTGCTGCGCATCGTCGAGGAAGAGGCGATGAAGGATAAGACCGGCAAGGTGCTGGCGCAGCTGCCGGTGGACGTCGCCACCTTCCTGCTCAACGAAAAGCGCACGGTGCTGGCCAACATCGAACAGCGCCACGGCGTGCACGTGATCCTGGTGCCGAACCGGCACATGGAAACGCCCGCCTACGAGGTCAAGCGCATTCGCGTCGACGACAACTCGGCCGACGACAGCAGCTATCGCCTCGCCACCGCGGTCGAGGCGCCCGAGCTGCCGAAGACCATGCAACAGGAGCGCGTCAAGGTCGAGCAGCCGGCGGTACAGCGCATCGCGCCGGTCAAGCCGGCTCCGGCTACCGCGCCCGCCCCGGCGGCGCCCGCCGCCCCGGCCCCGACTCCCGCTCCGGCCGCCGAAAGCGGTGCGGCCCTGCCCGGCTTCTTCAAGTGGCTGCGCAATCTGTTCGTGCCCGAGAAGCCGGCTCCGAAGCAGACCGCGCCGGAGAAGGCACCACAGGAGCGCACCGACAACCGCCGTCCGCGCCAGGAACAGCCGCGTCGCGAGCGCGGTCCGCAGCAGGGCCAGCAGCCGCAGCAATCCCAGCAGCGTGGCGAACAGCAGCGCGGTGATCAGCAGCAACGGCAGCGCCGCGCCGAGCAGAAGCCGCGCGCCGAGGAAGAGCGCGCCGCCCAGCCCGCACGGCGCGAGGAAACGCCGGCGCAGCCGGTGCCGCCGGTCAAGCCGGTGGCCGAGGCGCGTCCTGTTCCTACTCCCGTCGAGGGCCAGCCTGGCGCCGCGCCTGAGGCCGCGCGCGAAGGCGAAGCGGGCGAAGCGAACGGCCGCAGCCGTCGCGGTCGCCGCGGTGGCCGTCGCCGCCGTCGTGGCGGTGGCGAGGGTGGCGAGGCCGGTGATGCCGCTGTCGTCGCTCAGGGGCAGGTTGTAACCGAGTCCGCCGAGGGCGAAGCCGAGCCGGTGGCCGCGGCGGCCGTTGAGGCTCCCACGGAGACTCCGCGTCAGCAGCGGCCGGCGGCCGACAACGCACCGCGCGGCCGCCGCACCGGTCGTCCGGTGAAACCGCGAGAGGCCACGCCCGCCGTCGAGGCTAGCGCCGCCGAGAACGCGCTGCTCGCCGCGGCCGCGCTACCGGTAATCGCCCCGAGCGCGCCGGCCGAACAGCCGGCCGCGGACGCCGAGCTCCAGCCGATGCCGGAGCCCGCCGCGCCGCAGGTCGGTGCTGTGCAGGCGCTGCCGGAAGCCGCCTCGGTTAGCGACGAGAATGCCGCCCCCGCGGCGGAGCCGGTCGTACCTGTGGAACCGGCCGCGGTGACGCCCGAGCCGGTGCCGCAGGTGGGCGCGGTTCAGGCGCTGCCGGAGCCGGAGGAACAGGCTGCTGCCGAACAGTCCGGCGATGAAGCCCCCGTGGTGCCGCCGCTGGAGCTGCCGGCCGCGCAGGCCGAAATGGCGGAAGAGCCCACGCCGGCACAAGCCGAGCCGGTGGTGGCGGAGGTGCCCGTGGTCGAGACGCAGCCGCAGCCGGCTGTCGACGAGCCGAGCGCGGAAGCTCCGACGGCCGAAGCGCCGTCTGGCGAGGCGCCGGCCGCCGAAGCACCGGCAAGCAACGAGCAGCCGCCTGCCGACGTGCCGGCGGCGGCAGAGCAGCAGCCGCAATCGGAGCAGGCTCCTGCCGCGCCGAGCGAGCCTAGCGCTCCGGCTCTGCGCCAGGTCGAAACCAAGCGCGGTGACGAGGAACAACGCGGCTAAGGCCGCGCCTAAGCCGCGCGATCGCAACGGGGCCGAAAGGCCCCGTTGCCGTTATAGGCCGTGGAAATTTCGTAGATGGGCGAGCAGCCCGCGGCCGCCCGCCTCCACCAGATCGAGCACGCGCTCGAAGCCGTGATCGCCGCCGTAGTATGGATCCGGCACCTCGGCCTCCCCCACCTCCGGCGCGAAACTAAGCAGCAGGCGCAGCCGGTCGGCGCGCTCCGGCGGACACATGGCGCGCAACAGCCGCAGATTCGCCTTGTCCATGGCCAGCACCCAGTCGAAGCGCTCGAAGTCCTCGACCACCACCTGCCGCGCCCGCAGGTCACTCAACTCGATACCCCGCCGCCGCGCCGCCAGCTGCGAGCGCCGGTCGGGCGGCTCGCCGACGTGGTAGCCGTGGGTACCGGCGGAGTCGATCTCGATTCGATCCGCCAGCCCCGCTTCGCGCACCAACTGGCGGAATACGCCTTCCGCGGTCGGCGAGCGGCAGATGTTGCCCATGCAGACGAACAATACGCGCGGCATGACCCGCCCCTCCCCGAATCAGCGGCCGATGATCGCCGCCACCGCCTCGAGGTCGGCCGGCGTATCCACGCCCGGGCCGGGCATGGTGGTGGCGATGTCGACGTAGAGACGCGCGCCGTGCCACAGCGCTCGCAACTGCTCCAGCGACTCGGCGCGCTCCAGCTCCACTTCCTCCAGGTGCGGATAGCGCCGCAGGAAGCTGACACGGTAGCCGTAAATGCCGAGATGGCGTAGATAGCCGGCGGCCAGCGGGGCGTCGGGGTTGCCGAAATTGTCGCGGTCCCAGGGAATCGGCGCCCGGCTGAAGTACAGCGCGTAGCCGTCGCGATCCCGCACGACCTTCACCACGTTGGGATCGAACACCTGCTCGCGGCTCAGGATCGGGGTGGCCAGCGTGGCGATGTCGGCATCCGGGCGCTGCGCCAGCGCGGCGGCGGTCTGACGGATCAGCTCCGGCGGCATCAGCGGTTCGTCACCCTGTAGATTGACCACGATGGCCGGATCGTGGAAGCCCTCGCGGTCCACCACCTCCGCCAGGCGGTCGGTGCCCGAGCGATGCTCGCTGCCGGTCATCGCCACCTCGGCGCCGAAACCGCGGGCGACGCCGGCGATGCGCTCGTCGTCAGTGGCGATCAGCACCCGGCTGGCGCCACTGTCGCGCGCGCGCTCGTAGACGTGCTGGATCATCGGCCGGCCGCCGATGTCGGCCAGGGGCTTGCCCGGGAAGCGGGTCGAGCCGTACCGGGCGGGAATGATCACGGTGAAGTCGCCAAGCTGCATGACCGTCTCCTATATGACTCGCCGCAGCACCCGCTCCAGCGCCGCCCGCGTGGCCTCGTCCGGCACCGCCGACACCGGCTGATACCAGTGCCGTTGGTCGGCGAAGGCCGCAATCTTCACCGCGTCCTTCTCGGTGCAGACGATGGGGCGACCGCCGGGAAAGTCGAGATCGGCGGCGCGATAACGATGATGATCGGGAAAGGCATGGGGAACGATGTCGAGCCCCTGCTCGGCCAGCGCCTGGAAGAAGCGCCGCGGATTGCCGATGCCGGCCACCGCGTCCACCGGGCTGGAACGGAACTCGTCGGCCCCGGCGCGCCTGCCGTCGCGCAAGCGCACGAAGCCGTCGGGAACGAGCTGAAAGCCATAAGGGGTGTGCGGGCTCGGGCCGCCGTTGGCGAGCACCAGGTCGACCGTCGCCAGTCGCGACGTCGGCTCGCGCAGCGGCCCCGCCGGCAGGCAGCGGCCGTTGCCGAGTCCTCGCGCGGCGTCCAACACCACGATCTCGACGTCGCGCGCCAGGCGGAAGTGCTGCAGACCGTCATCGCTGACGATCACGTCGCAGCCGGCGTCCAGCAGCAAGCGCGCCGCGGCGGCACGTTCCGGACCGGCGGCTACCGGCCGGCCGGTGCGCCGCGCCAGCAGCACGCCCTCGTCGCCGACCAACGCCGGGTCGCTGTGCGCGGTAACCGGCTGCGGCCAGGTGGCCGCGCTGCCGCCGTAGCCGCGCACCAAGATACCGGGCCGCTTCCCCTGCGCAACCAGCCAATCCACAACCCAGGCGACCAGCGGTGTCTTGCCGGTGCCGCCGACGAAGATGTTGCCGATTACCACCACCGGCACCGGCAGACGCATGATCGCGCCCTGCCCCTTGCGGTACTTGCGGTAGCGCGCACGCGCCACCGCCGCGGTGAGCCAGCCGAGCGGCGCCAGAACGCGCCCCGCTAGCGAATCCCTGAGCCAGAACGCCGGCAACTGGCTCATGCGATCAGGGCGAGGACTGCTCGGGCGGAACGGTGGCGATGGAAATCTGCTTGATGCCGACCTGCCCCGCCGCGTCCAACGCGACGACCACGGCCTGATGCGAAGCCTTGCCGTCGGCGCGGATCACCAGCGGGCGGCGATCGCCGCCGGCCACGGCCTCTTCCAGCGCGCGCTTGACCGTTTCCGGCTGGCGGTTGACCAGCGCGCGCCCACCGAGGAAGTAGTTGCCCTCGGCGTCGATCGCCAGTTCCAGATTGTCCGGCCGCTCGGCGCTGGGGATTGCGCTGGCTTCCGGCAGCGTGATCTTCAGTCCGCTCTCGGGCACGAAGGTGGTGGTGATGACGAAGAAGATCAGAATCGTGAACACCACGTCGATCAACGCGGTGAGGCTGATCTCCGGATCTTCCCGCCGCTGCGGGCGCAGATTCACTCCGACGCCTCCGGTTGTTCGCGCTCACGCTGGCCGTGAATGACCTCGACCAACTTCAGCGCTTCCTTTTCCATGTCCACTACCAGGCCGTCGACCTTGCCGCGGAAATAGCGGAAAGCCACCAGGGCCGGAATGGCAATGATAAGGCCCGCCGCCGTGGTCACGAGCGCCTCGCCGATGCCACCGGCCAGGGCGCCGGCGCGGCCCGGCCCTTCCAGGCCGACCACGTTGAAGATCTGGATCATGCCGGTGACGGTACCGAGCAGGCCCAGCAGCGGCGACACCGTGGCGACCGTGCCGAGCGTATTGAGGAAGCGCTCCAGGTTGTGCGCTTCGTGCCTGCCGGCGTCTTCGATCGCTTCCAGCATGATCTCGCGCGGATGATTGAGATTCACCAGGCCGGCGGCGATCACACGCCCCAGAGGCGAGCCTACGCGGAGGGTGCGGATCTGGTTGGCATCCAGTTGCCGATTCTTGACTTGATGCCAGGTCTGAGCGACCAGGTGCGGTGGAAGGATCTTGTTCCGCCGTAGCGCCCAGGCGCGCTCGATCGTGATCGCCAGCGCCAGCACCGAGCAGATGAGGAGCGGCACCATTACCCAGCCGCCCGCCTTGATCATGTCAAGCACCAGACTCTCCCTTGTTCCCTATATCGGCTGTGACGAATGCGGCCGATCATACTGGATTTGCACGATCAGCCGAAGCCGAGCCGATCTCAGTCGGATTCCGCCGGCAAATGGTAATAGCGGGCCGCCGTAACCCTATGCCCTGGCGAGGCATGGACGCCGGTGGCATCGAGGCGGTATCGAATCGCGCCTTCGAAATCGGTACGGCGCAGCTCGATTTCGCCTTGCCGATAGCGGCTGAGCACCTCCGGGTGCGGCAGCCGGTAGCGATTGCGGTAACCCACCGTTATCACCGCCTGCCGCGGCGCCACCGCTTGTAGGAAATCCTCGCTGGATGAGGTGCGGCTGCCGTGATGCGGCACCACCAGCAGATCGGCGGCCAGCGCGGCGTGCTGTTCGCGCGCCAGCAGCCGTTCGGCTTCGGATTCGATATCGCCGGTGATGAGCACCGATCTACCGCCGGCCGACAGGCGCAGTACGCAGGAGGCGTCGTTACCGCGCTTGGCGCTATCGCGCCGCGGCCATAGGAACGCGAACTCCACCTCGTCCCAGACCCAGCCTTGGCCCGCCACGCAGCGGCTCGCCTCGGCAATGCCCGGCACGGTTTCGCCGACATGGATCGCATCCGCCGGAATGGCACGCAGCACCGAGGCGGCACCACCGCTGTGATCGCCATCGGAGTGGCTGAGCACCAGCCCGTCCAGGCGGCCGATGCCTTGCGACTGCAGGTAGGGAACCACCACGGCGGCACCGGCATCCAGGCCCATGCTCGGGCCCGGACCGGCGTCGTACAGCAAGGTGCGATTCGCCGTGCGGATCACGACGGCGGTGCCTTGCCCCACATCCAGCAGCGTCACGTCCGCCGTCCCCACCGGCGGCCGATCCGGCGAACCGCGCCAGATCAGCACGGCGAGCAAGGGCAACGCCAGCCAGCGCCCCGGCCAACCGCGCGGTGCCATCAGCAGCACCACGCCGACGGCGCTCAGCAGCAGCACCCATGGCGTGGGTTCGGCGACGGCGCTGGCGCTGCCGTCCCAGGCCGCGACCACCTGCAGGAACCACAGCAGTCCGTCGGT
>Ga0182741_1001528_pt1 | contig 29834 bp, 16 predicted proteins | sample eDN5th37CBELigOP_FD_128874 | JGI IMG/M metagenome (GOLD analysis project Ga0182741, IMG submission 128874) | Enriched Organic Plus compost microbial communities from Emeryville, California, USA - eDNA 5th pass 37_C BE-Lig OP (version 2) (version 2) ... | reverse complement strand
TCAGGTCGCCGGTTTTATAATACTCCGCCAGGAGGGTGAGTGCCTGTTTCTGCTGCGGATTTTCGGCCAGCGGAATAGCCTTTTCCAGCCACGAGATCATTTGGTCGATGGCGCTACCATACATGCCGCCCGACTTCCATACTTTTTCGGTCAGCTGGCCGTTTTCTTTCACTACTTTGCTGTTAAGGCCCCATTCGGGATCTTGCCCCGTATGTGGAAACCCGGCATAAAAATCTTCCACTTCCTTCTGGGTCACCCCTTCATAGAAGTTGTTGGATGACAATGCTACGTGGTCAACCCCTTCGGTAAGGTTAACCATTTTCGGGTCCAGCTTCGGGTCGAAGATCACCGGGGTAATCCGGGCGATGAAAGCTTCGACATCTTCGCCATCCTGTAGCGGTAAGCTGGCGGGATCACAGGCCCTTACCAGGTCAGCAAAGTAATCTTGACTGCACTCGGGCACAAACTTATCGTTTGAATAATGGTGATGGGCACCGTTGCTGAACCAGAAGCGCCCGGCGTATTCTTTCAGCTTGGTCCACTCATTTCCGTTTTTCTCCGTTTTCGGATGGTTGAAAATAGCTTCCAGCGTTTTTCGTATTGTCAGGTTATTTTTTCCCCGCTGGTCGTAAATAATGTCCCTGCCGGATAGCGCCGCTCGGTACAGGTAATAGGCCAGTTTTTTCTGTTGGAGACTCAGCTGTTCAAACCCCGGCACGTCGTACCGCAGGATTTCCAGATCGGCAAACTCATCGATTTTTACCTGCGTCGGTGACGCATCGGCATTACTTGTGCTGTTTTCAGGCGAATGGCAGGAATAAACGGTAGCCATGGCTACGGAACTTGCTAATAGCATTGAAAATTTAGTGCTAATTTTTTTCATGTTGAACTTCATATGGTGCATAAAAACCAATTTGGTGATTGGGTTTTATGCAAAGGAAATAAAAAATTTCCAATGCGTTTGCAGGTTCCTTGATTCCGATTTGATTTTGCTAGGCTTCGTAAGCGGCTTTCAGGGGAGCAATGTCGAGCTTCTTCATGCTAAACATGCATTGCAATACCCGGCTTACCTTTCCCGGGTCGGGGTCCAGTATCATCTCATTCAATGCGGTGGGAACTACCTGCCACGATACCCCGAATTTATCTTTCAGCCAGCCGCACACCTGGGCACGTTCATCACCCCCTTCGGTAAGCCTTCCCCAGTAATGATCTATTTCTTCCTGGGTTTCGCAATTGATGACAAATGAGATCGCCTCATTGAATGTGAACAGCGGTCCACCGTTCAGGGCAACAAATTCCTGTCCTTCTAGCACAAATTCGATGGTCATCACCGAACCTTCCGGCTTTTGGTGATGTTCATACCCATCCTTCGTATACCGGCTAACCCGGCCGATTTTGGAATTTTTAAAAACGGAGGTATAGAACTGGACGGCTTCTTCGGCCTGGTTGTCGAACCACAGGTTTGGGGTGATTTTCTGACTTGAAATGCGCTTTTCCATGACATTTGTTTTTTTAAAGGTGAATTTATTTTGTATTCCACAAACATAGCGCGGATAAGTATCTGCTTAAATAGGCAAAAGGGACAATATGACGGGGGGAATGCGACATGCTGGCTTAAAATTAGGCTAATAATTTGTAAATTTGGCTCAGTTCGTAAGCCTATGTTGCGTGTACTCTTTTGCGGGTTGGTTGTTGGATGGTGGCTGTTGCCCTTTTGCGGTGCTGCGCAGACCATTCAATTCCAGCAGTTGAGCGTAGAAGATGGATTATCCCATAATCACGTCACGGCCATTGTAAAAGACAAACGCGGTTTCCTTTGGTTTGGTACACCTGCGGGCCTTAACCGGTACGACGGGCACGAGATAAAAGTATTCCGGCATGCTGCCAGCCAGGCCCGGAGCATTGCCGATAACGACATACTCGGGTTGTTTCCCGGGCCGGGGGAACAGCTATGGGTAAAGACAAAGCTCGGCATTAACATTTACGACGATAGCCGGGAGCAATTTATACGTAACGGAGACAGTGTGCTGCAATCGTTGGGGTTGCCGGTTGCCGAAGTGCTGGATATCCGCCGCAGTACCCAGGGCAAATGCTGGTTTTTGCAGATCGGGGGGCTGGTATCTTGCTATGACGAACAGCGCGGAACCGTTTCTTCTTATGCGGCGCCGGAGACCGGCGTTCCCGTTACGGGTATCGCATTGGATCGTTCGGGGCAGGCGTGGGCGGTTGACCAAAGGGGTACCGTACGCCAACTGGAGCGTAACGCCCTTGCCGTTTATCAACTTCCCAATGATGGGGTAGATTACGAGGAAGGTGCGGATTTCCGGCTGTTTATGGATCGAAACGGACATCCATGGGTATATGCCTTTAATTTTTCCAAAGGGGTTTATTGGTGGCCGGAGAAACAAGCCCCTCCGGTACACCTGACTACGGAGTCCGCAGGCATGAAGTTGAGTAATCCGATTGTTTTCGGGATGGCCGAGGACCCGGATGGCAACATCTGGATTGCTACGGATCACGGCGGGCTGAACGTGGTCAATCCCCGGAGCAGGCGGGTTTCTTACCTGTTGCACGACGAATACAACGACCGTACGGTTAGCCAAAACAGCATCATGTCCCTTTATTGCGACCGCGAAGGAATTATGTGGGCCGGTACGTTCAAGCGTGGTATCAGCTATTACCATCCCAGTCAGGTCCAGTTCGCGCTGTATCAGCGGCGACGGGGTACGGGCGAGATGGTATTGCCATTTGACGATATCAACCAATTTGTGGAAGACAGGCATGGAAATGTATGGATCGGAAGTAATGGGGGAGGATTGATCTATTTTGACCGGCAAGCTAACCGATTTATACCCTACCGGCACAATCCCGATGATCCCAATAGTATTGGCAGCGATGTAATCGTAAGCCTGTATATGGACCGCGATGACGTGCTTTGGGTCGGTACGTACCATGGAGGGCTCAATCGTTTCGATGGAAAGCGGTTTGTGCGGTACATGCATGACCCCCTTGATCCGGCATCCATTCCTGACAACAGCGTATGGGAAATTTGCGAAGACAGCCAGGGGCGGTTTTGGGTGGGTACGCTTCGGGCGGGGGTAGCCACGTTTGACCGCAAGACAGGCCGGTTTACCCGGTTGGGGTTTGGCAGTCAGGGATTCACGCAGTCGGCCTACCTATCGGCTATTACGGAAGACCACAGCGGGAGGGTGTGGTTTGGTACCGCATCCGGCATCGAGCTGCTCATGCCGGATGGATCGTTCAAGTTGTTTTCCTATCGCGATGGCAAGGCGGGTGCGCTTAGCAACGATCATGTGAACGGGATCATCGAAGACCATCGCCACCGGATCTGGGTGGCTACGCGGGACGGCCTCAATCTTTACGATGCCACCAGCGATACATTCCGGGTGTTCCGCATGGAAGATGGGCTGTCAGACAATACCGTGATGGCCGTGGTTGAAGACAAGGAAGGAACGATTTGGGTGAGCACTGCACGGGGAATTTCAGCAATGCGGGAGGGAGTGGGTACACCCGGACAGTGGCGTTTCTGGAATTACGACCGCCGCGACGGTTTACAGGGCAACGCATTCAATGAAGATGCAGCCTGCCTGTTATCAACGGGCGAACTGTTTTTCGGCGGTCCGTCGGGGTTTAATAGCATCGATCCCGCGCATATCCAGTCGCCGCCTTCGTCGTTGGCTGTGCCCGTACTGACAGACCTCCAGCTGTTAAACCGGAGTATGGAGGCTCCGCAATGGCTGGACGGGCGACTAAAATTTACCCACGATCAGAATGTCCTGGGGTTTGTGGTCGCTTCGCTGTATTTCCTCAATAAAGACCGGGCTTCTTTCCGGTATAAGTTGGAGGGGTTCGATGCCGACTGGGTGGCGATGGACCGGCGTACGCGCAAGGCTACGTTTACGAACCTGGACCCCGGAGACTACCGGTTTCAGGTGATGGTATCCGAAGACGGCGAAAACTGGAGTAAACCTTACACCCTGGCAACCTTCTCCATATCGCCGCCGATATGGAAAACAGGATGGGCATATGCGGCATATGTACTGGTACTGGCTACCGGAATCCTGACCGTTCGCCATATTGAACGGACACGCGAAAAAACCCGTTTTGCCTTGCAGCGCGAACGGCAGGAAGCCCGTTCCATGCTGGATAGTGTACTTAAGCAGAAAGCATTTTTGGAGCAGGCCAATAAGAAAAAGCTGGAGGTGTTCCCCTCCGAAAAGCCGGTGACCTCTGCCGACGAACTGTTTCTCCGCAAAGTGTTGGATACCGTTGAACAACATTTGGGGCAATCGGATTTTTCGGTGGAAGAACTGGCAAGGGCCATGAACGTGAGCCGCGTCGCGTTGTATAAGCGGATGTTGACGATCACAGGGCATACCCCCTCTGAATTCATCCGCAATATCCGGCTGCGCAGGGCCGGTCAGTTGCTGGAGCAATCGGGCCTTACCGTCGCCGAAATTGCCTATGAAGTGGGGTTCGGCAATCCGAAGCAATTCAGCAAATATTTCAAACAGCTTTACGGTGTGGTTCCTTCCGCCTACCGCAAATGAGGCAATAACCCCGTGGGTTAACCAAAATACCCCCATTTATTAACATATCCATCCCCTTAAAACCAGCCATCCGGCATATTTTTGACCCCGATAACCAATTCGTTTTACCGGTAACAGTTGTTTCTGTTTTATGACAAACCCGAGGTTCTCTTTTATGGTTCTTGTATGCCATCACCCTTTGTTTGTGGTGATGCCAACGATGGCAACCGGGCAGAACGGGCGGGGTGTTATGCAGATTCATCCGTTATCCAAAACAAGTATAACCCATATAACATGAGATCCATTGATTACAAACATTACACACGTAAGTTGCGGCAGCTGACAGTAGGCTGCCTTGTGGTGCCCCTTTCGTTGTCTTCCGGTGCGGTGCTGGCACACGGAACCCCGTGGGTGGCTTTAAGTGGCATACACGGCCTGCAACAGTCGACGGTCACAGGCAAGGTTACCGACGTTAGCGGTGCACCGCTGGCGGGTGTCACGGTCACGGAAAAAGGAACCGTAACTTCTACAATGACCGACGAGAACGGCACCTTTAAACTCAACGTATCCTCCACCAATACCCTATTGGTGATTACCTCGGTGGGTTATGTTTCCCAAGAGGTCAATGTAACCAGCAGTACCGTGACCGTTGCCCTGGAGGAGGATATCAATACCCTGGAAGAACTGGTCGTAGTGGGATACGGTACCCAGAAAAAGAAACTCACCACCGGGGCGAGCGTACAGGTAAAAGGGGAAGATATCCAGAAACTGAGTACGACGACGGTGGCCAATGCCCTGCAAAGCCAATCGCCCGGCGTACAGATCACTCAGTCTTCCGGCATGCCGGGTGAAGGCTTCAAGATCAATATCCGCGGCATCGGCACCATTCATGATTCCCAACCGCTCTACGTTATCGACAACGTGATCGGGGGAGACATCAATTCGCTCAATCCATCGGATATCGAGTCCATCGACATCCTGAAAGACGCTGCCTCGGCCGCCATCTACGGGGCCCGCGCCGCCAATGGGGTCATTCTCATCACCACCAAGCAGGGCAAAGCAGGCAAGACCACGCTCAACTACGATACATTTATCGGCTGGCAGAATGTGTACAAGATGCCTTCCCTGCTTACTGCAACCGAATACATGACCATCCAGGACGAGCGCATGTTCAACGAAGGGCAGGCGCCGTATGACTGGGCCAGTCTGATTCCCAACCAGTACCAGCAGATCCAGGATGGCACGTGGAATGGGACCAACTGGCTGGAGGAAATCCGGAATCCGAATGCGCTGACGCAGAACCACGCGTTTAACCTCACAGGCGGTACGGACCGCTCGAAATTCGCCCTGGGTTATTCTATGGCTGCACAGGACGGGATATTTGGCAAACCGGTGCAGCCTCATCTCAACCGGCATACCGTCCGTATCAACTCTGAGCATGTCATCCTGAAGAACGACGATTTTGACATCCTGAAGTTCGGGGAGAACCTCACATACACGTACCGTGTCAATTCGGGTATCGGCATCGGCAATATCTATTGGAATGATGTACACAACATGATGGTCGGAAATCCACTATTGCCCGTTTATAATGCAGATGGTGGGTACTACGATCATACCAGTAAAACGGCCGATGGCTGGAAATTTGATGGGGCTACGTTTAACCCTGTGGCAGACATGGTATACCGGAGGGGGCAGAACCAGAGCAAAAACCACTCGGTCATGGCCAATGCATTTGCAGAGATACAACCCATCAAAGGCCTCCGGCTCCGCAGCAATTTCGGCTATCGCCTGAATGCTTCGTCGTATCGTTCGTATACACCCACCTTTCACCTGTCTACCACCTCCATCAATGACATCGACGACATTTCGCAGAACCAATCTGTGGGATACGGCTGGCTGTTGGAGAATACCATCGCATACCAGCGTACCTTCGGGAATGCGCACGCACTGGACGCAGTGCTTGGACAGTCCATTGAGCGTTGGGGCATCGGTGAAGACCTCAGTGTCACCACTGCCAACTCCTCCTTTCCGGGCAGTTGGAAGCGCGCCTATGTGGGCAACTGGGTAGCCTATCCGGGTTATACACCCGCCATCGGTGGTGCGCATTGGGGAGAAAGCAATTTTGCCGCGTTCTTCGGCCGGCTTAATTATAACTATAAGGAAACGTACATGGCCTCCGTGGTTATGCGGGCAGATGGTTCATCCAACTTTAGCCGTTCGCACCGCTGGGGATACTTTCCTTCGGTGGCAGCGGGCTGGAACGTTACCAATGAGTCCTTTATGGAGGGCACCGGCTCTTGGCTCAACTACCTGAAACTCCGTGCCAGCTGGGGGCAGAACGGGAATGCAAACATCCCTCCCTTCCAGTACCTGGCCACCATTGCGATTGACAATAAAAACGGGTATTATTTCGGCAACGATAAAAATACCCTGCTCAGCGGTGCCTATCCGGATATCCTGCCGAATGAAGTTGTCTCCTGGGAGACTTCCGAGCAGCTGAACATCGGCTTTGATGCGCGCTTTGCGAATGACCGGCTGGGTGTGGTGTTTGACTGGTACAACAAGTCTACCATCAATTGGTTACTCCAAGCGCCCGTTTTGGCCATTTACGGTACCGAGGCTCCCTTCATCAACGGCGGCGACGTGGAAAACCGAGGCGTGGAACTCGGGCTGAACTGGAATGAAACGGTCAATGACTTTACCTATAGCATCGGCCTCAACGGTGCGTACAACCGCAACCGTGTGGTAAAAATTGCCAATGCCGAAAAGCTCATTGAAGGGCAGGCCAATGTATTGAGCCAGGGTACCCTGCCCATGTACCGGGCACAGGTGGGTTATCCGCTTGGTTATTTCTACGGATACAAAACGGCTGGGATTTTCCAAAATGCCGAACAGATTGCGGATTATCGGGCACAGGGCCTTGGCGTGCTGGAAACCGCACAGCCCGGTGATGTTATCTTTGTGGACACCAATGGCGATGGTGCCATTACCAATGCCGATAAGGTGCAGATCGGCAACCCGCACCCTGATTTTACCGCTGGGTTAAACCTATCTTTCGGTTACAAAGGAATTGACCTGGGTATCACTGCCTTCGGTGCGTTCGGCCAGCAGATTGCCAAGTCGTACCGTTCGTTTGCCGACAGTCCGTTGCAGAACTACACCACCGAAGTCTTCCAGCGCTGGCATGGCGAGGGCACCTCGAACCGTTACCCGCGCCTTACCAATGGCAGCCATACGAACTACCAAAACATCTCCGATATCTACATCGAAGATGCCGATTTCGTTAAAATACAGAACATAACGTTGGGTTACAACCTTAAATCGGCTTTCCCGAGGTTGCCATTGGGCCAGGCCAGGCTGTACCTGTCTGCGCAGAACCTCTATACGTTTACCGGCTATTCGGGGATGGATCCTGAAATCGGCTATGGCGATGAACAAAGCTGGGCTTCGGGTATCGACCTGGGTTTCTACCCCGCTCCGCGCAATTTCATTATCGGTCTCAATGTAAACTTCTAATACGACAGACATGAAACGACTTATCTTACTATTCGTAAGCACCGTGGCGTTAGCAGGTTGTGAGAACTTCCTGGATGTGGAAAGCTACGATAAAAAGAATACGGGCAACTTCCCGATCAATGCCACGGATGCCGAGCAAATGATTACCGGTATCTATTCCACCTTCGCCAATGCGATTGCCGATGCAGCGCATACCCATTTTTACATGGCCGAGCTGGCCTCGGACGACCGTTTCGGCGGCGGGGGTGAAAACGACCGCGACATGCACGGCCTTGACCACCTGATGAATACCCAGCCGAACCGCTTTCTACCCTTTTGGAAAGCACGGTATCAGGGTATTTTCCGGGCCAATACGGCCATTGCCACAATGGATAACGTAACCGAATGGGCGAATGAAACGCAGCGCAACCAGTTGCTGGGCGAGGCGTATTTCCTGCGTGCCCTGTTTTACTTCGAATTGTCCCAGCTGTTTGGCGAGGTACCCTTGGTTACGGTACCGGAGGCTGAAAATCTGCCGAAGGCTCCGGCCGCTGAAACGTATGCACAGATCGGTTATGACCTTCAGCAGGCCATCACCTTGCTGCCGGCCGTGCCGTATACCAGCACCGTTTCGGGGCACGCCACCAAGTGGGCTGCCCAGGCACTGGCCGCGCGGGTATTCCTGTTTTATACCGGGTATTACAACCAATCTTCGTTGCCGGTGGCCGAGGGCGGTGAGATTACCAAAGCACAGGTGATCAGCTGGCTGGAAGATTGCATCGGCAACAGCGGACATGGCCTGGTGTCAGACTTCCGTGAACTGTGGCCATATACCAATGAATACACCGCGAAGGACTACGACTATGTGTCGGATAACCAGTTAAAATGGGTTGGCGATGGAAATAAGGAGACGGTCTTCGCTGTCAAATTCGGTACCTTGGTGGATTGGGGTGATCAATATAAGCTGGGCTATTCAAACCAGTATGTATTGCATTTCGGACTGCGGTCAAACAACGGGCAGGCCGGAACCTTTCCCTTCGGGCAGGGGTGGGGAGCCGGCCCGGTCAATCCGAGGCTGTGGAGTGAATGGCGGCAGGCCGAGCCTACCGATATCCGGCGCACGGGTTCCATCATTGACGTGGAGAACGATTTGGACGACTACATCTACGGCGCGGATGCCCAGATGGAAGAAACCGGTTTCTGGCAGAAGAAATACATCCCCGTTACGGCCTATGACGAGGGAACCCTCATCCCTTCCTATGCGATCCTGAAGGATGCGGCACCTACCGATTACCAACTGGCCCATACGCAGGATCATGTACTGATCCGCTTTGCCGATGTATTGCTGATGCATTCCGAACTATCGGAAAATGCAACGAGCATGAACCTCGTGCGGAGCCGTGCTGGCTTGACTCCCGTGGCGTATTCGCTGGAGGCCCTCAAACGGGAACGCCGTTGGGAACTGGCCTTCGAAGGGCTGCGCTATTTTGACCTGATGCGTTGGCACGATGCTGCAGATGCACTTGCTGCGCAGGAAGGTGCTGCCATCAAGAACAAGGGAGTGGATACCCAGATGAAAGGTTTTGGCGGCGGATACCGCGCACGCTACGAGGCTACCGGTGGTTTCTGGGCCATTCCGCAGAATGAGATTGCACTTTCCGATGGGGTACTTACGCAGAATGCAGGCTGGGGAACACCGGCAGACGAATTTCCGGGATGGTAGTAAATCAAAAAAGAAGCAAGATGAAAAAGCTTATCAATTATTGCTGCCTGTGTGCAGCCTCGCTGGCGCTCCTTTTTTCGGGCTGTGAGCCCATTGAAGATCGTATGGATATCGGCGGTGCCATTACCGCCGAGCAGCTGGATATCTCCGCCACGTTATTGGTGGTGGATGGCAAACAATCGAACAAAGTGATACTGGACAATAGGAGCCCCGTACTCTCTTCATGGGATTTCGGGGTCGGTACGTCCCAGAAAAAGACCGACACGGCATTGTTGGTGACCGAGGGCGAAAACGAGATCCTATTCACCGGGCTTAATCCCGACGGCACGGAAATAACCAAGACTCTTACGGTGAATGTCGAAGAACTGACCTTTCCCGTTCCTCCCGAATGGGGATACCTAACCGGAGGCAGCGAGAAGGAATGGGTGTGGGACGACTCGCAACCCGCCGTATGGGGCAACGGGGGATACCTCGGCAGCTTTAAACCGGAGTGGTGGATGCTGGATGTGGCAGCCATCGAAGATCAGGCACCCGGTGAGGGTGAAGGTGCCAAACTGGTTTTCTCCCTGCGGGGCGCCAAGCTCTCCAAGGTGAAAGCGGGAGGAGAGACGACAACGGGCTCATTTTCGTTTGATATGTCGAAGAAAACACCCCTGGAAAATGGCGATACCTGGGCGGTGGGCAAACTGACTACGAAAGGAGTCACCGTATTGTGTGGCAAATCGCCCGATGAAGGGAGTATTCCGGTCTACGAGTACGACATCCTCGTACTGGATGATAACCGGATGGTGCTGAGCTATGCGCCGCCGGGAACCGGTGCCTGGGGAGCCGCCTATTTTTGGGTGTTCAGGGCGGTTAACTAAGGCAGTTAACTGCGTGTCTGGAATATAGCCGACTGGCAGCAGACCGATGATGCGTTTGCCATTGGTCTGCTGTCAACCGGTTACCAGAATCCGGTATTGACAGACCATGCCTTGTCGCCAACACCCTTCACCTGCAATACATCGCCGTTTTCGGTGTAATATTTCCATTCCGCTGAGCGGTAGCCCAATAGGGGGAAGGTGATACCTGCCTCTTTGTCGTACCGGTTCAGCAAGAGGTTGTCAAACTCCACGGGCAGGATGATACGGCCGTCACTGCCGGCAATGCCGAATTTTTGGCCTTTCTGCAGCAGGAAATAGCGGTTTCCGTTGAACGCTTCGACAACATCATAAACAGGGGGAAGTATTACCTTGCCAACCGTGTCGGCCAGGCCCATGTACAGGCCTCCGGTTTCGGCATCGAAATCGCGTATCACCAGGTAATTGCCAACGAAGTAATCCATGTCCATGAGAAATTCATTGGGGCCGGTGTATACCTGGTTGATCAGGGGTTGGCCATCCGATCCGATAAACTGATAGGCCACATATCCCGCGCTGCTCCGCCAATCGGAAGCAGGGTATGCCTTGGCACCCACTGTCCTTTTCTTCCCGTCGAAATCGAGCGCTTTGTCATAAAATGGTTTCCTTACCCAGCGGCCGGTCGTGTCTATCAGTCCGTACAATCCGCCGGTCTGTACCCATGCCAGTCCATTGGAAGCAAATCTTTGGAGGTAAGCAAGCCGGTTATCGGTGGCATAGCTGTAAGGAAAGGCAAATTCTAGGTCGTTCACAATCCGTTTTTCAACAGGGTGGTACAGCCGCGCCCGTGTGGAATCGTCCGAAATCAGCACCAGTACCGTATTTTCAAGCGCACAGGTATACCGTGCGGGGAGGGTCGTTTTCGCTCCATTGCGTCCGTCTATCAAAACGGCATTACTCCCTTCCGGATCCCCGGAAAATAATCCCGCAATGCCGGCGACCTCGTTGTAAGCGCTGAATACCGGCGGGAGCATTTCCGATCCGTCGAGCGCGTATACCCCATACCGGTTGTCGTCGTTGTCAGAGGTCACAGCCAGCACCCGTTCACCGGCGCCAGGGAAAGGCCGTATGTGATCAAAATCCAAGGGGATTACCACGTTCTTCGATTGCGTGTCGTACACCCCCCGTTTCCCCTGTTTGGTCACCATCAGGTACCGGGCTGAGGCGGTATCCAACGGCTCCCACTCTTCATATCCCAGCGGAAGCAGTTCGTTGCCGTTGAAGTCAAAAACCGCTTCTTCCCCCTGGAATTCGCCTGCGATCCGTGTTGCCTCTTGGCCATAGCTCAGGGATTTCAGGTCTATTTCGTGGAAGCCCGGCGGTATCTCCACCCCTGTTTCGGCGAAAAAGAGCCCGTAGAGTGCCTTTTGCTTGGTTTTGAAAATGGCTATTCCCTCACTTCCCGATGAATAGAAATAGTCGTTTATGTGGGTGATGTCTGTATAACCGGGAGGAAGCAGCGCGTTGCCTGTGCGGTCGTACAGACCATACTGGCCATCGCGTGCCAGTACAAAATAGTCGTCGTATACACGCACTTCGTCCCATTCGGGTTGGATGATAATGCCCTGCCCCGATTCATAGACACCCTTTTTCCGGTCTTTTTCAACAATCGCGTACGGACCATAGTACCCCCGGTAATCGTTGGGGTTGGGGGTAGCAATGCGGGCATATACAGGCGGCAGGACCTCCCGGCACAAGGTATCGATGAGGCCATATTTACCATTTATTTCCACCACCAGCTCACCGCCACTGAGAATTTCCATCCATTCGTCGTCATCCGCTGCGAACTCCTTGCCGGTCGGAATATTCACAAACAGGGATTTTCCATTTTTGGAAAACGAGCTGATCCACGCATCGCTTCGCATGCCGCCCCAGTGACCGTGTTCGTAGGCAAAAGGTACCCGCACGTTGTTGTTGAAATCGATGACCCCCCATTTCCCGTTTTGCTGAGCATAAACATAATCGGATTTCCGGCCGCACCCCCCGCAGTAGTCGAACCCGTCGTACACGGCGGGAACTGCCATGCGTTGGGTTCTACTGTCGTATATGCCCCACTTTCCGTCGGTTTTGACATCAAAATAACGGCCATCCAAGTACCTCGCTTCCTCAAAGTAGGGCAACAACTCGCCTTTCGGTGTCACAAATGTCTGTTTGCCGGCTTTCGTGAGTTTCCAGCAGTCGTCCGTGTAAAATTCAACCTGTTCGAATTCCGGCGGTAGCACCCATTTCCCCTGCACCGACCGCAGTCCTTTCAGGCCGTCCCGGACGACGATGTAGGCCTTGGCGCTGTCCCCCTCATCCGCCGGGATCAGCCACGGCTGATCCGGATTTTCATAGGCGTCAAATGCCCGGTTGCCCTGGGTGTCAATGTAGAAACTACGCCCGCTTACCACTACATGAGCCAGTCCGTCCGTGCCGAAACGTTCTGCCTCGGCGGTGGTGGTTTGTCCGGAAGCCTCCATGGCCAACAGCAGGAACAGGCCGACCATGCTTCGTATGCAATGTGAATGAAATGCTGCCATCAATAGCCTAATTTTGTTTTTCCGATGATGTGAAAGGATTGTCCGGTATCCGTCGGGTCAATGTATGTCCAATGATCCCCTCGCTGCACCAGGGCAGGGAAGTAGCCGGAGTAGGAATTGTTCAGCCGGACCTCCTCGTATTGGGGGGGTGCAAGCACCTGTCCGTCGGGAGTCAGGAATCCCTTTTTTCCCTGTGCCGTAACGACGAAGAAGGTGTCGTGGAACTGGATTTCTTCGTATTCCAGGGGCAGAATGGTGCGGCCCTTGTCGTCGACGATCCCTTTTTTGCCGTCGCGCTGCACTTCGAACAGGTCCTTCCGCGCGGTCCGGTCAATGCGGTCGTATTGCGCTTCCACGATTACCTTGCCGTTGCTATCCACGAGACCGGCCTTTCCCGCTTTGGAGACAAGCAGCAGGTCTGAATCGTACAATTTATCGATGTCTGTGTATACCAGTGGCAGCAGGATGTTCCCGGCGGAATCGATCATGCCGATGTGGTCCACTTGGTTCACCTGTTTGGTGGCGATGGCCTGGCCGTTGTAGAAATCGCCTACATAGTCCAGGCTGTCGAAGCGGTGTTCCCGGCCGGAACGGTCGACGAACAGGTTGTCTTCGGCCGATATTTTCAGCCAGCCGTTCTGGAAATGTCCCCGTCTCTGGCCGATGGAAACGCTGTCGGGCACCAGCAGCTTGTTAAACCGGAAAGCGTCAAACTCCCAGTCTTTGTTGGTGTACAGCGGCTTTCCGGAGCGGTCGAACAGTTCGGTTTTCCAATAGCCTTGTACGAGGGTCTTTACGACATACCGATCGGTATCGACAGCATCGGCGAAGAGGTACTCCGTGGGAGCGATCAGCTCGGTACCGTCGCTGGTAAAATAGGCCGATATGGGCACCTCGTATCCCTCATTGGCCCCTTTGCGGTTGGTGGCTTTGATAAAGGCACCCAACTGCCATTCGATTTGTTCGTATTCAGGGGGCAGGATCCATTGCCTCTGTTCAAGGTCGTACAGCCCAATACGGTCGCCATCGGGCAGGGCGACGATGGAAGCGGGGGAAATTCCCTGCACCGAAGGGCGGTATCCATCCGTCGGCAACGGATAGCCGAAGGGGAGGAGCTCTTTTCCGTTGGAGTCAAAGATGCCGTATTTCCCGTCGGTTGCCGCCCAGATGTAGCCAACTGTTCCCGCCTGCGCGGGGCGGATGTCGTCGTAGTCCATGGGGAGAATCGGCTGGCCATTGATGTCAAACAATCCCCATTTGCCTGCGTTTTCCGTCCGGATGAACACGGGGTCCGCAGATACGCTTCCGTTGGGATCCACCAACCGGATTTCCCCGTACTGGCAGGGTAGCACGATTTTCCCGTCGGCGTTAATCACTCCTTTCATGTTTCCCTGGGATACCACGCAACGTCCTGCCCGCCATTCGCTGGATTCGTCGTAAGCCGGAGGGATCATCACGGTTCCCTGGGCAGTCAGCCAACCCCGCTTCCCGTCTTTTTCTACCCGTATCCGTTCGCCCTCTGCCTGGAGGTCGTCGTAGTCCACTTCCGTAATGATTTGCCCGAGGGTACCCAGCAGCCGGGTGCGGGTATCCTGTTTAGCGGTGATGATCGCACCCGTGGACAGCGGCAGTACACGCAGACTTTGGTAAGCGGGAGGGATCAGCTCGCGCTGCCCATCGGCCGAGCGCAGGCCGATTGCCTTGCCCACGGTCACTTCGATGCAGCCGTTCAGCCCATAATGTTCTTTCAGTCCGTCGTATTCAAAAGGCAGCACCATACGACCGTCTTTCAGTGACAGCAACCCCCATTTGCCCGATTTTTGCGCGGCAATCACCAGTCCGTTGATGGGTTGCAGTTCTTCATAGATGGGTTGGGCGACCACATGCCCCAGCGTATCGACCGCACCGTATTTCCCGGCACGCTGTACGACAGCGAGAAAATAGAGGTATTCCCGTTGTGTCTCAGTTTTTTCGGTGTCCTCGTATTCGTAATAAATCCGGTCGTAATCGAAATCCGCAATCACGTCGCCCTTCCGGTTTATAGCGCCGTATGCCCCGTTTTTGACGGCAATGCAGATCGGGGCGCCGTACTGCTCGGGTTTGTCTACCGTAACCCGCCCTGATCGGTGCAGGTACTGCCGTTTGCCGTCCAGTCTGATTTCGGCGAAATCGCTTTCGAAGGGAGCCAGCGCCTCAGCAATGAGCCCTCCGGTAGTCGCTGGGTTGGATTGTGGCCATACGGGGTGGATACACAGGGGCATAACCGCCGCAAGGATAGCGACGACGCGTAATATCGGATGGTTGCAAGAATAGTTGTACACCCTGCAAAGGTAAGCGGGGCCACGCTTTTTACAAATCCCTGTTTTTAGGGAGATTTCTTCTATTTTTGGTTCGTACCTTGCGTCGTCAATAAAACAAGATATGACAAACGAAGAATTAAGGGCCATTGAAAGTGCCGCCCGCCAGAGCGATGCGGCCACGGTGGAGATGATCATAAATGGAGCATCAACGGCCACGGATTACCCATCCTATCAGGCAAATTCGGTAGTTGCTCAGTTGATCCGTTCGGGTTTCTATCATGCGTTGGATCAATTAATCGATAAGGGCGTGCTCCTTCCGACTGATCTTTTCGAATAAGACGGCTTTGACACCTCGGTGGTGAGCGTGCTGGTCAAGCCCCAACTGGGGTCGGACGAAGCATGGGACGGTTACTTATCCTGGTTCGGCGGCTATCTCAACCGGTTGGATGACATTGAGGAAGAGGTCGGTTCAACTACCCTATTGGAATATGCCCTGACGGCGAATGCGCCCCTGCCTCTTCTGAAGGTCATTACCGCTGCGGGAGCCGATCCGGTGCGGAGTGATTCCTATGGGCGCACCCTGCTCTACAAGGCCTGCGGGCTGCGGATGAATTCACCGCAGCGCACGGCCGAATTACTGGATTGGCTGCTCGGTGAAGGGGCCGACCCGAATGAGGCAACCGTAGAAGGAAAAACGGCGTTGCATGCGGCAATTGAGGCCGGCAAAATGGAAGCTGTCGCTAGGTTACTGGAACACGGTGCCGACCCAAATATTGCCGACAAGAAAGGCGAAACCGCTTTCCATTATGCAGCCGTGGGTCAGCACAACCCCGTAATACTGGAAATGTTGCTGGCCCGCCAAACGCCAGACTTCCATGCCGTAACCCAACAGGGAGAAAACCTGCTGAATGCCTATCTGCGGGTCATGTATGCCGATACGGAATCCGCCCGGAAGATTGTCAGCCTGCTCCTCGCCGCGGGTGCCGACCTTACCGAAGCTTCTTCGTGGTACAGCAATGCGAAGACCGGGGTTGACTGGGTAGCCGAAAAGTCGGCCGATCTCCTGGCGCAGGTGGTAGAAAACGGCCACCTAGGTGCTGATTACCGCGACAACGAAGGTAACACCCTGCTGCACAAAGTATGCAGGGTCGACCTGAATTACGAGGAGGCAAAAGCAAAGGAACTGTACCGGAAAGTCAAGTTTTTGCTCAAGCAGGGGGTCGATCCCCGTATCGAAAATACGGAGGATAAGAAGGCCGTGGATTATGCCATAGACGATAACCTGAAGGCGAAAACGGTTGAATTATTATTGAAACACGAAAATTAGCATAACGTATGTCCCAGTCTTTTATCGTTGCCTGCGAAGGCGGCAAACGCAAAATCGCCGAGATCCTGATCGAAAAAAACCAGGTAGACGTTTCGTATACCGATGAGCGCGGCCGTACGGCACTGCACTACGCTGCTCACCGGGGATACCTGGATCTGGTAAAAAAACTGATCGGAGCAGGCGCGGTGCTCGACTACGAAGACCACAATGGCGAAACCCCATTGTACTTCGCGCTTCTCCAAAAGCAGAAGCAAACGGCGCTCTACTTGCTTGAACAGGGCGCCAAGCCGGATATCAACGATTTCCAGGGGAATGGTTTGCTGCACATTGCCGCGCAGACGGGCCAGCAGGAAATCGCCGAGAAGCTGATAGCTGAAGGGCTGGACGTCAATGCGCTCAACAACGAGGCAGTGTCGCCGTTATTGCTGGCCGTGCAATATAAGCACCCCCCGATGGTTCAGTTATTGGTGCGGCAGGGTGCAGACGTAGACATCACCGATAAGGGGGGCAATACCGCATTGAATCTTGCGGTGGCGGGCAACTCCATGCCCATTGTAACCACCTTGCTGGAGGGCGGTGCTTCGGTAAACCTGGCCAACGACCGGAGCGAAAGCCCCCTGTTGCTGGCGGTGCAGGGCGGCAACCGCATCATTGCCGGGAAGTTATTGGAGCAGGGGAGTGACATCTTTGCCGAATCTGCCGAAGGCGTTTCCCCGGTATGGTACGTGTGCAGCAGCAATCAGAAAGAGCTGCTGGCCTTGTTCCTTGCCAAAGGGCTGTCGCCCGACTACGCCCGCCCGGTCGACTCTTTTGACGGGAAAGACGGGCGATACCTTGAAACGCTGACCGCACGTACCGGCAGGCAGGCATTTGTACTGGGATACGAACCGCATTATGCGGGTGAAACGCTGTTACAGACGGCCGCGAAATCCGGGTACCTTTCATTGGTCAAACAGCTGCTTGACGCGGGTGCTTCGATCCATAAGCAGGATGCCTCCGGCAATACCGCACTGCATTATGCCGCGGCATACGGGAAAAAAGACGTGGTGCGGTTCCTGCTGTCTAACGGTGCGGAGACCGATGTGGCCAACGTGCTGGAGCAAAAACCCATCGACTACTCCAACATACAAGGGTTCAATGAAATAACCGCCCTGCTGATCGATTTCGGGGCTAAATCGAATCCAATCGGGGATGGACCCGTAGCGGCTGGGCAGGTGAAGAAAGCTGAGGTCAGGCAGGGAATGGACATGAGCGAGAAAAAGCAGGCCCTATTTGACCTCAAAGAATTGCTGGACGCCGGAATCATCAGTCAGGAGGAGTTTGATGTGGAGAAGGCAAAGATATTGGGGGCTTAACCGCTGTAAAAATGAAAGGTTTCCAAACGGGGAGAATGGAAACCTTTACTAACCAATTATAAACCTAAATTATGATGACACAAAGATAGTGTATTTTTTACACTATGCAAAATATTTTTTAATTTTTTTTGACCATCGGTGGTACCCTAGAATTTATACCCAATTGAGAGCCGTAGGTTGCGTGGTGTTTCGGTTTGCCAGTAAAACGCATTGTTCCACTCGTAGTACGAGCCACTGTACAGGTAGTTATTCAGGAGGTTGAACGCATTTAACCGGACCGTGAAGTTTTTGATGCCGTAATGGATGCCCGCATCCAATTTGAAATAATCGTCAAAAGGTATTCCTTCCAGTTCGCCGTCGTAGGTCTTCCGGTCCCACAAGTAGGTAAAACCGGCAGAAATCCCTGCATTGCGCAGGGGGCCTCGCTGAAGGGTATAATCGAGCCAGGCATTGGCCGTATTGGTGGAATAGCCGGGTACAACGTCGCCCACTTCAAAGCCCTCCACCCCCTCGTTTAACTTGGTGATTTCTGCGTTGGTATAGGCATAGTTGGCTGTTACGTCGAAACCGGGAAGGATGCGGCCCCGTACATCAAACTCCACGCCCCGTGCTACCTTTTGGCCCAGTACAATGCTATAGCTTTGATTCGGATCGCTGTGGATGGGATCAGCGGTGAGCTCGTTTTCCTTTAATATCCGGTACACGGATACGCTCGTATTCCAGTTGCCGCCTGCCCAGTTGCGTTTAATGCCGATTTCCTGGTTATTGCCCGTGATGGGCTTCACCTTGCCGCCCCCGTAAATGCGTCCTGCCTGGGGTACAAAGGCCTGGTCATACAAGGCATACGCAGATGTATGGGCATCGATGCTCCAGCTCAGACCGATACGCGGCGTGAAATGGCTGGCCTGGTAAGCCTCTTCACCCCATTCACTCTGCTTTACCCAGGTGTAGCGCCCGGCCAGTGTAAGGCGTAGCTGGTTTTCGAAAAAGCCCAACTCATCCTGTAGGTATACGCCGGCATAGCGTTGGGTTTGGATGCCGCCGGCTGCTTCGGCCCGCTCGCTTAACGAGGTTTCCCGGTCGAACACCGGATAACCATTTGCCGGTCGGCCAAGGTCGGGGTTGTATACATCAAACGGATCATCTTCCGTGTCCAACGCAAAGCTCTGCAACCAATCGGCCATGTAGTCTTTGTTACCTACGTCAACGCCCGCCAGCACCCGGTGCTGGATACCGCTGGTGTTGAAATGGCCGTTTACAAATGCCTGGCCGAGGATTGACCTGCTGAAGGCGTCCCATATATCAACCCCGCGGATGATTTTTCCGTCGTCAGTCATCTCACTCTCCGGCCACATGGAAGTACCCTTTTGACTGTACCGGAGGTAATAGCCCTGTGCGGTTACCTTCCAGTTGGGGGTAAGATCGCGGGTCACATTCAGCAGAAACGTCTGGTCGGTGATGTTGGTGGGATCCAGGCCCTCCGGTGTCATCGTGAAATTTTGCGGTAGCCAGGCATATCCCTTGTTAACGGGCCCGAATACGTAATAGGAACCCACGTCAGACATGCGTGCATATTGCAGGGTATACTCCGCGGTAATTGTCGTCTTGTCATCCGGCCGGTAGGCAATCACCGGGGCCACCACGTAACGGTTGTCGGATTCATTCGCACGATGGGAACCTTTGGCCTGCGCCGATACATTCAGCCGGTACAGAACCTTGCCGTTCCGGGATAACTTGCCGTCCAGGTCGACCGCTGTCCGGTACAGGTTGTACTGGCCCACCGTGACCGAAGCTTCGCCCTTGGTCTCGCCCGTTGGCTTCTTGGTTACCACATTGTAAGAACCCGAAGGATCGCCATTTGACAGCAGGAACCCGGCGGGCCCTTTGACAAACTCAATATGATCCACAAAACTCATGTCTTCGGTGAGCGGCCCCCAATAGGAGGTTACCACGTTGAACCCGTTGCGGAGGGCCTGTATCTGGGTACCCCGCATACTGATATTCGTGTAGAGGTTACCCCAGTGCTCCAGGCGTACGGTGCCGCTTACGTTGCGGATCAGCCCGTCACTCATACTGATTACCTGCTGGTCAGCCAACGCTTTGGGAGAAACCACCTGAATATTCTGGGGAATCTCCACGAGCGGTTCATCCAGCCGCAGGGTGGGCGAAGGTGCCAGCGTGGCATAACCCCTGGATTGCGTGACGAGGACTTCCTGCAGCTGGGCGCTGGTCATATCGATTGTAAAATCCTGTTCGACCGGAGTGCCGGCACTTACGGTCACGGTTTTCCGCTGTCTGGCCATACCGACCGCACTGACTTCCAGGGTCACGGGCCCCACCTCAGTCAATTCCAGGCGGTATCGTCCCTGTTCATCGGTTGTTGTTCCCTGTCGGGTACCAACCACGGCGACACTTACCGCTGCTGCGGGTAGGCCGTTCGAGGTGGAAACTTTTCCAGACACTACTGCGCGACCGTTATTTTGGGCATAAACCCCTGAAATACCGAGAAAAATCACGGATAATAAGTACACTACGTAATTATAAGGTTTCATTTGCGATTGAAATTTGATTGGCAATATTAGTAACTTTTCTTATTTATTTAAAATAAATCTAAATAATAATCAAAGCTAACTGCTTATCGGATCGTGCAAAAAATTTCCCAAAGGCATAAAGAGAAGTATCATGCAGGACTGGGTTACAAGCCTCTAAAATATTGGCTTCCCTTGGCAGGGGAGAGACCGATGTAATGCGATTAAATTGCATATAAAAGGTAATTTATCTAAGTTTGTGGCTTACAAGCCCATTCACGTATGAAAGTTATCCGTCCGATCCCCCGTTTCAGCTTAGTTGTCCTGGCAGTTTGCTCGTTATTTTCCTGTTCCACCCTCTCCTATGTGGGTGACCGCTATCCGCCCACTGAGCACATAGATGTATACTATGCGGAGCGGGATGTCGAATTCGAATACAAAGTGATTGGCCATCTGTCTGAATTGGTGTCAGGTGTCAATGGGGAGGAGAGTGCCAAGCAAAGCATCATCGCCAAATGCCGGGAGGTCGGAGCCGATGGCGTTATCATCCTGGGGTTCGAATATGCCGGGTCGGAAGATACCAAGCGTTACCAAAAGGCGCAGGCCATCAAGTATATCGATTAACCGGACAGCGCGTACCGGCAAAATCTATTATTTATAGTACCTTTGTGGGATCAGGTACTGATAAATGACCAAGATTAAACTAAAGCAGGGAGAAAACATAGCTTCTGATGACGAGCTGCGTGAATGGCAGCACTTGGTCGCTTATCACCGCGATGAACAAGCCTATCGCCGCCTTTTTTTCCATTTTTATCCATTGGGCGTACGTTTCTGTACCCAGTACCTCCGGCGTGGGGAGCTTGCCGAAGAAGCCGTGGCCGATGTGATGACAAACCTGTGGCTGATGGGGAAAAAGCTGATGGATATACAGAACCTCCGGGTGTATGTGCTCAAGGCTTTCCGCAACAAGGCGCTGGATTATGCCGAAAAGAACCGGAAATTCAGTTTCCAGGAGGAGTTGGTACACGACATGGCTGCCGATCTGCAATCGCCCGAAGAACGGATGATCTCTTCGGAGGCTGTTGCTGCCATTGACCGTGCGCTTGACAGCCTACCTCCCAAGTGCAGGGCGGTGTTTTTGCTCGTACGGGAAACCCGATGTACCTACCGGGAAGCCGCGGAAATCATGGGAATTGCTGAGAATACCGTCAACCGCCACATACAGACCGCCATCCGTCAACTGGCTGCATTGCTGAGGCTGTAAATTTTTTTTGTTTCCACTGGCGACTTTGCTGGGTTTTTCCGTCTCATAGGATATGGAACAAGACGAAAACCGCTTTGAAGCGCTGTTAGGCAAGTTCATGGCAGGCACGATTATGCCCGGAGAACACCTCGAAATGATGGACCTCATAGGCAACGACGACCGCAAGCAGGCCTTGTATGAGGCCTGTACAGGGAGTGGTCCGGTCGATCAGCAGTCGGTTGAAGCTGCATTTGAACGGCACTGGCAACAGTTGCCTTCGCGTGTGCATCCAGCCGGTCGGTACTTCGTTTGGCGGCGCGTGGTCGCTGCGGCAGCGGTGCTCCTTGTACTGGGCCTGGTTGTGTTCCAATCCATCTACCGCGGAAATCCACAGACATTTATTACCCAGGTGGGCGAACGTAAAAGTGTGATTCTGCCCGATGGGTCGACCGTACGCCTGAACGGCGGCAGCAAGCTGGTGCTGGATGACGGGTTTAACCAGGCAAACCGCCGGATCACCTTCAGGGGCGAGGGGTATTTCCAGATCGAAAAGGATGCCAAGCGTCCGTTTACCATTGTTACGGAGGGAACAACCATTAACGTGTTGGGAACCGTTTTTAACTTAAGGGCATACGAGGAGGAAGACAAGATTGAAACGTCATTGATTTCGGGGCGTGTAGAATTTACGCTGCCTGCCAATCCGGCCAAAAAGATTCCCCTGCAACCCGGTAAAAAGGTATCGGTGTACAAAGAAGGGATAAGAGATTCTTCCGGTACGGCAGCCTTAACCGGCGGAGCAACCGAAAACTACATTGTTAGCGACATTACCCTGTCTCCGGGACAGCCGATGGCTAATGAAACGCTCTGGACCGCCGATAAGCTTGTGTTCGATGGGGATAACCTGGTGCTTGTCGCATCAAAGCTGGAAAAATGGTACGGCGTTGAAGTGAAGATTGCCAACGGCGCGAACCGCGAGAAAAAGTTCAGTGCGATTTTCCCGCACATGGAGCTGGATACCGTCTTACAAGCCCTTGCACGGACGGGAAGTTTGCGTTTCAGCCGCAGCGGTGAATCCGTTACACTTGACGCGCCAACGGATTAACTGGCACCCTAATCAAATAAACCGAATTGACAACCCTTTTTTGGAGAGAACGATGAGCGGATAAATTGACTAAAAACAAGGGAAGCGGAACACAGTGTTCCGCTCCTGAACGGATTAAAGAATTAGCACAATGCCCTGAGAAAGTAAGGTGCTAACTAATTAAAACCCAATTTTCAAAAATATGAAATTTCATGTACTTCACATGGGGTCTTTTTTTCGTATGACCCTCAAGTGGTTGCTTATGGCAAAACTAGTTTTGTTTTTTCTGATCGCGTCGTGCATCCAACTCCAAGCCACAGAGGCATTTGGGCAAATTAAGGTGTCGGTAAAGATGCGTGAAACGTCTATTAAAAAGTTAATCAAGGAAATCGAACGCCAGACTCCGCTCCATTTTGTCTACAACGACGATGCGCTGGGTAAACAGACGCTCCGGAATGTGACCGCCGATAACCAGGAATGGGACCGAGTGCTGGCACCCTACCTGGAGCAGGTCGGTCTGTCGTACGAGGTGCTGGATGGCAACATGGTCATCATAAAATCCGGTAAATCCGCCGCTTCCGTGCAGCAGCAATTGGTAACGGGGGTAGTCGTCAACGAATCGGGGGAACCGTTATCGCCGGCCAGCGTGCAGGAAAAGGGGACATTAAACGGGGTGTCTACCGATGAAAACGGGACATTTGCCATACAGGTTACCGGGCCGGACGCCGTTTTAGTAGTCTCCATCGTCGGTTACGTAAGCCAGGAGATCAGGCCTTCGGCCGATCCGCTCCGGATTACGATGGTAGCAGACCTTTCGCCACTGGATGAGGTGGTGGTAGTCGCTTTCGGCGCCCAGAAAAAGGCGACGGTTACCGGGGCCATCTCCTCCATCCAGACCAAGGAAATCCGCCAAAGCCCCGCGGCCAATCTTGCCGTGAGTCTGGCCGGGCGGCTTCCGGGGCTTACCTCCATCCAACGTACCGGCCAGCCCGGCCGGGATATTACCCAGCTGTTTATCCGGGGGCAGGGCACCGTCAATGCGCAAAGCCCCATTGTACTGGTAGACGGCATTGAGCGCGATCTTACCTATATTGACCCCAACGAGGTGGAATCGGTGACCATCCTGAAAGATGCCTCTTCCACCGCCATATTCGGGGTGAGGGGTGCTAACGGCGTTATCCTCGTTACCACCAAACGCGGCACTTCGGAGGTCCCCGAGGTAAACCTGATCGCCGAGCTGGGCGCCCAGGATTTTCCGCGGTTTATCAGCCCGGTCAATTCGTATGACTTCGCTTCGCTGCGGAACCTGGCGCTGCGCAACGACGGGCTGCCCGAGCAATACAGCGCCGAAGCGCTGGAATTGTACCGCACCCAGGAAGACCCGCTGCGGTATCCGAATACCGACTGGCGGGATATCTTGGTAAAAGACGTATCGTACCAACAGCGATATAACCTGAATATCTCCGGTAAGGGCAAACTGACCCATTACTTTGTCAACGCCGGCTACCTCAATCAGGGTGGGCAGTTCAATACCGAGCGTGACCTGAACTACAACCCGACCTTTAAGCTAGACCGGTATAATTTCCGGTCGAACATTGACATCCAGATCAATAAAAACCTCAAGGCGTTTCTGAATGTTGCCGGCTACCTGGAGCAGCGCAACAGCCCTTATGCCTTGGGGGGCGATAATCCCACCGATTGGATCATCTATTTCATGAACAACATGCCTTCGGTTGTGCCTGGTCCGTTGACTCCGGATGGCGAAGTCATCACCTTTGACAACGTCGACCGTCCGGCCTATGGATTGATTAACCGCTCCGGATACATCAAGCAGACACGCAGCAATGTGCTGGCAACGTACGGCATGGAGCAGAAGCTCGATTTCATCACCGAGGGCCTGTCGGCCCGAGCGGTTGTGTCGTTCGATGCACGCACGGTAAACAACCTGGAGGCCAGCCGCAGTTACGAGAAATATGTGCAGATCATCAACCCCAACCTAACCGGTGCCGACGGTCGGGACAGCGTGTACTACCGCTTGTTCAACAACGACCAGAATACGCCCCTGAACATCGGTGGGGGGCGTGGATTCAATACCCTGTCCAATGTCCAGGCTTTTCTGAACTATGCCCGGTCTTTTGGGCAGCATGACATTTCGGGTATGCTGTTATACCAGCAGCAGAGCACGATCATCGACAACCAATTGCCCTATAAGCTGATGGGTACGGCATCCCGCCTGACCTACGGATACGGCGGGCGCTACTTTGTCGAATTCAACGCGGGTTACAACGGCTCCGAGCAATTTGCGAAGCATAACCGTTTTGGTTTTTTCCCCGCGGTATCTGCCAGCTGGGTCGTATCCAACGAGCCGTTCTATAAGGATAAGGAAGTGCTGACCCTGTTGAAGCTGAGAGGTTCTTACGGCCAGGTCGGTAACGACCGGATCGGCAGCCGGCGGTTTTTATACATTGACGACATACAGGCGGTTGGCGGAGGCTTTTCGGGTAGCTTGGGCAACGGTCAGACCATTGCCTACAACCTGCTTAAAAATAGCCGGTTGCAGTGGGAAGTTGCCAACAAATACAATGTCGGTCTCGAAATCGGCCTGTTCAACGACCTGACACTTGTGGCCGATGCGTTCTACGAGAAGCGGGACAACATCCTGCGGAACCGGGGGATCATACCCGAGATGAACGGGCTTCCCGCCAGTGTCCTGCCACCGGTGAATATCGGCGTGATTGAGAACCGGGGTTACGAAATCGAATTGAACTACCGGAAAACCATCCACAGCGATCTCTCTATCCTGACCCGGTTAAACCTCAATTACGCACACAACAAACAACTATTTGCCGATGAGCCCTTGCTTCCGGATGATTTCGCCTACCGCTACCGGGAAACCGGATACCGTATCGGGCAGATGTTCGGTTACATCGTTGACGGCTACTTTAAAGATGCGGCAGACATTGCGCAATCGCCTGTACAGGAAGTGGGCGGGCACGAATCACGCCCGGGCGACTTTAAGTATCGCGATCTGAACGGAGACAATGTGATCAACGAGCGGGATATTTCGCCCATCGGTTATTCAACGGTACCCGAATACCAATACGGATTGGCCCTCAACGTCAATTATAAAACGTTCGACATCAGTGTGCTCCTGCAGGGAATTGCCAATGTAAGTAACTTCTACAGCGACCAGGGGGTTTTCGCCGGCAACAACTACGTAGCCCGGCACCTCGAAAGCTGGACGGAAGAGCGCGCCGCTTCGGGAGCACCCATCAACTATCCACGTCTGACCACGCAGGCCAGCCCCAACGAGCGGGCCAACTCATTCTTCATACTGAATGCCAGTTACCTCCGGTTGAAAAATATGGAAATCGGCTATTCACTGCCGGGTAGGTGGTCATCCCGTATCGGGGCAAAGCGGCTGCGTATCTATGCCAATGGCCTCAATCTTTTTACCTGGGATAAGCTGCCTACGAAAGAATTCGATCCCGAACTGACGAACAGCAGGGATTACCCGATCACCCGGTTGTATAATTTTGGTTTGAATCTCACATTTTAATAGCGTATTGTGATGAAAACAATAAAGATATTTACGATGGTGCTGTCATTCCTGGCACTGTCAGCGTGTTCGAGGGATTTTCTGGATATTACACCCGACGGACGCACCACATTGGAAGAAATTTTCCAGGACGAGAAACGGACAGAAGCCTACCTGAACCGCGTTTACGGAAGCATGCCCAGCTACTTTTGGAAGTACGGCTTTTTCGATTTCCTGGCTCCGTTTTCGGACGAAGCCTATGCATATTCAGGTGCGGCCCTGGGCTGGGCGGCAGGTATGCTGACTCCGACCATCAACCCGCTCCATACCCCTCAGGAGCGCGGCAAAGGTGTATACCATTGGGGTACCTTCTGGGCCGGTATACGGGATGCCAACGTGTTTTTAGCCAACGTCGAGACAGCAAACATCCCGAGCCCGACAAACCGGGAGCGGTTCCGCGGCGAAGCCCGGTTGCTCCGTGCGTTCTATTTCTGGGAGCTGATCAAGGAGTACGGTCCGATGCCGATCGTAACCGAGCCGTTTGCCAACGACTACGACTACACCACCCTCACACGGCCCACATTTGAGGAATGCGTCAATTTTATCGCGAGCGAATGCGACATCGTGATTGGAAACAGCAACCTGCCCATGCGGATCACGACCGAGGCCGAGCGTGGCAGGTTCACCCGGGCTGTTGCTTATGCCATCAAGTCGCAGGCACTGCTGTACAACGCAAGCCCCCTGTGGAATCCGGGCAATGACAAAGGCAGGTGGACTAGGGCTGCTGAAGCTGCCAAGCAGGGGGTCGACGCACTGACCGCCCAGGGATATGCCCTGGTGGGCGATTACAGCAATTACTTCCTGAGTAAAACGGATATCTCTTCGGCTCCCGGCGACCGCGAAACGATCTACGAAGTGCACGAGCCGCAGATCGACCCCGTATTCAGCATCATCAACAGCATTCCGAGCAAGCCCGGCATGTTCAAGGTAGGCGCTACGCCGACACAGGAGCTGGTAGATAGCTACGAGATGCAGGCTACGGGCGAGCCGGTAATTCTGGGATACCAGGATGAGGAGCATACCCAGCCGATTTACAACCCCGCTTCGGGCTACGATCCGGCCAATCCCTATGTGGGCAGGGACCCCCGGTTCTATGCAACGGTATGGTACAACGGTGCCGCGTATGACAACATCGGCGGCGAAATCCACCTCATGGAGACCTACGTAGGTGGCGCCGATCAGCTGCTCGTCGCCCCGCTCGGCTGGGCGTTCACCCGCACGGGCTACTACCTGCGCAAATTCATCGATCCCAAACTGCAGTCGGGCCAGCCCGAAGACACACGTTGGAAGAAATACCGCCTGGCCGAGCTGTACCTCAATCTTGCCGAGGCTGAAAACGAAGCCAACGGCCCGACAGGCTTGGCGTACAGCGCCATCAACACCGTGCGGTCTCGGGTGCATATGCCGGATCTGCCGCAGAACCTGACCCAGGAACAGTTCCGTCAGCGGGTCCGCAACGAACGGCGGGTAGAGCTCGCCTTTGAGGAACAACGCTTCTGGGATGTACGCAGGTGGAAGATACTCGACCAGACCGACAAGCTGGTTACCGGTATGGAGATCACCAAAGAAGCAGACCATTCGTTTTCTTACAAGCGGTTCGTGACCGAATACCGGGCGCTGTGGGCTGACAAAAACCTGCTCATGCCGATCCCATTGACCGATGCATCGATCATCCCTGATTTCGACCTGCATCAAAATCCGGGGTACTAGTTATGCGCAGTGTTATGCTTCATATTCATTTCTTCGTTTATGCATCGATGCTTTCCGCATCGATGCTTTGCGCGTGCGCAAAAGACAACGAAGCAAATCCAGACCGCCCGGATGGGGGTGCCGACCGCTATGTTGTGTTTTTCCTGACCAATACGGACGTTGATCAAGCCGATGGCGAAAATACGGGGAGAGACGCCAATACAGCTTATACGTTTGTGGGTGAACTGCCGCATCTGTTCGGGGACATCCGCCCCGGTGCCGAATACAAGTATGCTTTCGGGCTGCCGGGCCCGATGCTCCTGACACAGTCGGTTGCCGAAATGCAGTATCAGGTTAACAAAGCATTCGACATCGCGGAAAAATACGGTGTGCCGGTGTACTTCCAGCTCGACGACATCAATAACTATACGAAAGAGTTTGGCAGCGGGGCTAATCCGAAGTTTTTCGAGCATCCGGAATGGTGTGAATGGGTTTCTTTTCCCAAACCCGGTGAACAATGGGGCGGGCAGTCAAACGGAAGGCTGCCTTACTATTGGTTCAATTGGGGCAACTGGATGCATGCCGATCACTTTCCCAACCTGGCTTCGCCGGATTTCCAGGCATTCGTAAAAGAGCAACTGACACAGGGTGTGCTCTCCGTGCTTGTAAGCCGCTATGAGGCATTGAAGGCCGCGGGCAAAGACTACCTGTTTGCCGGGATGGCCATCGGCTGGGAAACACATATCCCCGATTATTCGGCAGATAACACGATCTACAACGTCCAGCCGGATGACCTTCCGGTCAATCAGCTGCTGGGCGACCGGATGGAGCCCTGGGAGGCAGGCAAACTCGGTTATGGAGCCCTGCACACGTTGGGATACACCACCTATGACAAGGAGCGGCTTTACCGGGTAATCCACGACTATTCCGAGTTTTTGGCCAAGGTGGTCTACGACGCCGGGATACCCAGGGAAAAGATTTTCACCCATATCGTGGGGATCAAATCCAGCCATCCCGAGCTGTCCACCACGTTTGCCCCACCCATCTGGGTGGCGGTTAACGATTATTCCATACCGGGTTTCTCCATGTCGCCCGTCTCCTGCCCGTATGACCTGGGCACGTTGAAGGCTGAGATTGCCAAAGCCGATCCCACCCAGACCCGTTTCGGGAACGTCGAAGGGTATAGCATCGGCGTGGACGGCTCACAGGAGCAAGCCGATGCCTATTTCAGGGATATGTTTGGCAACGGGGCGTCTGTCGTGGCCGTGTTTGGCTGGGGGCGGGAGCCCGCCACCTCCGCATTCGCCGTATCGCACAGTCCCGCTTCCCCCTTTGTGCAGGCGGCCAAAAAATGGCTGAAGGCGCCTTAACATCGGAATAAGACGATGCGTCCGAACGAAAAGAGGCTGTCTCAAAAGTAATTTCTTGAGGCAGCCTTTTTGTTTCTGCAAGTTTGTTATTCCGGCGTTTTCCACAATATCGCTTATATCCTGTTAGAAGTTTTTGTTTTTACTTTATTGT
>Ga0182741_1001526_pt1 | contig 29844 bp, 15 predicted proteins | sample eDN5th37CBELigOP_FD_128874 | JGI IMG/M metagenome (GOLD analysis project Ga0182741, IMG submission 128874) | Enriched Organic Plus compost microbial communities from Emeryville, California, USA - eDNA 5th pass 37_C BE-Lig OP (version 2) (version 2) ... | reverse complement strand
CAAGATGACGAAGATCGACTGTGGGCCGCCCAGCGATACGGTATTCAGGTCAAAGTCATAGGTGCCGAGCCAGAGTCAACAGATTCGGAGGAGGAGACTGTGCAGCACCGTGGCCGCAAACAGCAGCAAGAGAAACAACAGAAGCAACAGAAGCAGCAGCCACAAAAGCAGCAACAGACGAAGCAGCAACAGCAACAGCAGCAACGACAACAGCAGAATCAATCAAAGTCCCAGAGGCCTGCTGTTGATTACGATGAAGACGAAGTCAAGGTTGCACAAGAAGCAACTGAAGGTACTGAGATATTGCTCAATTCCTTGACAGGCAAACCTGCCGCGGAGGACACTCTGCTTTATGCAGTTCCGATGCTGGCGCCTTATCACGCGATTCAAGATAACAAGTACAAGGCCAAGATCGTTCCAGGAACAGGTAAGAAAGGCAAGATGACCACAGACGCCATGTACATTTTCCAGAAGCAAGCGAACAACAGACAGAACGAAATCCAGCTTCTTAAGCAAATTGGTGAACAAGACTTCGTCAATGTTCTTGTAGTCGGCAAAATTTCAGCACCTGGTATTAGCATTCAGCAGAACACTAAGGGTCAGAAGAAGAAAGACTGAGCGGGTTGGCACAATGTGGCAGTTGCAATAAATTGGAGTTGCACATCGTTGTAACTACTATATACAAGTTTATGCAGTGCTGCGGCTATATATGCCGCTGCATCATTACAGCTTCAGTTCATTTGGAGGCTCCTCTGCGGCCTGCGCTGCGTTTCGAGGCTTTGGTGTAGGCATAGGCTGGAACAGTCCCTTTTGCGGTGTGGGTGGTTGGCTGAACTTCGCGACGAGATGGAGGTAATTGGAATTCAATTGATTTAGTGCCATCATTTCGTCACGGCCGAACGCAAACAAGTTATCCTCAAGCAGATCCTTAATGAACCCATCCGCATGCTCTTGGAAAGTGGTGTTGGTAGTGCCGGCCTCCTTCTGGTGATATTCGATGCTTTTAATCATTGCAAGAGCGTGATACAATGTGTAAAATCGCGTCCAATAGCCAGATCGCGGTGACGATGACGGGTACATGGAGAAGATTCCCTGATCGTTGCTATCAAAGGTAATGACACTGTCCAGTAGAATGCCATGTCGCTGGACTTGTAAATAGTCAGGACTCTCCGGGTCATCGACAGCCATAGGCATCTCACTGTCTTGAATATCCCACTCAGACAATGGTGAGATATATTGACTGTTTGCTGATTCATCAAACATGGCAGTAGATGGCTGCTCAGACTTCACAGACTCTAGATCCACGCCCAAGTATCTTGCAGCTGCAGTGATCGCTCGCATCATTGGGTGTTGCTGGGTCTGGGAAGAGAGCGGGGGAACTGCAGTATGGATCATCTGACACCAGGTGTGCTTGAATTTAGAATACACAACGCTGAAATGCTCCTCAAAAACTTCTGGCAGCATGTCATTCGTGCCAACCAGGCGATGAGTGAAGGGCATTCTAGGATCAATGTCATACCCTCGCTTGGCCATCAATGCATGGTCAGAGCGGTATTTGCGTGACTCAGGTTCGAGATCTGGCAGGCGGTGTAGCGTGATTGTAAAGTCACGCCCAATCTCGCCATTTGGGGGCTGAAGCGAAACCAAGTCGAAGGCTGCGAGCCGTGTTTTGCCCAGCAATACGGGATTTAGCCTTGACAAGGGTTCGTTAACGGCACTTAGCTTGCGCAGCAAGAAGTTGAGGGGCAAGGGTTCTGGAACATACATGAGCGGTACATGAAGTGCGGGTAGTCCCGTAGCCATCGCGTTTAGCAGTGCCAAGTAAAAGCTCGGAGATGCGTTGGCTCCGTCCTTATCCACAGCTCGCCCTCCGTTAGCACTGGCCGTGTCCGCGAGCTCCATAAGTTCATGCATCACTCTTGGCGATGCTATGGGTGAAGTAGTCGGTACCCACGAGTGTGCTGCTATGAGCAGCGTGCGCTTTGACAGCTCATTACGAGCTAAAGCTTTACGCATGTGTTTAAGGGCCGACATATGGTTTGATGACGAGAGAAGCGCCCCGATTAATTCGTCGCGGACGAGAGGATCCATTGCATCGCTAAGATCCAAACCAACTTGGTCGTGGTGAGGTAGGGGCGGGGGAGCCGGCACTGGTTCGCCCTCTTGAACTGGCCGAATAGGTTCGCCCTGTAGAAATGGTCGGTAAATCTCAAGCACAATTGAAAGCGCCTTCGCATATGTTTTACAAAAAGTTGGTGCAGGCATGGAGTTTCGGAGGCCTCTGAAAACTGCTGCGAAGTTGCGATGGGCTTGATTTCCTTGAAACTTCGCATTGAGTGGCAAACACTGGATAAAGTCTAGGGTTCGAAGCCCGTCAGGAAGTGTTTGGGCGTCATAAGTGTGGCTACCTGAACGAAGGTAGGGGCTGGCATTTCGATCTCGGAAGGGGACAAGCTTATCCAGCATGCCAAGGAATTGACTAAGGAAAGGGAATGCCCTGAGCTCGGTTCCACGGCTCAAATACTGGAAGGCCTGTGAAAGTGCTCTCTGCGAAGCGAGGAATTGGAGTGTGGCTGACACCTGATAGGATGGAATGGCCAAAGATTGCGTGCTTGCCAAACGAAGCTTTGCAAGTAAGTTCAGGTATGCCATGTCGTTTTGGATCGCGGCCCCACGAAAAGCCTCAAGGAAAAACGATTCAGGAATAATACGCTTGGTCGTGCCCATGGTCTGGACGATCTTTCGAATAAGAGGAACATCATTCGCACGATGAGCGAGTTGAAAGATCCTCATTAGCACCGGATAGCGAACGGAGACGAAGCGATGGCAGGCACTATTAACCATTTGATAGATACCCCGGACATTATCCGTATCGCAGAAGACATGTACGCACGTTCTCTGGAATACCCCATGCTCATCACCACCAATACTGTGCGCGTCTCGGCAGCTGGCATCAAATACTGCCCAACTGTTACTTCGGGCTGCAAAGAGGGCCATACTACTGTAAGTGTTGGCGATTACATGCTCGTAGCTCAACGCTGGTGCATGAACAAGGATGCGCAAGAGGAACAAGTATCTATCATGTGGCGAGAAATCGGTATCCGATATATCTGATGGAACGCCTGTATCAATTGCCAGCCCTTTGGTTAGATCAGCAAAGTTCATCATCGGAAAACCTGATCGAACCCTGTCAGTGGTATTCACTGAGGTTGGTCGGTTGCCCAAGGCATTATTGAGGACTGTAATACGTCGAGCATCAATACTTTGCTCAGCAACTTGTTCTTTGAAGTTTGGTGGCAACTCAATTGGCTGGGGGTACGTCAAGACGGCCTTAAGGACCGTTGGGTGGATGGTCAAAGCACACACTGCGAGCTGGAGCTGCTGGATCTTCCTCCAGATCGACAGAGCTTCTTGCCAGAGCGCACCTGCATCGTGATGATACGAAGGCACTTCACCAGGCTGAGCCTGGTATGAGCCTCGAGCAGACGATGTTGCCGACGTTTGGACAGATGGCAACCGCTCTGCCAACCGCTGGAGGAGGGCTGCGTTTGCTGCAATGTCTCGCCTAATGGCATTCAGCTTGTCAAGGAGAACGAGAGGCGCTCGGCTACTGTAATTTAGCAAAGTTGAAGCGTCTGATGGTCCGTGAAGGTATCCAGATGCAGCAGCAGCCACCTTGTCCTTAGGTTGTAAGTGGTTTTGGATGAAGACGTTGTGACCTGCCAAGAGATTAGCCTGTTCCTCAGTTGACAACCCACGATGGCCACGGTTAGCCCTGGATGGAGGCTGTCCATGATACGGCTGTTGCGGGCGATTGTCTTGGTAACTATCGATGTGAGTGGAGCTAAAGTGCCTTCCAAGATGGGGTATTGCAGACAGAGTAGAGAAGGCGCGTCTATCTGTCAGTCGTGAGGCTAATACCCCTCGCCTGTTTGGGTGCTGTAATAGTCCAGACGAAGTTGTGTGCATATGCCGAGCACCGCTAGATTGCTTTTGTGATTGTGTTCGAGATGATACGGTTTGATGGGCGGACGGGGACTGATGGTCCTTCGTAGCTTGAGCCTGAGCCTGAGCTTGAGCCTGAGCCTGAGCCTGGGCCTGAGCTGCATAAGGCGACGGGCGATCCGTCAGGAATAATGAGTCAAAACGTGAGCGGTCGGGCTTCATACCAGCTGTCGGCGGCACACTCGTTTTCTTGCGGTGATAGTACTCTCTGTAAAAACGAAAGTCTTGCTGCTGAGCAAGCTCAGGCGGTGCAAGATGAGCCAAGGGATGGACTTTGTGGGGCTGCGAGGTTGCTGCAACAGGGAATACACGCACTACTGGTCGTTTGTACATTAAGCCTGTATCCTTTGCATACATAAGCTGCAAATCTCGTGTTGATGGAGCCATATCAAAGGTACGTGGAAGAAGTTCCGGAGGAACGGTAATCTGGGACGTCACATTCTCTGCTGCCGCTGCCATCTCGCTGACAAGTGTTGGAATAGACTGGACGTCAGGGCTAGCAAAGGAGCCTGAGATTGAAGAATAGACAGAGATTTGTTGATCAAGTTTACCCTCAGCGCTTTCTTGGTTCATGATTTCGGGCTCTGTCTTTGTCTCCAAGCTATAAGCATTATCGCGTGCTGCAGACTCGGGAGAGTAGGTAGTGGATAGTAATGGCTGAAGAACCCGAAGTGCCTCAACGGTGAAATGGGACATCGGATGTTCGGGAGGTACACCCGGTACGGGTGCAGGAAGTGAGGAAATGTACTTGAACACTTTGTTTGTAAGTGAGCGTGAAGGCGTGTTACCGTGATGGACAAGCAAGAAAAAGAGACGCGCACCATGGTCCTGACCCAATGGGCCCAGGGCTAGGTATGCATGTGCTACAAGTGCGATTGTTGCAAAATCCGGATTCATCGCGAAGCGATTCGTTGTTAGAGCAAATGGCGGGTATGAGAATAATTTACGGTACACAACGACGGCAGCAGCCCATTGCTTCTGACGAATCAACGCAGCAATTGCGTAGTTGATTAATGGAACGGTACAGCGGTCGAGCCTGATCGCTTCTTCTACGAGGCTCAGGAGCGCAGCGGTGGCGACGGTTGGGTTCAGAGGCTGCCAAGTTGGAGCTAACCCATTGCCTCCGCTTTGGTCTCCGTTAGCACCTTGGTCTTGTGCATTGGATCCCGGCTCAACCGTGTCTGCGTCAAGTGACCCCTCAGCATCCAAGAGAGAGTCATACTTCTCATCGGCTGCACCGCCAGCTAAATAGTGTGCTGCAGCGTTGAGATGTCGAAGATAGTACTCAGCATCCGCTGGATCAACGAGCTCATCAACTGCCGAGAGGTCCTGATCAGTGGATTCCGAAGGCCTGAAATATTCTCTTGCAGACGAAGCGAGGTATCGTGCAGCTTCAACGTAAGCCCAAACACTCACCCCTCGTCCCTTAGACAACGCAAATTCAGTTGAACCACTGAGTGGCCGCGCTGGGGTTTCGCCCCAAAATGGGACCATGGGCGTACCATCACTGTTTAGCCTCAGCGCGCGAAGCAAGAGACCAGCGTCACCTCTCCGTGCAGCTGCGATCGCGAGACATGACCGAACCTTAGCTGCTTCAGAGAGCCTTTGCATGAATTTTGTTTCCTCTGTTCGAATTTCATCCGGGACTTTGCTAATAGCATCCAAGCGATAATCATCAGCACGATCACACAGATCTATGCCGACCTCCAACGCGAGTCGATAGACCATTAATACATCGTCTACAAGGCCTTGAACGTGGAGCCGCTTTACGACTGCCATGTATGCGGCACGTGTCATTGCAACGTGGCGAGAGTGAACGAACTGAAGCAGCGCCAGACTTGATGCGGCATCACCGGTAGCAGCGTGAATGATAAGTCCTTCATACACGTCTGGAGTGAGGTCAGCCCCCGAGTCCAACATGTGACCAAGAATAGTGTAAAGGACCGGAACGTACATCACACCCTGTCCGGCGACCAGTTTAAGCAGGGCGGCGTAACGCTGTGCTAAAGGACGCCCCCCAGTTATGGCTGGTTGCTGACCATCCTGCTGCACTTGCAGTGACTGTTGGTCTTGTTCTTGAGGCTGTTGCGTAGGGGGATCCAGTGCAATGTGTTTCGAGATCATGCGGTGAACCAGATCGATCGCACCGAATGTCAGGTACGCACGCGCGAGATGCATAAGCAGTGTGGGTGACTCGATGATGAAAGGGAAGTCACCGAGCTGCGCGAGTACAGACTGACCCGGCACGATTTGGCTCGCAATCGCATCAGGAGACCCGAGTGTATCGTCGTTCGTACCTGCGAGCAGAGCCTGGATGTGATTCACGTTACCCATTTCGAAGAGATAGATGGCTCGCTGAGCATCATTCGCGTTAACCGCCGCTTGTACGGTCGCAAGCAGCGGCGTCGACCGCGGGATGAGGATCGCCACCTCTCCACGGTCGCGTGACTGCAACAGATTGATCGATAAAGTCCGAACGCCGATTGCGGTGTGGTCCCGGATAGAGGGGAGCACTGTTCCGGCGCGCAGTCTCGCGGCGACGTGCAGAAGTGGACGGGTTGCTAGACTGGTCTGCACAAGTGTGAGTCCGCGACGGGTCGCAGGGCGTGCAGAAAGCGCAGCCGTGGCCCGGGTCGCTGACCGGAGAAAGTTTCTAGCTGCCCACATGCTGATAGCAAGGTATAGGCTTAGATTTGTAGGCACTTACGAGTGCCGTTGAGTGTGTTGGAAAGCGGACAGTGTGTACACGCGCCGAGTTTGTTCCTGGCGAGCCTCGATCACACGGTACAGCTGCGCAATTCGCGAGCGGAAAGCATGGAAATTTTCCAATTTTTCGATTTTTCTCAGGGAATTTTCCGTTGGAATTTTTATTTTTCGGGTTTCCCGCGAAAAAGTGTCGGACTAATGAGCTTGGAACCGTCACGCAAGCGAGTCTGCACGGAGGACCGTCAGGTGCCTCAAGTAGAGCGCAATGTAGAGACCAAGGAGGCGGAGTCCAAGACCCAGACACTTCACTGGCGCGTCGATACCACGGGAAATATTTTCTACGCCACGAGCCCGAATTTTCAGCTGCCTAAAGAGCGGAAGGGCCTGCGCGTGGCCGCCTTCGACTTAGATCACACGCTCATAGTGCCCAGATCGGGCGGGGTGCGTCCGAAGAACGCAGATGTACGTTCATATCTCATGAAAACGCAAGGCATCTATGTATCTCATCCATGACCTCGCCAACCCAGCGGAGGGAAGAAAAGAAAAAAATTCCTCACCGCCCCGACCCTGACCCTGTGTGCCGCCACTATTTTTAGGACTGGATTTGGTTCCATGACGACGTGCCGAAGAAGCTGAAAACACTACACAAAAATGGATGCATATTATTAGTCTTCACAAATCAGTCTGGAGCACAGGATGCTGACAAGCGGTCAGAGTTACTTTCAAAGCTAGACCAAGTGCTGCTTGGTCTTTACCCAATTCCGTTGGCAGTCTTTGTATGCTCTGGAAGCGGCTATCTACGGAAACCATCGATAGGTGTCTGGAGCGAAGGCTTGTCTCTTCTTGGATTGTCCGATGAGTGCATAGATCATACGGCATCGTTTTACGTGGGTGATGCTGGGGTACGTGGAGCTTGGTCCCATGTCCAGAAAGTTTCTCGCTCTTTTGACACAGGGCCATGAAGCATCAAAAAAATTTTTAGGTGTGCTGCACTGATAGCTTACGAGCAACTTAATAACACGCTCACCTCCAATGTAGGGCCGCATTTCTGGATTCAAGCACACTCGCGATGGTAAGGGGTTCTCACCGGACTTCTCCGATGTCGATCGGGTCTTCGCTGAAAACATCAATCTGCATTATATGACTCCAGAAGAGGTCTTTCTTGGCGAAGATGGACCGACCAAAGACCAGTGGGAGTACACTACGCCCAGATTCTCAGTGGAGGACTTCGGCAACGATGCTCTACCTCAGCCAAAAGGAACACAGGAAGTGGTGATGCTTGTGGGTCCACCCGCAAGTGGTAAATCTACGTTGTTCAAGTTAGTCTTTGAGCCGGCTGGATATGTGTGGATCAATCAGGATGTCTTGCGTACGGCTGCCCGATGCGTCAAGAAATTTACTGAAGCCGTCGCAGCCAAGCGGAGTGTTGTTATAGACAGGCAGAATGTTACAGTAGAGCAACGTGCCAACTACATCTCCATCGCAAAAGCAGCGGGTGTGCCTGTAAGATGCATCATCGTGAGGACATCGCTCGATTTGGCACAGCACCTAAACAAAGTCCGGGCAATTACTACACGAGACGCCATTCCAGCCATCCCAGACATGGTATACCATATGTTCAAGAAGAACTACCAAGGTACATTACTTCTCTTGCTACGTTCGCTCTCTCTTTGTTTGCCTTTCTGCGCCCTTGTGCTAGAGCCTTCGGCGCACCTGGTCTCATGATGTCTAACCTTCACTCCATCCAAACACGTGTATCTAGAACCAACACTTGAGGAAGGCTTCTCAGAACTAGTTAACTATAATTGGAGGCCGATGTTTGAGCACGTTCAGCGCCTGCAAGGGTTCGAGAACATCGAAGCAATTTTCCGAATGCGGACCTCACGTTAGTTTCGACACCGTTATACCAGACAGCACCCCATACCTTCTCGATTTTAGGACCTGGACGTTTCCATAGTCAATAAAATCCCAACCAGGTCCCCAATATACAATCCGCGATCGATGTATGTCCTCTCTGCTGAATCTACCTATACGAACTTCAAAATACTGTCGATAGACGTGCACATGCATGAGTCAGGATTTTTTTCTGTCTTCATAGATGCCTATGGTCACTACATAAAAATTTTTTAGATCACCCTTCTCACAATGAAATGAGTTTCATTACCGGGCAGCAGTCAGGCCTCTCGCCTTGATTTAGGACCGAGAAGGCGCCTTCACGCCTCGGTGAATTCTATATGCATCTACGAGCAGGCCCAGATGTGTTCTGATCACTTTCCCCGAGTGGCTCAGCAAAGTACGAACAACTGATGCAATAATGGAGTGGTTTTTGTTCACCTTAGCGTACACTGCGTAGCACGCGCCAAGGACGTGAGTACGATCGATGAGTATAATTCATTCTATGTTCCCTATAATTTCAGGATATCTCCATAGAATATATATGGAGATGTAGCATGACTCAAGTCGTCATCACCGCAGTCATATGTGGAGTTAAATGGGTGTGGATCCGCTGGTTGCAGACTGCCTGGGAAAATTTTCGAGCCTGGATCTGTACCTGACATTTTCCCAGGGTAAATCACTACGACAGCTGGATATAGGATGATGTAGATGTCATCGTCGCTGCGTCAGCAGGCTCGCTGACACTCACATCATTCAACAGCTGCTCCTCAAGTGCTCTGCGCCGCATCTCCGGTGCGTCACGCTTGAGAAATGGCTCTCAGCAACTAAATTTTTTATTTTGGTCCAATCTGGAGACATATCTGAAAATTCTCAAATTCCGTACACTTCGATGGCCCAAACAGGGAGCTGTAACAGTACAAACAAAGTGGCAAACATTGACAAAGGTCGCATATTAAGAGCAAGATTACCACCCCCATGATGTCTGCAGTTCGTGAACTGATCACAAAGCTGATGCGCGTGTACTTCACACAAAAGGATTATGGCTCTTTCAAGCATTCCAGAGCAATGTTTTCTTCTGGCGCTCACTTTCCTGTGCGCCTTGGTGATTGCACGGGGCCTATGGAAAGGTTTGAGAAACGAAGGTTCATGACGGCATCACATCTCTTCCATATCCTGCCGAAGGTGTTGAGATGGTCTCCGCGCTCGACGGCCAGACGCTCGTCACAAATCGCGAACAACGCGGCATTCTTCTCCATCTGAATGTCCTCATCAGCCCACTGTCATACCGGTACACTGACTGCGTGGACACCTCCACAGAATTGGCTGGGGATGTCGTAACTTCACGGAGGAGTAAGAAATTACACTGCAGGTTCAGAATGTTTAGTGATTAAGTATTCGCGACCTGACCGTAGCTAACCAACCCATGCAACACCTCCAGGAATCCCAGAGCCAGTCAGGTTGTCGAACTGGTGTCTTCCGACCGTGCAGCCTACCTCCTCTTGACCATGTATCATGTAGCGAGGCCAAGTCACATCTGCAAGACTTAGTCATAGCCTTTCAGTGTTATTCTCCTGCCGTAACGAGGCAACGTGCTCGTCCCTTGTGCTGTGGGCAAGTTGATTAGAAGGTGTCGATGCTGCTTCAACTCTATCAAGCGGGCTCGAGTGGTTCTCGCAAGGACCGGAAAGGGCCATGCGCTGGTCCAGCTCGAGTGGGTTGTGTGCAATCAGATGGGGAACCCAAGAGGTCTACTCACGGGTATGGATGCTAAGAGCTTCCATGAAGAGTTTATCACATCCTCCTTTCCCTTCGCAAAATCGTATTTCATATGACATCACAGAACAGACCAGCAAGGTATTAACCTTACCGACTGAGGAGCTAAGCATGAGTCTGTGAGCTTCACGCATACGTTTTGACTAGTTTGGGAAGCTTTCAAGAGAGTTCTCATACCTAACTACCTTGTTGCCGGTGAGCGACTCGGTTGTTACAAGAGAGAACCCTTCATCACATCTCGAGCCCGGTCACTCGAAACAAAATACAACTCTTCAACAGCACATGTCTTACTGGGTATTCGTCCGAGGCAGTGCTATGTGCCATGTCCCTTCTCTATGCCCCGTTATACTATCCCTTTCTCAGCTTGTCCTATAAAAATTTCGAAAACTCGACTATTCCAAAAAGCCAGGTGACTCCATCCACCCTCCCACGGTCGACAAACACTGCCTCTATCTCACTTGGAACAGGTTGATTTCTCAGGATCTATCCGTAGCGAAGCTCTGAAAATGTCTACAGCATACGACGCACACATCAGTAAGCTTCTTTCAGGTATGTAGCACCTTGTACACTTAGAGCATCGCGTGAAATCACGCAGAATTTACGCGCGCAGGAAGTTGTGGTGGATCTGATATTCGGACTAGGATATCTCGTGTAGTGTGCGGTATGGCTCATCACTGGTGTGTTCGTTCGACTTTTCCATCTAGCCCACACTGCTAAACTCGGCAAGGCAGGTGAACTTCGCATGGTCGACACAATATTCTCCTTCCTTGCTCGCCACACCAGCGTGCTCTCGACGCCCGATGCTGTGAGCAAGGTAGAGGCGCTCCTGAGCAAGTACGCGCGCCAGGCACAGCAGCAGGCACAGCAGCAGGCACAGCAGCAGCCCCAAGAGAGCAAGCAGCAGGCTAAGGACTCTGAGGATGACGTCCAGGAGATCATCACACCTGCTGCTGCGAAGACCAGAGGAGCGTCCTCTCAGGGTGAAGCAACTCCAGCGAGCAGCGCGCCGGGTGCTACAGCTAAGGCTAACCAAATGAGCACGGAGGAGGGTGAAGAAGAGGAAACCGAAGAGGAAAAGAAACTGCTCCAGCCCGAACGTTCCTCCCGCGGCTACAAGTTTGACAAGTACGAGTGGGGCCAGAATCTCAGAGAGGTTTGGGTCAATGTTCCGTTGCCAGCGTCCGTCACCGGCAAGCAATGCGAGATTGACTACGAGGATGGCAATAATCTCACTCTTCGCATTAATGGCGAGACCATTCTCGAGGGCAAGCTTGAGAAACCTATCGACGTGGAAAATACCACTCCTTGGACAATCGAAACAGACCTACGTGGAAACAAGTCACTCAACCTCGTCATGAGCAAGAAAAAGCGCATGGAATGGTGGTCTGCAGTAGTGGAGGGCGAGCCTCGCGTGAACATCAAGAAGATTGAGCCTGAGAACGCCAGCATCAATGACTTGGAGGGTGAAACTCGCGACATGGTCAACAAGATGCGATATGATCAACAAGCCAAGATGCTGGGCAAGCCTACGATCGACGAGCTCACCAAGATGGAGGCCCTTGAGAAGTTCAAGAAGGCACATCCCGAGCTTGACTTCTCTCAAGCTAAGGTTAACTTCAAATAAGATGCATCAGCGATGGATCGAACTTGAGCACGCATGTCGGTTGAGGAGAACTTCTGCACGCAAGCATACCGCTTTTCATTATTTATTGTTACTTATCGCCCTAGCTGCGTACGTGCGTGTTGTTGATTACGCCATAATCCTGCCTTATTCGATCCATGCTGCAGGACTTTGCAAGCGACACTTGAAGGTTCTTGTTCACTGAATCCTATATCAATAAACCAACAACTTTCAAGTATAGATCGAGATAGGAACAAGACAATATGAGTACATTTCTCACTGGAGTCTCCATTTTGAGCACTCAATGCGTACTCCAACTGCGCTCCAGACAACATCACTCTCACTCTCCAGCCCCCAACCCCTCCGAACCAGAATTCAGAACGTCACACCGTCCACGTCAAGGGGGCTGGAAACCGATATATACCATCTTCTGGCGCGCTGCTTCGACCGCCTTCAACTTGCCTGTCCTGAGTGTTGGCCGTGTGCATGGGCTTGGCCTGCGAAGGACCCCTCAGGCCAGCGTTATTCGCCTCGAAACACACCACAGATCCAAAATATCTAGGTCAAGTCACTTACTTGTGTCGGGGTGTGCTATCCGGAGTTCGACTGAGTGTCAGTGACTGTGTGGCGCTTGTTTACCTCACTCTCACTTAGAGCTACTCTTTGCACCTCTCTGCACTCTCACACACTCCGTAATTCCTTCAGAACTCGAACGAAACCGACACGAACACGCGATCGTGTCGACCCGTAAAGTCTGGTATATTTCACTCGCCTTTGCTAGCGTTTAGCGCGCTCTGACCCTGGTGCGAGCGCCAGTGTTGGTGATTCTATCCGATCATTATGTCGAGACATGCGTCGCCAAAGGTGGGCGCGCGAGATCCTCACTCTGGGAGAAGATCACACTCCCATGTACCACCTACCGTCTGGCTGGATGTTCCGCAGGGAGACAAGTTGAGCCAGCTCAATGTGAAGCCGATTCAGGCCCTGCTGGGCGATCCCCGCACAATGTACAACCGTGGACTCAAGGAGCGTTATCTAGCCCTTGAACGCAAACTCGTCGAGATGGCTGAGGAGAATGCCAGATTGCATCAGGTCATGCAGGAGATCTCCCAGCGTGAACGCGAGAAATTTGAGACCCTCATGAAGTTCAGCACTATGTGGCAGGTCTCTCCTGCCTCTGGTATTGCGCACCCACCCTCAGATCCCGTCACCCAGGCCTCGACATCATCAGCAACCTTCGGGAGCCAGGAGAAAAATCCTCATTCCCCCCAGACGGAAGGCTCGACCCGATCCTTTGATCTGACTCCTGATGAGGCTTATCAGGCCATTCTCAGCATTTACACAGCCTCAGAGAGTCTGCTTCCAACTCTTATGACTCGACAGCAACTTGCTCAATCACTGGCTCAGGACTCGGCCCGAAGGCAAGCAGAGCTGGAGAAGGAGATGAGCCAGCAGAGATTAAAGCAACAGCAGCAAGCAGCCAGACTGGCGAGACGAAGAGCCCGTAAGATGAATGCCCTTCTATCATCGTCAGTGAGTTCATCGTCTGCGCTTCCTGAGTCCTCGTCTGCTGCGCCTTCGTTTAGTAGTGCAGCTGTGCAATCGAGCACTCCATCAACCTCTGCAAGCCCTCACTTGCACTCACCCGGGAAGACACCAAAGGCACCATTGCCTCCATCTCTCCTCATGAATCCATTTGAAGCACTGGGCTTGACCATGGAGCAAGCTAAGTTCCGACTTCGATTGCGCACTGGAAGCTTTGTCCAAGTTTGGATTGACGGAGAGTGGGTTGAAGGTACCGTAACACGCTTCCGAAGTGGATCCTCGCGCTATCCAGGCGCGCTTCACGCATTTGAAACGTTGATGGATGATGCACATGATTTCTCACTTCCCGATCCGGCATGGATCGGGTCCTCAAGAACGGCAGCAACAAGCGACGTCCATAGCACCACTGGAACTCATATGCTCTCAGACTCCCCAGTAGCTCAAAACCTCTTCCCAGAACCTGCATCCGGTGCAGGTGTTGCACCTCAGATTGCATCCATCATCCCTCTTCAGTTCCCAGTCCCAACTCCATCCAACATTTCGACCAACTCCACGCTGAGCACACCCCAGTCTATTGGGTCATCGAGTGTTGGCACCTCACCGATGGGTACGAGCTACACGGGACCACTGATGGAAACCCCTGCACTTCGTTCACTGTTACCATCTCCCCAGAATGGAACAAATCGAGAGGTATTTCTTTCAGCAGGTCGACGACTGGCTTCCACAATTGTCGAGGTGCGCTCTGGTCGAATCGTTACCCCCTTCCATCTTCTTAGCCCTTACATTGCAGATGTTTCTGATAGTTGCCAAGGAGTGCATCCTGATACCGTTGAGCAGGAGATGCAAGCCCGTATGCAGTATCATGCGCAGCTTGTGCAGGATCGAGAGAAGGAGTTGATCGAACAATCCATCGCGGGTCTTGGTAGCCTGTCAATTAGCCAGAACTCTGGACAGCAACACAATCCTTCAGCTGGCAAACATGAACATATCTCACAGCAGATCGAACAGCCACAATCAGTATTACAGAACCTAGGAGCCACTGAAGAGGAGGACGAAGAAGCTGCCAATGATGATAGTGATTCCAGCGATGGTCTTGATGACAACTATGATGATGACGATAGCGCGAGCATCGAAAGTCAGACGGGATCCGATGCAAAAAACCGCCTCCTCATCCAGTTCATGGATGACAACCAGAGCGTAATTACCGAGTGTGACTCAGAGACGTCATACTTCGCCAGCTCCCCACGAGTCGAGGCGGCTACCGCAGCAGGTTCCTTACCACCGCAGCCTAGTACCAGTCTTGTTCGCTCGGGTTCATCCCTTCTGCATGCTTCATCTTCTCAGAACGACCTTGCAGCAATTAGTGCGGAGCTGCGAGTTGTCAGACAACTTGCAAACAAACTTGCAGCAGCTGTCTTACCTTCCGACCCAGCGGCCTTGGCAATCGTGGAGCCAGCGCTACGCAACGCCAGTCATGCGGCCACCGTTTGTGAACGAGTTGCACAGGCTCTTCAGAAAATCGCCTCCAAGTACGAGCCGGATATGGTCGAAGAGCAGAACACAAAGCAGCGTGAGCATTGTAAGGGAGCGATGCCTATCTCCAACGACGCTTCGCGACAGTCAGACGCCACCAACTCCAAGTCCCAATTGACTTCAAGTGATGCAGCGATCCGACGTCGCAGGAGACTTCGGAGAGCCGCGCGCCAGGTGGGCTGGCTTAGGAATGAGTTGGTAGCATTGGAACCTCCCCTGTTTTCGATTTGTGAGGATCTGCATATTGCGGGCTTACAAGCCCCTGGGCAAGCGGTGGCTGCGCTCATCCAGTCGAGGAATAGCGATGGTGCCAATGATCAACAAGCACAGACGATCCCAGGTGGAGCTTGGATTACCCTGGCAGCTGGAGTGCATGCACTATCCAATGTCTTATTCTCGACGCAAGTCGAAGTGCTCGAACGTATCGCTGAGTTGCGCAATCTCATTGACCAAGCTGACGCCCTTTTGTCAGCACTCGGCCTACCGCCGAAGGTGCGCCTAGTCTCTGATGGGGTAACCAAGCCCACATGGCTTCCTGGCGTTTCATCCAGCGCGGTTGACTTTACAAAGGTGGTCACCACCAGAATGTTGGATCAAGCGCGACAATCAGAGGTTGAAGCACTTGGAAACAGTTCGCAGCCGACATCACTTCCCAGTTCTCCTTCCTCGCCAGCAAAACCTACTCCCTTCGTTGCTACAACGGTGCCGCCGTCCTTACTTCGAGGTCCCTCGGTATTAACCGAGGGACCAAAAGAGGAAGAACCAAACCCAGAGGCGCTTGCTGAAGCGCAACGTCAGGCTCAGGCGGAGAAGGAGGAAGAGATGAGGAGGCTTGAAAGAGCCAGGATGAGACGTGCAAAGCGTCTCATTGATGAGAAGCTTGGTCCAGTCGACAAGAACCGTCGCCAAGAACGACGAAGCGGCAGCAGTAGACACAGACGATCAGGAGAGGATTCAGATGTGACGTCTTCGATGGATGGGTCTTCCTCTGGCGAGGAAGAAAATCTGGATGATCGTGAGACCAGGCGTAGAAGTCATCTCCCCTATGATGACGACGATGACGCTGAGGACGAGCTCGTCGATGAGCTGGCTAATCGGCTGATTCAGAACGAGGATGAATCGGACCACTCACGTCGACATCGTGATCCAAAGGTTCTTCAGGCAGAAAAAGAGTGGCTGCGTCGTGAGTTGAGGCATCAAATTCACGCTGAGAAGCAGGGGCAAGAGTTGCTACAAAGCCAAATTGAGCTTGAGCAACTTGGATACGTGCCACAGAGTCATCTTCAGGCGATCGTCCCTCGTCCCATTCGATGGCCAGGTGAGTCGAATCAGACACAATCTGGTGGCTTTAACAACAATGGCCAGATGAGTCGTGGTATGTGGAATCCTAAGCCCTTTTATGTACAGCCCAGCGCGAGCCAAACCTACTATGCCCAGCAGCCACAACAACAACAGCGGCGAATGCAGCAAAGCCCTGATAATGGTATGATGGCACGAAGCCAAGCGGCCGGAGTTGTTCAAACACAACAGCGCCAGACGTGGACAAACCCGTACCAAGCCAAGACACAACCACAAGTCAATGTGGCCTCCAATTGGCAGGACCCTCGCCCCTACTCTCCCAATCGATTCTTGCCCATCGATTTCGCGCCCACAGTCACTATCGGTCAGCTGAGAGGTGCACGAGCTCAAGTTGAGGCACAAGCAATTGAATGCGCTGCCAAGATGGTCAACCTGAGCCCAACTGGATTGCATCGCAACCTTTATTTCGAGCAGCTCACTACACTTGAGGACTATCTGTGGGCTCATGAGCAAATCACACAGAAGATGGCACAACTTGGAGCCGATCCTGGCTCACCAAGCGCAGATCTACTTGCGCTGCTCTCACGCGATAGTCTGCAGCCAGCAGTCGCGAATGTACTGAGCGCAGTGAACGGTCATTACCACTCATCCCCGGCCGCACAGAGCTATGTTGGACTTCGGCAGCCGCAGCAACAACAGCAGCAAGCGCAGCAACAACCGCACAGGCCACCCGTGATTAACAGCAGCGCGGGACGTTCACCATATCTGAACAGCGTTCGAACGCAAGGCCCCACACAAACACCTCCAGTGGCACCGATTAACACAACTCGCGTGCTGAACAATCCTGGTGCTCCTAGCTTGACTTCGAGATCGATTGCTCAGCCCAATCAGACTGCGTCAAGCCAGGCATCCTCCTCGCGTGTCGCTTCTGGATTCAATTCACCGACTCTGGAAGCGCAGCAGCTTGCTCCACCGAGTCTTATCCCCTCACCGACATCTGTAGAGGCAAGTTCCCCGAACGTCGCGCTGCCAAACCCGACACGACCCACGGGTGCAGTCGTTGTACCTCTGGCTCCACTTCAAGTGCCGAAAGATGTGTCGACCCCACCTGCGGTACCCAACACACCTCCTCAAGCACCCACACTTCGCGGCCGGACGGCCCCGCCGCTTTCTCCGCTACCCGCTGCCGCAGCTGTTGACTCGGATGAGGATGGTCCCTCGCTCCCCCCTCCTGTGCTTACGCGTGCCGGTCCGAATGTCCAGTGAGCTAGGGTTGCCGTTTGTCATGGCGGATGTACGTACAAGTGATCTAATTCATAAACTAACGTATATTAGTACTTCTGATTAGTGCGGCGACAGAACCTCTGACTCTACACCAGCAGTGTCCCATAACACAAACTGTTCTCCGAGGAACCGTTACTACTTTTTCTTCTTTGGTAGGTAATCCAAAACCCCAGATCAGCGCAGTGCATGCAAGACAATTCGCGCAGCATTGCGTATAGCCTGCCGAGTATACACCCTTCGCGGGATGTTACGCCCGCGCAGAGCCTAGGTGCTGCAGGAAGCGCCGCACAAAATTGGCCCATTCAAGCAGATCCAGTTTCTCACACCGAAATGACGTCTTTTCTGGCCGCACGCGCACGAGGCTTGGAGAATTCCATGGCGAATATGCTTGCTGAACGTGCCAGCGAGAGTTCTATGATCCAGCAGAGCTGGGCCACACATGCTATGCTTGACGAACGCTTGAGAAATCAGGAAAGTCGACTCGCTCAGTTCTATGCTTCACTCGAGCAGGAGGTCCTAGCTCGCGATACACGGATTCGGCAGCTCACAGCCAAGCAACATGAGCTCACGCTCGAGGTCCAGACCCAGGCACAGGAACTCGCTGCGCTTCGAGCCTATGTCAAGGAGAACAAAGCTCGACTCGCCGAGTTTGAGACGGCGGCCAAGTTAGGTGGTGTTGGACTGGCTGGTGGGACTTTCGGACAGGAAACAGGCATGGGAGGGGCTAATATGGCAGCTGGCTTTGCATCGTTGGCGTCAGTGACCGCACTGGCAACCAAAATCGATGACCTCGAGAGGAAACTAATGGCTGAACAACAAGAAAGGAGATTTGCAGCGGAGCGTTTAGGCCATGAGCTTAACGCTCTGCGAGAAATGCTGACACATCAACTGGATACAGAGCGCAAGGCGCGATTAGCTTTTGAAGACGCCAGTGAGCGAGGACGGTCGAAGCTGGTACAAGAACTGACTCGAGACTGCGAGGATCGCGTCCGGAGATTGGCATGCGAGTCTGTAAAGCAACAGACCGAGATTGTCGACGCGATTGAGGCAGAGAAGGCACACCGCATGGAGGGGGACAAACAGCACCGATTGAACACTACGAAGCTACAAGGAGCACTGAATCTACTGAAGGACACACTGCGTGAGTCACTTGAGGCCGTCACCAAGCGGATAGCAGCAATTGAACAAGGGATCCAACAGCAGCGGGGAGACGTGAACAAACAACCCGGACTTGAAGTCAGCCCCGAAGAAGCGGCACGCCTCTTGGCACAAGCTCAAGATGGCAGCGTGCAGCAGCTCAATATCACGCGGTTTATGCAGAAAGGTCACCCCTTTAACTCTCAACAAGCGTCTAAGATGCTTTCTCCTCGAGAGACTCTGCACCCAAGGACACTTGACTCAAGCGGTCAGGCATTGGCAGCACCCAAATCCAAATTCCAGCCACAAGGCTCGCAGGAGAGTAAGACTGCTGTTTCTTCCTCGAAACCTTCCACACCTCGGAAAAGTAACTCACCACGTGATGACTATGATCAGGACGAAGCCGAGGACCAGGTCCAAGAGGAGTTGTCACACCCAGCAGGCAAAGAAGTGAGTACAAGATATCGACAGGAGATGGAGCCGTCCATTTCGCGTTTGTACGCATCGCCAGAAGAGATCTTTGAACAAGCACTCGGAATGGAGGAGAGTCGGAATATGTCACGACAACAAAAATGTTGAGTTGCCGTTGGTTCATTCATGTCGTGGTTATGTACAGGTTGTCAATTTGGATCGAAATGCACAATAAATATGGGTTGCAGTGAACATTGAAGTTTAGATGGAGTGAGCTCCGGCTTTATTCTGGGTTCGTGTTTACTGGGCATGTCAAAACATGGCACACCCCAGAATTCGCATCAACATTCACTCATTGGTGTTTCGACTCTGGCTTGGATGCACTCGTTTCGGTGTCACCTTTTGATTCCTCAGTGTTCTGCCTGCGACCTCGGTTTCCGCGATTTTGGCGATGTTGGCGCTGAGACTGCGGACGAGATTGTGGAGGAGCCGGCTGTTGTTGCTGTTGCTGCTGTTGTTGCTGTTGTTGCGATTGCTGTCGATCCCGGTGACGATGGTGTTTGCGGCCTGGTTGACCGGACTCTCCATCCTTGACCTCACGCGATGATGCAGAGTCTGGTGACTCAGGGTCAGCTTGGGCCTGCTTCTGCTCCTTCCGTTCTTGTTTCCGTTTGTATGGCTGCGAGGATTTTGGTCGCTCACGCGCAAACTTGGTCCCTGAAGAAGTCCCTTCCACAGCTTCTCCTGAAGCGTTTTCGGGTGAAGCCGAGCCTAGTTTGCCAGACTTACTACGCCATCCTCCCGGGCCAAATCCTTGGCAGTCTCCTCCCATACTTCCTGAAGACTGCTGCTTGGGATTAGAAGTCGGTTCCGGCATCCCAGAGCGGATATTATTGTGGCTCACCTCACTTGCTAGTCTTAATGCAAGATGGAGATCCTTTGGTGTGAGATGCCGCACACCTCCAGGTTTGACAACACCTACAGGCATGATCGAGCTAATGCCTTGCTGACTTTCCGATGTATCGGTAGCTGGAAATGACCTATGAAACATCTCCTTAAGCACCGGACATACGATCACTCCATCCTGGTTCATAAGAGGGTGAGTATCAGAGGGGATGAGGAGATCGATTGATTGGAGGATCATCGGTGCCGGTGTGGAACGGGATGAACCACTGCCACTGCCTCCCCCATCCTCTACGTGCCCGCCACGGTAGGGCGTGTAAGCAATCTTGACAGTACCATTTCCGAAGACCACAGCCTCGGCTGCCTCTTTCACAAAGTCTGGGGTTGGATGTCGACGAATACATTTCGAAAGCTCGTTGCATAGAATCTGACACCAGCCACACCTTTGAAGCGGTGTTAGCGTGCGATCATCGTCGTTGAAGAAGGACATTAGGTGCTTGCGATCGTCCAGTGGCTCGCTACCGCCTGTTTTCTCTTGTTCCATTTTCAACAAATTCTCGATCCGCTCAATTGCGGTTCCATGCCCATTCGGTTGTAGCACAGACCGTTCGATTAAGAGATTGGCAAGCAGCCACCACGGCTCCAGATCCAACCAGTTCCTTCGATCTTGATCCCATGGCTTGATGTTAAAGTAATGGAAAACACTAGGTGGTACACCATTCAGGAACTTGAGATGCCATGGGATTGCATTGTACGAAACACCTATCATACGCCAAGGAACCTTCTTTTCAAACGCAAAGTAATAAACAATCGATTGCTCATCTACCATACTGTAGCACATCGGGAAGCCAAACGGTTGTTTGGCCTTCATCATACGTTGGAAATTGACATAGTCCTCGAAATTAGGGACCAAACCAACCATGGTTCCAATCAGAACACAACCGCGCTCGTAAATTCCTGCCGCGATCCTCTCTTCAGGAACAATTTCTCCATGTCCAATGCCATAATATTTATCAGTCAAACCCGAATCGACTCCACCCTGACTCGCCTTCGGATCAGGCGGCGGTGGCAACACTTCTGTTGTGCCAGGCGCTGTGATAACATAGTCACCAATGCTCGTTGTCGCCCAAGGGCTTCCAAATGTACCACAGGGAGCAGGTACGTCAAACACCTCATCCACATTTCGCAGTGCGATCTTGTCGGCATCGAAAAAGAACACCTTGCTGTACATCGTAAGGCCCAAGCATGCCCACTTCGTGAAGGCCTGATTGACCCACGGTTGGTAAATGTTACGTTGGTTTTGAGTCTTGAGAGGAGCGCAACTGTAGCTCAAATATGGGACCCTCACAATTAGGTCACAGACCGTCGCGAGCGCTCGCAGGGCTTGGTCCGATACATCATCGGTGACCATACACGCGATGTCTTTCTTAGTCCCGAAATGACGCAGACTGTAAGCAGAAACAAGTGCGCCGGGGATGTAGTTGTCACCTTTCATCACGAGTAGAACCCACGCTTGGGGCTTTTCTTTGGCTTCTTCTCCCTCTGGGGATTCGCTCGCAGCCGCCGGACTGTTCCCACCCGAAGTTCTGGATTTCGTTTCACAGTACTTCGGATTCCTAGTGTATAGAATTTCGAGCGGCTGGTCATAGATGACCGTTGTGTATCCTGGATCGGGATACACAGCCGAGTCCGCTGCGGTGGGTTTGCAAGTCGAGTCAGACACGCCTGTAGCCTCAGCTTCACACGCGACTGCAGATTCTATTGCTTGCGGCTGGTTCGACTTTGGAGCATTGCGCTGCGGATTTCGCTTGGATCCAGTCGGAATTGGATTTGACGCACTGTGCTGAGTTGAAGCAGTGGAGTTGGTGGAGGAACCGGCGGCGGAAGTCCGAGTTCCCTTGACCAATAGCTTGCCATTAGAATCCAATATACTTGCGACAAACGCATCAAATGGGTGAATGGGCTGTGACGTCACGGGGGCTGAAAGATGTGAGCAGCTAACTGAGTCACTTGCTGCGCTTGTTGCTGCTGGAGCAGGGGGATCCATACCCGGACCCATGAGAGTGGGATGCGCTAATGCAGATTCCACACATTCATCGAACTGCGTCTCAAGTCGACGAGTGGTTCTAAGGTGAGAGTACAGGACGTCTACAAAGTTATGCAAGTCATGTTTGAACATCTCCGATCGGCGACGAAGGTTGAGAAGTGATGTGAATACTCGTTTAGCATGACGCAGATCCTCCTGGTTGTGGTGGACCTGGCTGCATTCGTCGGCTAGACTGACCTCATGCATGACAGCATCGGCGTCACTTTTCATCAGCTGCTCAGCTGCACGCACGATTTCCAGGGGTTCAATTTCATATGATAAGCCACCAACTCCCATCGGACTTTCAGATTTTGCCTTCGCTAAGGCGACACGGTATTGTAGTGCGTTCATCATGGGTGGAGCTTCTGATGTCACAACGGCGCATCCAGCTAGAGCAGCTTCTTGAATATAGTAGCCGAAGCCTTCACACGCCGAGCAGCACAATGCCATATACGCTCGACTGTAAGCTGCCATCTTTTGCTTATTCGAAACATAGCCCTTCGTGGTGAGAATGACACGTCCGGGCAGGATCGGTTTCGTGGGTGGCGGGGTTTGCTCACAGCCACTACCGGCTGCTGCCGCTTTGGCCTGCCTCCATACATTGACCGCTTCGCGGTAGGCACGAAGTTTCCGTTGTCGCTCAGCATTGTAGCGCGCAACCATTGATCGTACCTCCTCCAGCTGACTCATTGGGATAGCAAAGCGGACCTCACTACGTCCCGGCCTGGACTCGGCATCGGTTACAACACTTGAGCGAGGAGCAGGCCACGGGCAAATAAATATTCGGAAGCAAGTGAATATGTGAGGATACTTTTCCATCAGCTGAAGTCCTGCTAATACATTTGCTCGGGTGTTCTTGTAAGGGGATGACCCTGCAAAGTGAATCAATTCGGTTCGGCAGTGCTCTCTTCCTTTTGACAACTTGTCTGTATCTCGGGGAATGGGAGCCGCAGCACTGCCCAGTTCCGGCTCGGCTGCGTTTTCATCGCCTTCCGGGCCTTCACCTTCAGTGTCGCTTATCTCCTCTAGGTCATCCTCGAGTTTCTCAGCTGAGGCAGGAATGCGTTCCTCACACTCACTTTCTTCGATCTCCGCATCTCCTGATTGGGTCAGAATCGGCATCAACACCTTGTCACTGCCACCGGTTTGCCTGCCAAATGGCAATCTCCAAAACCGAGGTTGCAGAAATAGGTCAAGCATGGCAGAATGTCTCGATTTGGATTCAACTGGCTCATTCAATGCCTGCCGCAAAGATACGTCAGCACTGATCCGGTTGATTTTCTGGGAAAGAATCGTCAACAATGTGCGAATATTAGGGAGGTCCAGGCTTTGCAGGTTCAGGTGATGGGATACGTTAATCACTTTGATGTTCGCAAAGTATTCAGGGACCTGAATGTTCCCGATCGGCGTTTTCGCCATTACAATCGGGTTGGTGGGTCTTGACGACCGAACAGTTTGCTGCTGTTGTGGTGTAGGCAATGCAAGCATTGGAGCTTGTAGTGACGCTCCGACCGGAGGAGCATCGCAGGCGATAGTAGCCATCGGAGTTTCAACAGGTGATTGAACAGGCGTAGCAGATTGTAGTGTAACACATGATAATGACGACGTTGAGGGGATCCCAATTGGGAGATCTGGTCCTGGAGCAGAGCATGGGACTGGCATAGCATTTCCTGAATGAGGCGCTAGAGGTGCCACATGACCCGGTCGAATTACTAACCTTGGAGGATGACCAAGTCCCGGTGGCGGTTGTAATATCCCCGGAAAAACGCCTGGCACAGTTGGAAGGAGAGGATGCGGCGGCGCAGTCGTGACAGGAGCGATAAAACCAGCGTCGCTTGGCGGATAAGGAGATGCTGGTGATAATGCTGGTGGAAACAATGCTGGAGGCGTCACTGGTTGTGCTGATAGAGGTGTAGGTAACAAGTTGAACGAGAAAGGTGTGGTTTGGAGCTGTGAAGATGACGAGACAGCTTGACCGATTGCGGTGGTTGCTTCTGAGCTTCCACCCTCTACCTCTTGTGGGATTGTCACAGTACCCAGGATGGCTGTAGCCTGTGCACCCTGATTCGTGCGCCTTTGTCGTGCATTCACACCTGCAGCTGCCCGCGTCGCGTGTGCAGACGAGCTGAGATACGTGATGAAGTCTTGGATCATGGACTGGAGGGTCATGTCCTTGCTCACCACATAGTCAAGCACCTCGGGGGAAGCACAGAGCGTCATTAACCACTTTAACTCATACTTCATCGCCTCGAGATTTGGTACAAGCACGACAATGATGTACTTGGTCTTGTCCTGGTCACTCTCAGGCTCAGTCAAGACTGCTGCGACTCCTTCGGTCGCCTTGCGTAGGTGGCGGTATCTTCGCTTTCGCTCGACGAGATATTCGATCAGTTCTTCGGATCCGAGTGATTCAAAGCCAATGATCACGTCACATGAGTCAAGCTCACGCCAGTACGCCTGAATCTGCTCGGCAAGCGGTACTGCCGAGGGCGCAGCGAAGCCCTCAGAGGGTGGGTATGGATGGATCTCCACGACGCTGAGCTGAGGGTAGATGCTACGCAGCTGCCGTAGTCCGAGGATGTACGCATCAGCGTCCATCTCCAGACCCGGACTGTAGCATCCAGTGCCCGGCACGCGTGTGATACGTTGCACAATCACACCGATTTTCATCTTGCCTGATGAATCTCGCTGACTTGTGTAGAGCTGAGGTTTTGGCGGGACTCGCCAGAGGATCTCAACTTAATAACAGTCTAGTTCAGTCTAGCGTGTGCGTGTCATGCGGGAAAAGGTGTTTTCTAACCACGACGACACTGCATATACTAACTTTTGACCTTGCTGGAAATGTGCTCAATTTAAAAATTTCACCCCCTGCTGGCGCACGCCCAGGCGCGAGTGCCTGGTGTACATGCGGATTAAGAAAGCACGTAGGGCGTCGAAACAGGGCTGTATAGTGCTTCTTCAGGAGTATCAGAGGAAGTTTCATGCGTTGTCTCAGCGATTGCCCCGCCAGAACTCTGCTTACGGGTCGCGAGCGCGGAACTAATTGACTCGTTCGTCATCATCGCGTTGAGATAGAGGCCCAAAAAACTCACGGCCAGTCGGTCATCCAGTGTACTAGCTGCGCCCTGTATCATTGCTACAGCGCTCTAGACACTGGGCACTGGGCGGGACATGAAGACCTACACACTTCCAGTCCCAGTCCAGCTGCACGCGAAGCCCTGACCAAGTCGCTGCAAATTCCGTACAAGGGCGGATGGGTTCATGCAAAACTCCTCCGCGACGGAATTCTCAATTCCAACTGTGAGGCAAGGAGGGGAAGTTTACGCCCAAATTACACAGGAGTGAGGGGTGTATGTGTGGTGACAGGGCACGATTCACGTACATATCCACAGGGTGTACTCAACTATATACTTATTTTCGCTTTATCCACCTATAGGAAATGGGCGCGGCACAATCGAGCGAGAATAAGGAAGAAAACGTGAAGCAGAAGGCGGAGCTTCACGGCGATTCGGAGGAGAAGGAGGAGAAGAAGGACGTCCAAAACGAGGCAGAGGATGAGGATGAAGATGAGGAGATGTTTGGCAACCCTGCCGCCCGCCTCTTCCACCTGCTCAAGAAGAACGAGGTCGACGTTAACGCCGTTCGAGAGATCCTTAACGGAATCAAACAGAACACGCCACCCGAAAAGAACATTTTAAACATGCACGATCTACCGCCTACTATTCCCGAGGGAGGTACGTACCCTTATTTTGTGTGCGCTATCGTATGCTCCCGGTTTCAATCGCATGCGGCATCCACTCAACTTGGAAACCTGCATCCGCGCGCGTCAAAGCGGCGAGTGTCGCGACCGTTTCTTGTTCCGCAATGACGTCACACACTGAGTTGCCACGCGTACACTGCGTTTGGAACTAGATATCACCATGATCTTGCCTCGCTTACGATTTCAACCCCTCCCGTTTGCTTCCTATCTAGCCGATCCGAACGATCCGATGATCATTCGACTCAAGGAGCGCATCGCAAAGAAGACTTACATTGGCGACACGGCGTTGCACTATCTCGTGGGCCGCGACCCCAAGTACAACACGCCTGAGTTGATTGAGCTCGTCAAGCTCATGTTCCTTAAGAACGCTTCGCTCAACTCAAAGAACCGCCTTGGCGCCACTCCCTTGCACCGCGCCTGCGCTGCTGGTAACGTTGACATGGCTCGTGAGCTCATCCGATGGGCTGCGGATGTCAACGAGACCACGGATATGGGTCTCACCTGCTTGCACATGGCATGCTACGCCGGTCACACCGAAGTCGTGCGATTGCTGCTCGAGAATAACTGCGCCAAGTACATTACCTACAAGTGCAAGTACGGCATCGCGCCATGCGATTATGTGTTAAAGGATGAAATCTACCAGCTCCTTCGCAATGCGCGACTTCAGACTCACCGCGCTGCCTCCGCGGCTGCCACTGAGGCTGCGATTGCATCTGCTACTGCTGCGACTGCGGCTGCTGCCTCGCCCGTTGTTGCGACTCCCGCGCCCGCTGTGGCGTCTGGACCTGAGTCTGATCAAAAGCAGGAGTAATTAGCTAGCATCTGCCCATTCAATCGCTGCGAAAGTTGCAATAGCAGCGTTAGCCACTTTTATGTACGAGACATTCTTGGATCTTCAGATGCTAAGGAATTTGCCACATCCCTCACATTTCGGTGGGAGATCGCCGCAGTCCTCCGTAGTATTTCAATGTTCATAACCACTAGCATCTCCACCTCCCATTGTCATATCTACTACCTGTGCTGCCAGCCGCGACATTGACAATCCCAAGCGCAGCGCTACGGACACCACGACTTTTTTTTAGAAGTGCCGTAGGGTAGTTGTCAGGGACAAATTTAGGCTTGTGTGAACATCAACAACCTGCTTCCAATTCACAGCATCCTACCCAGGTGTGGACAGCGATGCACAAACAACTACGCACGCGTCCACACGCGCACACATGCGCACGCGCATTTCACTCCAAGCTCCACAATATCCCGCAACCCGTTCGGATTCCCCACACTATGCCATGCGAATTTTTAGCGGAACGCTACCGCTCTGAGTCTCCTCGGCGAAGCCATTTCCACCAATAACCCACTCCAAGTTCTTATCCCACCTTATCCCACCTTATATTATATATTATATTTGAGTCCTAGTATCTTCATTACTTCTTCACAGTGATAGTTTCGACGAAGATGCCCATTTCACGGTTCTATCGTGACCAGGCCCAACGCCCAGCCCCCCCCTGGACAGAAAAAGAGCGGGGTATCCCACGCATTCCAATGCGATTCTGATTCGTGTCATTTCGTGACCCCCCTGGTCTCGCGAGTCCCTGCAAGTTTTGCGCTTCGATGTTTCTTGTCTCGAAGTAGACTTGAAGTCCGAGTTACGGTCGCTCTCTAGTAGAGTGGGTATTCACGCAATCAGCTCTATGAAGACCTTGCTCTTTTGAATACCAGGCAGTGAGTCACCGATAGGTGATAGGGATGAATTGTGGTGCGCACAGTGCTGTTCCACACTTTCCCTCAGGCTTGTATCCACGTGTGTTCCATGCGTTCCATGTGTTCCACGCGCACGACACTTGAGGAGTAATACTCCAGTGAGCATTTGAGAGCCTTGACACTTTGGTCCTCATGTTCGAAAACACTCAATACTCCACTTGAGTACTGTGTGTTGGAATTGCTCGCGGTGCACCACACTACTTGTTGCTCTCATCTGTTTTACACTCGTCTGATTCTTCAGCACATGGTTTTGTTTCTTTGATGCTTCCTTTTTTTCGTTAGCTCCGCTTGTGTGAACGTTGATGACGCGGGCATCGTATGACACTGATGTCCTGCGGATTCTACTCCCCTCCCTTTGGTTTGACCCAACTCTATGCGTCTCGTTGTATCGCCAACGTCAAGTCCCCTCTTTTCCTTGCTCTCGCACGTTCCCCCATCTTCCCGCCGACTTAGGCCGTCGAAATACTCTGTTTATTCGTACATGCGTCTTCTCCTGGCTATGTTACGACATATCTTGGTTCGCATTAGTAACCATGTGATAACGCGTCCCATATCCGTATATCCTCTCCGATAATGGCTTCGTAGTTGAGTAACAGCAAGTCTGGCCAACACCAGGGTTGCGAGATCTTAGCGGTCCTTTCGTTTTCGTTTGGCTAAACTCACATTCTTGTCTTAGCATCGTAATAAATGTCGAAGTTTTTCAAGCCGTTGTTAATTAGATTCGTTCACCAGATGTAATTTATTGACTTGTGTAACCGGCTCTTGTGGTGACTGCTTTGCGATAGGCTCCCGTCATAATCTTGGTTTCACACTTCGCTGCTAGCGCGGGCGAGATGCCATCCTTGCTCAGAGTTGCAATATCCGCAGCCGCTTCAACTCCATCGGAATGCGTCGCAATGTTCTGAATCAGGGCTGTGTACGCCTGGTATTGCTTCGGCTCTAGCCTTGCGAAGCTTTGGGCGCGGATCCGTGGTGCAATTTGCGCCAGCCTCAGTCCCTGACTGAGCTGCTGCCGACTTCTGAGGTACATGTACTGCTGTCGAAGCGAGATGCCGAGCAGTCCCACCGGTCCCTGGAAACATATGCTATTGGCAGCTGTGGTCATGCACTCGGCATTTCTGCGGTTGACTGCTGCACAGTATTCTGTCGGTCCAAAGTCCTGATACCATCGCACAGCCCAATACTCTTCGCCCTGTGCCCAATCTCGAGCCTTTCTGCAGGTCCGGCCAAATTTGAGGACTTCGCTCGGAGTGAGGTACTTGAAGATACCGTAGCGTATCCGAGGGTCGTCCATTACCCTCATTGCATGGGCCTGGTCTCCCTCTGGTCCTGGTCGGTCGCTCGTCGTTGTGCCACTATCAATCTGTGTGTCTTCAGCCCTGCTCTCGTTTTCACTTTCAGCCCTACTCTCTGCAATGGCTACGAAGAGCGACTCAAGGATGGCCTGGTCGGCCCGCCGTCGCGAGCGCTCGACGATTTGATCAGTATATTCGTCTGGATCGCCATGAAAATCGTCCGGTACTTGAACATCTTCCTCCGTGAGTACTCTTGGATACCGGATCTCGACTCTGTCGGCTTCTCGTTTGAATTCCGCCATGTTCTCGGGAACTTCTGACCTCACGAATTAGCCTGTCGCCTAATAGACACCTGCACTACTTGATTGTAATATCTTCTGGACTATCCACAACCTGCGATCTGAGGGTGCACAGTGTGTACCATTCTGCAACTACTCTTCGGTTGACACCAATTTTTTCGTGACCGTAAATTTGCTCCGGGAACAGGACCAAGATTACATCGGAAACGGGTGTGAAATACGCACTGCGCGGAATTGCCGCGGCCCAAAAGCTGTATCATTCGATCAAGGCGGTTCTAACGAGCTTCACAGACGTTTCCACACTCAGGCGGAATTTCGCATTGCCTTGAGTCTCGACAACAAACAATTGCGTAGTGAAGAATCTCGCGCTTCCTCGCGTTTCGACCCGATTTGAGCGCGATCCGACTTGACACACAGATCAGGAGCCGTACGTAGCCCGCGCCAAGTCGCAGGACACTAACAGATCATGTCTTCACTGGACTACCACAGTGAAACCAGCTCCGACCCCGATGAAGAGTTCGAGGCACGCCGAT
>Ga0182741_1001525_pt1 | contig 29854 bp, 29 predicted proteins | sample eDN5th37CBELigOP_FD_128874 | JGI IMG/M metagenome (GOLD analysis project Ga0182741, IMG submission 128874) | Enriched Organic Plus compost microbial communities from Emeryville, California, USA - eDNA 5th pass 37_C BE-Lig OP (version 2) (version 2) ... | reverse complement strand
TCGTCGGTCATCGTCGTCTCCGGGTTGAGGGTCAGGTGTCGCTACCCGAACTCTAACCGAAGATTGGCGATGACCACCTCATCGGTGGCCTGCTCCTACACCACGTCCTGGGACGCTACCCAGCAGCTCCGCCGGCCAGGTCACAAAAAGTACCTTGCGTTTCCAGAGAACAAGATGATCGTCCAGCGTTGCATCGGAAACCGCATCCCTTCCAACGGACACGATCTGCGCCTCCATGACTGAAAGTTCAGGCTTAAGGATCGAAGGACGTCGGCGTACACCAGGATGTCTGCTTGGTAACGGCTTAGGCTTCTTGCTTGTCATTGACGCACCCTAAGTGCCAGCCGTTCCGCGATGGTCCACTGAGCGGGAGGATCGCAGACAAGTGGCTGACGGCGGATTTGCGCCCCCAAGGCATTCCTGTTGTTTTGCCGGGCAGGATGCTGATTTTGAGATCGCCAGTCTGTAGGAAAGCCGACACAGGATTAGAGATTTCCTAACTTGTGTTAACCTGTCGCAGGACTGCGTGTGGCCGGGCTGGACATATTTGCCTGAATGCCCGCGCCATAGGAATTATGCCCCGGGAAATATGACATCGATGTCTGGCAGCGGGAGTCGCCGGAGCAGTTCACAAGAACCATTCCGGTTCTGGAGCATCGTCTTGCAGGCCCGAAAGGCGGCGTCAGCAAAACCGGATCCACTCTTCCGAACGGTGCTCTAACCGCCCTCCTCTATCGGAGTATTCTTGACGAGTTTGAGAGCCTGTCGGGCGGCGGCCGGCTCGGCTTCGTCGCGCCCGGCCACCTGCACCGTTGGAAACGCGAACTTGAGATCATTCTCGGCAAAGGCCTTCTTGAGCATCGCGTAGGCCTTACGCCGGATCACGAACTGCTCGCCCGGACGGGTCATCATCTTCATGCGCAGCTGAATCGCGAATTCGCCGAACTGCTCAACACCCTGCATCTTGAGCGGCTCGAGGAGGTTGGGCGCGACCTCGGGATCCGACGCCAGTTCCTTCCCGACCTGCTTGATGACCTTCTTCGCCTTGTCGAGATCGGTGTCGTAGGTGACGTTGATGGTCATCTTGTCGATGACCCAGTCGCGGCTCATGTTCTCGACCGCCCCAAGCTGTCCGTAGGGGATCGTGAAGACCGGGCCGCGATGATGCCGCAGCTTCACGGAGCGGAATCCCAGCTTCTCCACCGTCCCCTTGTAGGAGCCGCTCTGGATGTATTCGCCGACCCGGAATGCGTCGTCGAGCAGATAGAAGATCCCGCTGATGACATCGCGCACCAATGTCTGCGACCCGAAGCCCACCGCGACGCCGAAGATGCCCGCGCCTGCGATCAGGGGACCGATGTCCACACCCAGCGACGAGAGCGTCATCAGCACCGCCACGGCGGCCAGCATGATGAAGGCTGCCATCCGGAACATCGGCAGCAGGGTCCGGATTCGCGCCTGGCTCAGAGCAGCTTCGGAGCCCGGAGAAGCCTCTGCCTCCAGGCGCGACAGGCGCCGGTCGATATGGGTCTTCACGACCTGCCAGATGAGGTCCGCAACGAGCAGGATGACGATGCTGCTGAGCGCGCCGCGAACCAGCCGGGTCGCGACCGTATCGCGGCTGGTCAGCTCGATCAGATCGATGTTCCAGACCCTGGCCAGGAACAGGGCGGCCGCGACGATCAGGAGCGCCCGGATACCGCGATCGAGATAAACGGCGCCGATCGCAAGAGGATCGGTTTCCCCCGCGCCTTCCGCCGGGCGCAGCAGGTGACGGGCGGATTGCTGAGTGATCCTGACCGCCTGAGGCAGCAGAACGGCGACGACCAGGAGCCAGAACAGCCCAAGGAGGCCTGCGACCCACAATCCCCACAGCAGGACGAAGCAGAGCGACAGCAGCCATTTCCTGAGGACATGGTGCCGGGAAGGCTGGTCAGCCCCGTCCGGCGCAAGGTTCGAAGACGCCGGCCATCTCCAGATGGCCTCCACCGCCAGCACCAGAAGGCCGAGCCCGAGGACATATGCAACGAGTCTGCGTCCGTCAGCCGAGAAGCCGAGAGTCTCCACGAGCTCGACGGTCGCCCATCCGAACGCGAACCATCCGACGAAGATCGTCAGCCGGCGGTGCCAGAACCGGGCCGCCTCGTTGCTCATGGGAACGACGCGAAGGGCTTCGGGATGGCGGTGTCCCGCCGTGCCAGGCGAGAGCAGGATCCGGCTTCCCAAGAGCGCAAGCCGGAACAGAACCGCGGCGAAGAGATAGGCGAGAACGATCTGCCTCAGCAGGGGCGGCCAGTCGAAGACGAGAAAGGCGCCGATGCTTCCCAGCGCGAAGATCGCCACATGGGCCAGACCGAACGCGAGGCGCATGCCGATGACCCGCAGACGCTCGTTCGCGGTGTCGGCCGTGCGGGAGATGAGCTGTCCCCGTGCGGCGCTTGTCGCCCTCCGGAAGATCCACTCGATCCCGGCGCCGAGGCAGAGGAAGCCGACCACGAGGATGATGACACCCTGGAAAGACCGTCTCTGAAGTTCCTGCGACAACAGATTGCCGGCACGCAGAGCCTCCTCGGGGAGACGCGGCACCGCCGCAGCAAGGGCGGCGAGATGAGCCCGTAGCGCGTCGACCCGTGTCGCGAGGATGTCAGAGCCCGTGCCATGCGGCTGAACGGATGCAGGCTCTTGCGGTGACGCCGCCGTCTGCCGCTGCTGATCGATCCAGGAGCGGGTGGCAGGGTCGTCCAGGAGCTTCAACAGGTCCTGAACCTGGGGCGGAGGGGCTGGAGACGAGAGCTGCGCGCGGGCTGGATTGGCGCCGAGCTGAATCAGCACCATCAGCCCCACCAGGGCACCGGCCAAGGCCCGAGGACGTCTCACGCGCACGGCCTCCTCCTATCAGGACCGGCTACGGGCACCGGTAGACGAGCTGGCCATCAACGTTCATGACCTGCCGGCAGCCGCACGGCGGGCGGCCCGGCGGAGCGACCCGCACCCTGCCCCACGGGATCGGAAGCCTGCATGATCACCTTAGCTGCCTCCTGGTGGTGTTGACCGGCCGGAAGGATCGCTTGACGGTTTTGGCCGCCGACGCCTCATCCCGCGTGGCCGTCGCCGCGCCAGGCCGTGGGTGTCTGGCCCGACCAGCGCCGGAAGGCGCGGGTGAACGCGCTCGCCTCGGAATAGCCCAGCGCCGCCGCGATCTGTCCGAGAGGCACCTCGGTGTCCTCCAGCAACTGGCGGGCGATCTCGAACCGGATCTCGTTGGCAAGCGCGCGATATCCCACGCCGCTGCCCTTCAGACGCCGGCTGAGGGTGCGGCGGTGCATGGCGAGCAGTCGGGCGATGTCTTCCGCCGAACCGCGAGCGTTCGTCAAACGCGTGCGCAGCAACCGCCGTATGTCGTCCGAAAACTCGGATTGCTGGCTGCCTTTCACCTGCCGGATCCGCTCCTCCAGAATCGCGCGCATCATGGGATCGGCGCCTGCGATCCGGCGGTCCAGATCACTGGTCGGAAAGACGATGGCGGCCATCTCCTGATTGAAGCGGACGGGCGCCCGGAAGTGGCGCCGATAGGGCTCCTGGTCCGCCGGCGTGACCCGGGGCAACAGCACCTCGGTCGGGTTCCAGCCAGCGCCGCACAGAGCGCGCATGGCATTGACCGCTAAGGCAAGGGACCCATCCGAGATCTGGTCCGCGCCCTTGGCCTGGGGCTGATAGACCGAGAAGGTGAACAATGCGGTGTCATCGATGATCGTCAGCAACGGGACGGTGCCACGGTTCTGAATGCTCAAGTTGGAAACGAGCGCCCGCATGGCATCGCCCACGCTTTCCGAGTGCTGCATCAGGCGTCCCACGATGCCGAGGGACAGAATCGTGGCGCGCTGGCCCACCAGAAGTCCGAAATGCGGACACCCCGTCGAGGCCACGCACAGGGTGAGAAGTTTACCCAGCGCGGCATGAGGGATCACGTTCGCTCCATCGTCGAAAAGGCTCGGGACGAGACCGGCCTGCCGGATCAGTGGATCGGGGTCGATGTTCAAATCGCGCAGGGCCGGAGCGATTTCCTTGGCAACACCCAGATGGATATAGCCGGGCGGCAACGTTCGCCCGGGCCCCGACACGACGAGAGGCCGAGCCGGTGTGGGATTGTCCCGGCCGATATTCGTGGACGGAGGCACGATGCTTTGAATCGCCGCCATGGCTGCCTCGCCAGCGTCGAGAAGTACAAACTACGGCTGACGCGAAACTGCGCGGTGCGAAATCGCACGCCAACGTCCACCAGACGCGTCCAGAACCAGAGCCGACCTCATTCGCAGAAACCTATGTTAGGAACGAATTGGGGCCGTTTCGCGAAAATTCGGGTTCCCCGCGGCGCTACTGAGCGGGATGGCGGACGAGCGCAGATGCGATGCGGACCTGACGGATGTGCGCCATCTCCCGGCGCAAGGCGTCGACGATCCTGCCGATCTGTATGGAAAGCACCCGGAAGCGGATTGCCCAGGCGGGCCCAAAGCGCCAGCCAGCCGGACCGGAACAGGAAACCTGCCTGCAGGATCTGCGCAGGATCGTCAGAATCGATCGGCGGGATTGCGCCTATGGCGCCGGAAGATATGGCGACCCCTGCAGGGCTCGAACCTGCGACCTACTGCTTAGAAGGCAGTTGCTCTATCCAGCTGAGCTAAGGGGCCGTCGAGCCGTGGGCTTGGACCTCAGTGGGTCCAGGGGCCGACGCGATTGAACTTGAAATTGTCCGAATAGGACATCGTGCGCCGCTTGACCTCGTGCGGCTCCTCCACCCGGTAGGCGATTCCTTCGCGCTCGGCATAAGCGATCGCCTCTTCCTTGGTGTCGAACCAGAGACGGAGCTGCTGACGAGTATCACCCGAGCTGGTCCAGCCCATCAGGGGCTCGATCTCGCGGGGCTTGTCCTGCTCGAAAACGAGAAGCCATTGCTTGGTCCTGGCCAGGCCAGACTGCGTTGCGGATTTGGCGGGCTTGTAAATCCGAGCGGGCATTGCTTTTCGCACTCTCTCCAAGACAATCGCGCCGGTGAGGATGGTCGGGGCGGCAGGATTTGAACCCGCGACCCTCTGCTCCCAAAGCAGATGCGCTACCAGACTGCGCTACACCCCGACAGCCCTCAACCGGTTGTTTTTGTTCACATTTTTGAACGCCTGACACTGGGCCAGGTTCCCGAAAAGCGAACACAAGAGCACACCGGGACAGGGTTGAACAGAAAATCCCGAAGCCAGCCTCGAAGATGTTCCGCACCTGTTCCAGTGAGTCCTGACGCCCTTGTAACTGCTGACCGAAGTCAATGCAATGACCGTCCTCACACGAGGTCCGCGCAAGCGTGGACAGGGACGATGCAGTGCCGGCGACCGGGCCGGGACGAGGACGACGAGGAGATTTTTGGGGCGCCGATGCCCTGGCACGGCTGGTCTTGGACATCGCCGAAGGACCGCCGGCACCGCTCCGGCGCCTGGAGACGCCGACGCATCCCCCATCCGTTGCAGCAGGGGCAGGAAGCACGACGGAGTACAATTGAAAAAGGGGGCGCGAGGCCCCCTTTTCCGTTAGATGACGAAGAAGTGGTCGTCCGTGATCTTCAGGCCGGGCGTCACTTTCAGCACCGCCACCTGCGCACCTTTGCCGTTGCCGTCCGCGTCGTAGTAGACGGTCCCGGTGGCGCGGTCGTAGGTGATGTAGTCGTTGCGGTCGTCGGCGAAGCCGTCGTCATCGAAGTAGGAGCTGCTCAGGCCCTTCGGCTTGCTCAGCGAGCCCGACCCCAGCTTCGTGAAGATCGCGTTGTCGAGGTAGATGCGGTCCTCCTTGACGTTGAAGTCCACGATCTTGTCGACGGAGCCGAGCGCCTTGTTGAACACGAAGGCATCGCTGCCGCGGCCGCCGGTGAACAGGTCTTCGCCGGCCGTTCCGTAGAGCACGTCCTTGCCGCTCGTGCCCTTGACCTCGGTGACCTTCGGATCGGGCTGGGGCTGAGGTTGCGGCCCCGGCTGGGGCTGCGGCTCGGGCTGCGGCGCGGGCTCGGGCTGAGGATCGGGCTCGGGCTGCGGCTCGGGCTGGGGTTGCGGAGCCGGCTGCTCGGCACCCTCGGCATGGGAGGCCAACCAATCGGCCTTCGCCTTGTTCCAGTAGTCGCGCGCGGCCTGGCCCTGCAGGATCGTCCAGCCGGCGGGCGGCTTCGGGTAGTTCGCGGGCAGCGGCTTGTCGGAGAGGTTCAGGAAGACGTTGCCGCGCGACTCGACGACATTGTCCCAACCCAGCTTGAGCCGCTCCTGGCCCTCGTGGTTGGGGTCCTCGATGGCGATGACCGTGTTGATGAAGCGCAGGTCAGGCACGGTGTCCGGCGCGCTCTTGTTCGTCTTGAGCGGCGAGTAATGCGTCTGCTCGCCCTCGTAGGAATAGGTCTGCATGCGCATCAGCACGCCGTCGAAGGTGACGGTGTTGCCGGATCCGTCGTAGTTGTCGCTGTCGCCGAGACTGATGCCGGTGAACACGCCATCGAAGAGGCTGTCGCGGATGGTTCCGCCCATGAGGTAATCGTTCTCGATCGCGTCATCCCTGACATTCGAGACATAGGCGTCGTCGATGAGGAAGTTGTTGGAACCACCGGCGATGCGGATGGCATCCCAGGCCTTGTCGATGCGCCAGTCATCGATGATCACGCCCGGGCTGTTCTCGAAGCGAAGCGCCGCCGAGTTGCCGAGATCGTAGGTCTTGCGCCAATCGGCGGTCTGGTCGATCGTTCCGACGATGGTGCCGCCCCGGACGGTCGTCCCGAGACCGGCGTTGTAGACTAGGAATGGGTACTCGTTCTTCGTGCCGGAGTTCGACACGGTCCAGGTCGCATCGGACGCGTCGATCAGACTCCCAGCTCCGATTCCAGAGCTGACCTTGTAGGAAGAGTAACCGTAGGTCCCCGTCAATGTGATTGTTGTCATGGAAGCTCCTATAGATTAGCGTCCGAGCCCGATTCAGCGCGCCAGAGCGGCGTCGCTATCGTTCCGGAAGCCGTCAAAGCCCCCGCCCTGGGTACCCCGTTATGGCCGAATATCCGGGAGCGCAACCCTTTGGGGCCCTTGGCGCGCCGAGCTTCCATGGCGCCGGAGGGCAGGCGCGGCCTTACGTTTTCATTTCGGGATGGATCGGCTCCTCGTGGGGCCGTTGTGGGCGCTGGAGCAGTGCGCAAAGTTCCCCGAACAGGACGCTCTAAAACCACCGCTTTTTCTGAAGCGTCTGGCCAGGGGTCACGCCGAACACGCGGCGGTACGATGTTCCGAAGTCGCCCAGATGCGTGAAGCCGCACGCGAGCGCCACCTGCGACACCTTAACGCTTCCGGGCTCGGCCGCCAGCAGCGCCTCATGCGCCCGCCGCAGCCGGACAGCGCGCACGAATCCCATCGGCGTGATGTTGCGAAAGCTCTGAAAGCCGCTCTGCAGGCTCCTGGCGCTCACACCGGCCTGCGCGGCGATCTCGGCCAGGGACAGGGGCTCGGCGTAATGCGCCTCGATATAGGCTTCGGCCCGCTTGACGTAGAACGGCACCGCGGCCGCCTGCGGGGCAAGCAGCGCCTGCGAGTAATCATGATTGAGGGAGAGGAGAAAGCCGGTGAGCAGCTGCTGCTCGAACTGCCGCCAGGCCACCGGCGAGTGGCGGATGAGGGCGCGCGGATCGGCCAGCTCGGCCTCGGCATAGGTCATCAGCCGCAGCCAGCTGCGCCCGGCGGGCGTTTCGAGATCGGCAGAGATGTCGAAATTGACCAGACCCGGAATGTCGTGCCCCAGCAGCTTGGCGCAGCATTCGGTGATCTGCGCCCGGCTCGCCAGGAACACCCTGCTCGTCATGTCCTGCCCGATATGCGACAGGCGCTGTATGCCGGACGTGAAGATGGTCGCATGCGCAGGAGAGCACAGAGCAGGCCTGCCTTCGACCAGGACTTCTCCGATCCCCGTTCCCACCCTGACGAACGCGATTCGATCATCCGTGTCCTCGGGCACGATGTTGATATCGACCTCACGTCCGATGCTTAACTGGAAGGCTCCGAGGTTGGGCCGACCTTGAAAGGCGAGCATGGCGCTTGCGCGATTGCCGGCGGAGGCGTTCACGATCCTCTGTGGCGCCACGACGGCGTTCAGCGCATCCTCCAGCTCATCCAGCCTGTCCGACCGATAGGCCTGGTCGATGATGGGGACGGGCTGCGCGCTCACGCCTTCGACCACTGGCTCACCTTCACGAAGAAGCCTCGACCATACCAGTCAGGCGTTGCTCTTGCCGGGGGACGTGAATGACTAGATCGACTGGAATACCGGACCCTTGGACAGAGGAAAGTATTCTTGAACCGGTGCCTCTGCCGGAAGACGCTCGTCTTCTGTCGCCTCAACCTAGGGAAATACCACATAACAACTTTGAGTAGCGCTTCTGGAACCCGGTTTTCCCGCCGATAACGCAGCGAGACCTTGGAAGCCTAAAATTTTTATATGCCTTGCTCAAGTAATACTAAGTCGAAGATCACTTCCAGCGTCCGCCCATGCGGCGTCCGGCTCTTTTGAGCGGTCTTGGGGAGAGGCTCTTCGTAAAGGCTGGGGATTGGTCGGGCCTGTCGCCCGGCCCGAATTATCGCTTGAACAGCGGATGCTCGACCCGGTCCCCGGGCTTGATGCCCAGCTTGGCCGCTGTCCCGGCATTCAGCTCCAGGACGGCCAAAACCGGCTCGCCGGAGGAGATGGTGCGCGTCGAGAGCGGTTCCGTGTTGGCGGCGATGCGCGCGATCGTTCCGTCCCGGCGGATGAACAGCATGTCCAGGGACAGATAGGTGTTCTGCATCCACATGGAGACCGGCTCGACCCGCCCGAAATCGAACAGCATGCCTCTGTCGGGCGCCATCGAGCGCCGGAACATCAGCCCCTGCGCCCGGTCGGCATCGTTGCGGGCCACCTCGACCTGGAAACTCTGCCGCTGGCCAGCCTTGGTCACGATGGACAGGGCTTCAAGAGCTTGGGCGTAGGCCGCCCCAGCCAGGGCGGCAACGATGGCAAGAGCCGGGACGACCGGACGAAAACGCGGGAACACGAACGAGGCCTGTCAGTGGGAATGCGGCAGCGTCATATCGGCGAGGCGCACCTCGGCCGCCATCAGCCCCTTGGAGCCGTCGCCAAAGCGGACGAAAACACGCTCCCCGGGCTTCAGCTCGGCAATGCCATAACGGCGCAGAGTCTCCATATGGACGAAAATGTCCGGCTTGCCCTCGCCCTGGGTCAGGAAGCCGAAGCCGCGCAGACGGTTGAACCATTTCACCACCGCGGGCTCGAGGCCGCTTGTCGGCACCACCTGAACATGGGTGCGCGGCAGCGGAAGCTCAGACGGATGCAGAGCCGTCGACTCGTCGAGGGACAGGATGCGGAAGGCCTGCAGGCCCCGCGGGCGCTGGACCGCCTCGACGACGATCCGGGCGCCCTCGTTGGCCGCCTGATAGCCGTCCCGGCGCAGGCAGGTCACGTGCAGGAGCACGTCCGGCATCCCATTGTCGGGCACGATGAAGCCGAAGCCCTTGGCGACGTCGAACCACTTGATCCGACCGCTCACCTGGATGAGCTCCACGGAATTCTCTTCCGCAGCCGGATGGGCAGCCTCCCGGCGACCCTGATCGAAAGAGGACTTTTCCTCTCGAAGATTGAAGGAGTTAGAGCCGAAATCGCCAGTCATGAATATACCCGAACTCGAATCAAAAAGTCAGATTCTTAAAATGAGGATAACATCGTCCTGAATCAGGGGAAGCCAGAAACGGCTTCAAAAATGCGATGAAATTTTCGCCATTCCGCGATGGCATTGAAATTACGAGATAAATACCGACAGCACGGATCCGATTTCTGCATGGATCACCAGGTCGGCCATCGCGTCCAGGGGCGTCGGCTCGCGATTGACGATCACGAGCCGGGCTCCGTTCTCCTTCGCGAAGGCCGGGAAGGCCGCCGCCGGATAGACCACGAGGGACGAGCCGACGACCAGGCACAGGTCGCAGCCGGCGGTAAGTTTCTGCGCCCGACGCACGGGCGCCTCGGGCATGGCCTGCCCGAAGGAGATCGTCGCGGATTTCAGAATGCCGCCGCAGCGGATGCATTCCGGCGGCTCGCCGTGTGCTTCGAAGCGGCCCCTCACCCAATCGAGCTCGTGGCGCCGTCCGCATGAGAGGCAACGGGCATAGGTCCCGTTTCCATGCACCTCGATCACCTGTTCGTCAGAGAGTCCCGATGCCTGGTGCAGCCCGTCGATGTTCTGCGTGATCACGGAGGGCATGCGCCCCGAAGCGACGAGCGATGCGATGGCGCAATGACCGGGACCGGGCCTCGCGTGCCGATAGAGATCGTCCATCACGAACTTGCGCCGCCATGCCTCCCGGCGCGCTTCGGCGCTCCGCACGAATTCCTCGAAGGGGATCGGCTTGTTGCGCAGCCACGGGCTGCCCGGAGAACGAAAGTCCGGCACGCCGCTTTCCGTCGAGATGCCGGCGCCCGTGAACCCGGCAACGACCCGTGCCTCTTGAATCATTTCCTGCAATGTGGCGATTGACGCGGCGAGGTTCTCGGTCATGTCACTGATATAGATCCGACGACCTCGGATACAAACGCCTCTCAGTGACAGGACAAGCAGCCCGTGAACGACGATCATGTCAGCGTCACCACCGCTCAGGAGCGCACGTCGAACCCCGCGAGCGACGGGCTCGATCGGGCGATCGCGTCTCAACGCTGGGACGCCATCGATGTCGCCCGCGGCCTCGCGATCGTGGCGATGATCGTCTATCATTTCAGCTGGGATCTCAGCTTCCTGAAGCTCATCGAAACCAACATCCTCGCGGTTCCCGCCTGGCGCTGGTTCGCGCGCGGGATCGCGGGATCGTTCCTGTTCCTTGCCGGAATCGGCCTTGCCCTCGCCCATGCGAAGGGCTTTCGGCGCCTGCCTTTCCTCAAGCGCCTGGTGAGGATCGGCGCCGCCGCTCTGGCCGTCACGATCGGCACGTACTTCGCGTTCCCGGACAGCTACATCTTCTTCGGCATTCTGCACTGCATCGCCGCCGCGAGCGTTCTCGCGCTGCCGTTCCTGCGCGTGCCCCCTGCCCTCACATTGGTCGCCGCCGTTTTCTGCCTTGCCGCGCCATCGCTCTTCACGAGCCCCCTCCTCGACGCTCCCCTTCTCGACTGGCTCGGCCTCGGCGCGAGCGTTCCCGTGACGAACGACTACGTGCCGATCTTTCCGTGGTTCGGTCTGGTCCTGATGGGGATCGCGGCGGGACAATGGCTGCTGTCCCGAGCCGGGACGTTGTTTCTGGCGCGGTGGCGCGCCAACGACGCTCTGTCGCGAGCCCTGGTCTGGGCCGGCCGCAAGAGCCTTCCGATCTACCTCATCCATCAGCTCGTGCTGCTTGGAATTCTCTATGGCGTGTTGCAGATCACAGGCCCCAATCCCCGCGCCGAGGCACGGCCCTTCATGGATGACTGCATGGCGACATGCCAGCAGAACGCGGAACCCGAGATCTGCAATGCGCTGTGCACATGCACGGCCGACAGGCTCCGCCAATCCGATCTATGGCAGAAGGTCCTGAAAGGGCCGCTCACGGACCAGGAGCAGATCCAGGTGTCGCGGACCGCTCAACAATGCCTGCGCCGCGATCCCTCCTGAGCATCGCCTGGCCGCAATTGTGCAAGAGTTGCATCGAGGTCCAGAAATGACTGGAAAGCTCCGGCAAGTTTCGCGTTAAGCTCCGGAACCTGACGCGGTTATTCCAGGAGGTGCTGTCTTGCTGCGAGGCTATCTCACCAACCTTCCCCTCATCGCGATCCTCCGCGGATTGGAACCCGAGAATGCCGAAGCCGTCGGCCTCGCCCTCGTGGAGGCTGGTTTTCGCATCATCGAAGTTCCCCTGAACTCGCCCGAGCCTTTCCGAAGCATCGAGACCCTGGCCAGGACCATGCCGGACGACGTGCTCGTGGGCGCCGGCACGGTGCTCGATCCGCAACAGGTGGACGGCGTGCGGGATGTCGGCGGCAAGCTCATCGTGATGCCTCACGCCGACACCGATGTCATCGGTCGCGCCAAGGAACACCGCATGGTCTGCACGCCGGGCGTCGCGACGCCGACCGAAGCCTTCGGCGCGCTGAAGGCCGGCGCCGATGCTATCAAGATCTTTCCGGCGGAGGCCATTCCTCCCGCAGTGGTCAAGGCATGGCGGGCCGTCCTGCCGAAGGACACGATCGTCCTGCCCGTGGGCGGCATCAAGCCTGACACCATGAAGCCCTATGTGGACGCGGGCGCCAACGGCTTCGGTCTGGGATCGGCTCTCTTCGTGCCCGCCATGACCGTGGAAGAGATCGGACGCAACGCCCGGGCCTTCGCCGCTGCATGGAGGGAATTGGGTATTAGCTGACGCTCCGCGGGAGATCTTTGCAGGAACCGCCACGAACGGACGGCGTTCACACCGCAAAGGCTTACACGGAGTACAAAGATATGAAGACCCTCGCCTTCGTTCTGGCTGCCTCCTTCATCGGCACCGCAGCTTTCGCGCAGGACACGACGACCACGATCAAGAAGGAGGAAGGTCTGCTCGGCAGCAAGACCACGATCGAGCAGAAGCGCGAGCCGAGCACGACCTCTTCGACCACCGTCACAACCGATTCCGATGTCGGCTGCACGACGGAAACCAAGCAGAAGACGGATGCCCTCGGCGATACGACGACGAAGAAGACGACCGAGTGCTAAGTCGTTCAGACCCGCGCTCTCGACAGGCCCGGCTTTGCCGGGCCTTGTCATGACGGGATCGTCAACGGCGTTTTCCGCCGCGCCCGCCTCGGAAGAACGGCACGGTCAGCAGCCGCCGACCCGTCTCGTCCACGATCTCAAGCTCGATATTGCCGGCATCGGCGAGTTCTTCGCGCAATTCCTCGACCGTCGCGATCGCTTCGGCCTTGGCCGCTTCCAGATCAGGGAGCTCGACCCCCTCATCGTCCTCGTCGACATCGTAACCGTCTCGAATATTGAAGAAAAAGCGCGGCATGGCTTGACGCTCGGCAAGGAAGGATTGGCGAGAAAACGCCTTTGACTACGGCAAGTTCACTGTAGTCCCGGCCTCTCAGTTTTGGACAACGGAATCTTGCGCCTTTGACCGAGTTATGCAGCACAATTGCTGTGTCCGGATGGCGTGGAGCTTTTTGGAACCTCGCGCGTTGATGGGCACGCCAAGGGTTCGTGCGGGCAACCGCTCAGGTAGAGCCATGATCCATCGCTCCTTCGCCTTGCTGACCGCCCTCGGCAGCCTCTTCGTTTTGTCCTCCAATGCCTCCGCCCAGACCTCGTGCGCACCGCGCGACCAGCTCGTGAAGCTGCTCGCCGAGCATTACAAGGAAGGCCCCGTGGGAATTGGCCTGGCGCGACCGGGCCAGGTGCTCGAGGTGTTTGCCTCGCAGGCGGGATCCTGGTCGATGGTGATGACCATGCCCGACGGCAAAGCCTGTCTGATCGCGGCCGGCGATAATTGGGAAATGGTGAGCAAGGTCAAAGGCAGCCCGATCTGAGGCAATCGCCTCGGATATCCCGTAGACGCTCAGTGTCGGACCAGAAATGTGATGCGCCCGTGGACGAGGGCTATCCTTGCAGAGGATAGCCTCCGTGCACGATGCGGCCCCTTATATCGCTACAAGGCTGCCGATGATCCTAGCGGGCTGGCGAACCTCATTGCCCTAAGGGTTCGGGTCCACGGGACTCCCGTTGCCGATGAACTTGTTCGCCTCGAGAATTTCAGAAGAATTTGAGGCGATGGGGCTTCCATTGCCGATGGTCTTGCTGGCTTCTCTTGAGACGATGGGACTCCCGTTGCCGATGATTTTGGATGCAATCATGACTCCGCCCCCGGCAAGAACCAGAGCGAGTGCGACATAGAGGGCGCGTGAGTACGTCATCGAAACCTCCTGAGCCCCAGCGTCAAGAGGATAAACTAAGCAGCGCAGCGCGGAGGTGCGGCATCGCACAGCTTCAAGCTGCTATGCCCGACGCCTCGTGATGAGCGACGAATGATCGACGGAGGAGGAAAGATAATGGCGCGCCCTAGGGGAGTCGAACCCCTCTTTCCTGCGTGAAAGGCAGATGTCCTAACCGATAGACGAAGGGCGCACTATGTTGTTTCGGGGCGGTGCCGCCGAAGTGGGCGGACATATAGATGGGTTCGCGGCGCACCGCAAGCGTCTAGTTTCGATTTATTCAGGCCTTGCCGCATCCATGATGCGAAGCTCGGCTTTTTCCTGTCCGCCCCAGCGATCGATCGAGAGCGTTCCCGCCACATGCAGCGGATTGCCGATGGCCTGCAACAGAGCGATGCCGAGCGGCTGTCCCGCGGCGCGGAAAGCGATTCCGCCGATGAAGCTCCCATCGCCGCCGCGCAGCTTCACGCGCATATGCCCGCCGCTGCCGACCTCCCTGGCCTCCACCACGCGATGCTGTGGAAACACGAAGACCGGTTCCGGCTGGCCGGAGCCGAACGGCCCTGCCCGCTCGAGCGCGGTGACGAGCGCGGGCTGCGCTCCCGCAGCCGTGAGCGTCGCGTCGACGGCGAACTGATCGTTGAGGCGCGTGACGCTCACCGGCTCGTTGAGCTTGTCCGTGACGAAACCGAGGAAACGATCCATGTCCGCGGCCAGGATCGTCACTCCGGCCGCCATGGTGTGGCCGCCGCCCTTGATGGCGATTCCCGCCTCCACCGCGGCGCGCACCGCATGGCCCAGATCAACGCCGGGAACCGAGCGGCCGGAGCCGGTCGCCGTGCCGTCCGGGTTGAGGGTGAAGGCGAAGGCCGGCCGCCGGAAGCGTTCCTTCGTCCGCGCGGAGACGAGGCCGACGATCCCGGGATGCCATTCGGCGGAAGCCGTGATCAGAACCGGCTGGTCGGGCGCTTTCTCGAGCGCGAGCATGGCCTGGGCCTCGGCCTCCTGAACGGCGACGACCTCGATCGCCTGACGCTCCCGGTTCAGCCGGTCGAGCTCGCCCGCGATCCGGCCCGCCTGGACGGTATCCTCGGTCAGCAGCAGCCGCGAGCCCAGGGCCGCATCGCCGATGCGCCCTCCGGCATTGATGCGGGGACCGACGAGATAGCCGAGATGCCAGGCCTCAGGCGCTCCGGTCAGACCGGCGCTGTCGAGAAGCGCGGCGAGGCCGATTCGGCGGCGGGCGCGCATGATCGTCAGGCCCTGGCGCACGAAGGCGCGGTTGAGGCCGATGAGCGGCACCACGTCGGCCACGGTGGCCAGCGCCACGAGATCGAGGCTGCCCATCAGGTCGGGCTCGGCACGCCCCTGGAAGAAGCCGCGGGTCCGCAGGGTCCGGTTGAGGGCGACCAGGAAAAGGAACACCACGCCTGCCGCGCAGAGGTGACCGAGGCCCGACAGATCATCCTGCCGGTTCGGGTTCACGATCGCAACGGCCTCGGGCAGCTGCTCCGGGGCCTGGTGGTGGTCGAGAACGAGGGGATCGAGGCCCAGGCGCCGGGCCTCGGCGAGGGGCTCCATGCTGGCCGTGCCGCAATCGACCGTCACCAGGATATCGGCCCCCTGCTCCTTCAGGCCGCGGATGGCGTCGACATTCGGGCCGTAGCCTTCCGTGATCCGGTCCGGAATGTGAATGGCGTAGGTGATCCCGCAGGCGCGAAGATACTCGGCCAGGAGAGCCGCGCTGCAGGCGCCGTCCACGTCGTAATCGCCGAAGATCGCCACCTTCTCGCCCCGCATGACCGCATCGGCCAGCCTCTGGGCCGCGGCCTCCATGTCGGTGAGCACATGCGGATCGGGCATCAGGTCCCGCAGGCGGGGATTGAGGAACCCTTCCGTCTCGTGAATGCCGACCCCGCGTCCGGCGAGCACCCGCGCGAGAATGTCCGGGACGCCGTGGGTCTGCGCGATGGCGAGCGCAATCGCGTTCTGGGCCGCGCTGCATCGCTCGACCCAGAAACGGCCCAGAGCGGATTGAGTGACGCCGAGAAAGGGTTTCGGCAGGGCGATGGGAGATGATTCGGTCACGGAAACGATATTAACTGCGAAATGTGGTCAAAACAGCTTGCGATACTGAATGAACCCGCTGCGCGCGGCCACCTTCTCGTAAAGGATCTGGGCGTCGGTGTTCGTCTCGTGCGTGAGCCAGTAGACCCGGCTCGCCCCATGCGCCTGCGCCCGTTCATAGACGGCCTCGATCAGCGCCCGCCCGACGCCGCGCCCGCGCGCCTCCGGCGCCGTGAAGAGATCCTGCAGGTACCAGTAATCCCCGGTTGTCCAGGTGGAGCGGTGATAGATGTAATGCACGATGCCGACGATCCGGCCATCGAGAACGGCGACGAGACCGTGCATGGGCTCGGCGGGATCGTTGAGCCGCCGCCAGGTCGCGTCCGTGACCTCGGGCGGCAAAGAGGATTTGTAGAAGGTCAGGTAGCCCTGCCAGAGCGGCTCCCAGGCCTGCCGGTCGTCAGGGGTGAAGGGACGGATCTGCAGCATTCTTTCTCCCAAGGTCTCACGCGCCCTTCTCATCCTGAGACAGGGGCGTTGCCCAGAATGACGGTAGCGGGCCGAAAATGAAATGGCCGGGACGAGCCCGGCCATGAAGATCCGCTCCGAGCAGGCGATCAATCCAGGTGGAACTTCGCCAGCTCGCGGTGCTCGCCATGGATGCGGCGCACGGTTCCCGTCGCGGAGCGATAGACCACCGTCTCGGTGGTGATCACGTCCTTGCCGAAATGGACGCCCTTCAGGAGCCCGCCATCGGTGACGCCGGTGGCCGCGACGATCACGTCGCCGCGGGCGAGGTCCGTCACGTCGTATTTCTTGTTGGGATCGGTCACGCCCATCTGCAGGGCGCGGGAGCGCTTCTCCTCGGTGTCGAGGATCAGGCGGCCCTGCATCTGGCCGCCGATGCAGCGCAGGGCGCCGGCCGCGAGCACGCCCTCAGGGGCGGCACCGATGCCGAGATACAGGTCAATGCCGGTATCGGCCGGCTTCGTCGTGAAGATCACGCCGGCCACGTCGCCGTCGGTGATGAGGCGCACGCCCGCTCCCGTCTTGCGGATCGCGGCGATCAGCTCGGCATGGCGCGGACGGTCCAGCACGAGGCAGTTGATCTCGTTCGGCTTCACGCCTTTCGCCTTCGCGAGGGCATGAATGTTGTCTTCCGGCGAGGCATCGAGATCGACCACGCCCTGGGGATAGCCGGGACCGATGGCGATCTTCTGCATGTAGACGTCGGGCGCGGCCAGCAGCGTGCCGGCTTCCGCCATCGCCATCACGGCGATGGAGCCGGGCATGTCCTTCGCGCAGAGCGTCGTGCCCTCGAGCGGGTCGACGGCGATGTCCACCTTCGGGCCCTGCTTGTTGCCGACCTTCTCGCCGATGAAGAGCATCGGCGCTTCGTCGCGCTCGCCCTCGCCGATCACCACGGTGCCGTCGATGGGGAGCTTGTTGAGCTCACGGCGCATGGCGTCCACGGCGGCCTGGTCGGCGGCTTTCTCGTTGCCGCGTCCTCGCAGGCGCGCAGACGCCACTGCCGCGCGCTCGGTGACGCGAACGAGCTCCAGTGTCAGGATGCGCTCGATGATTTGGCCCGGATGGACGGTAATGCCTTGCGACATGGATGGGTCGACTCCCTGCTGACGGTGACCGGCGGGCCCGAGCCCGCCCGGTGATTAATCACGCTCGATGCGGATGACTTGGGGCGGCTCGGCGATAAGACCATCCCTCGAGATCTTCTCGACGGCGGAACGGATGGATGCCTCGGTCGCCGCGTAGGTGATGAGAACGAGGGAAACCGGGGCGCCCGAGCGGCCGTGGGGATCCTGCGTCGCCGCTGTTTCGGAGCGCTTCTGCAGGATGCTTTCGAGCGAGATGTCCTCTTCCGCCATGCGGGTCGCGACGCCCGCGGCCACGCCGGGGCGGTCATGGACCGTCAGGCGGATGTAATAGCCGCCCTCGTGGCGCTGCATCGGCGCACGCGGCGCCTTCTCCAGCTGGCCGACCGGCTTGCCGAAGAGCGGCTGGGCCACGCCCGCGGCCACATCGGCGATGTCGGCGACAACGGCGGAGGCCGTCGCGTCGCCGCCCGCGCCGGGCCCGATCAGCGTCAGCTCGCGCACGGCATCGGCATCGATGGTGACGGCATTCGTCACGCCCATCACCTGCGCGATCGACGAAGACCGCGGCACCATGGTCGGATGGACGCGCTGCTCGATTCCGGTCTCCGTGCGCTCGGCGACGCCGAGGAGCTTGATCCGGAAGCCCAGCTCCTTCGCCATGGCGAGATCGAGCGGCGTGATGGAGGAAATGCCCTCCACATAGATCGCGTCGGCATCGATCTCCGTGCCGAAGGCGAGGCTCGTGAGGATGGCGAGCTTGTGGGCGGTGTCGAAGCCTTCCACGTCGAAGGTCGGATCGGCCTCCGCATAGCCGAGGCGCTGCGCGTCCTTCAGGCATTCCTGGAAGGTCAGCCCCTCCATCTCCATGCGGGAGAGAATGTAATTGCAGGTGCCGTTGAGAATGCCGTAGAGGCGCGACACCTGGTTGCCCGGCAGGGCCTCGCGAAGCGTCTTGATGATCGGGATGCCGCCGGCGACGGAGGCCTCGAACGCGATCGAAACGCCCTTCTCCTCGGCGAGCTTCGCCAGGGCGAGACCGTGCTTGGCCAGCAGCGCCTTGTTCGCGGTGACCACATGCTTGCCCTGGGACAGGGCGGTCTGGACGACCTCCAGGGCCGCGCCATCGGCGCCGCCGACCAGCTCCACGACGCAGCCCACATCCGCAGCGCGGGCCAGATCGACGGGATTGTCGAACCAGGTGAAGCGCGAGAGGTCGACGCCGCGATCCTTGGCCCGGTCCCGGGCCGAGACGGCCACGACCTCGACCGGACGCCCGCCCCTCTGTGTCACTGTCTCGTTCCGACGTTCGAGAATGCGGATGACCGATGCGCCGACGGTGCCGAGACCGGCGATGCCCACTTTGAGAGGACGTGTCACGAACCAATGCTCCCTGTAAGACCGAGCTGCTCTTTACGACCGCCAAGCTCCCATGTCCATGCGGACCTGGGTACCGGGGCCCTCACAGGGGCTGGCCTCGTGCGGCAGGGCTCAGCCCCGGCGCACCATCGGCACCACGTTGTGGAGCGTCTGGTCCGCGTGGTCGAAGAACTTGCGGATGTTGCGGGCGGCCTGGCGGATGCGCTGCTCGTTCTCCACCATGGCGATGCGCACGTAATCGTCGCCATGCTCGCCGAAGCCGATGCCGGGAGCCACGGCGACATCGGCCTTTTCCACCAGGAGCTTGGAGAACTCGAGGCTGCCCATGCTGCGGAATTTTTCCGGGATCTTGACCCAGGCGAACATGGAGGCGCTGGGGGCGGGAATCGTCCAGCCGGCCTTCCCGAAGGAATCGACCAGCACGTCCCGACGCTTCTTGTAGGTGGCGCGCATCTCCCGGATGCAATCATCGGGCCCGTTGAGCGCGGCCGTCGCGGCCACCTGGACCGGGGTGAAGGCGCCGTAATCGAGATAGGACTTCACGCGGGCGAGCGCGGCGAGCAGGCGCTCGTTGCCGACCGCGAAGCCGATGCGCCAGCCCGCCATGGAGAAGGTCTTCGACATGGAGGTGAACTCCACGGCGACATCGATGGCGCCGGGCACCTGGAGGATCGAGGGCGGCGGGTTCGCATCGTCGAAATAGACCTCCGCATAGGCGAGGTCCGACAGCAGGATCAGCTCATGCTTCTTGGCGAAGGCGACGAGGTCCCGATAGAAATCGAGAGAGGCCACATAGGCCGTCGGATTCGACGGATAGCAGACCACCAGAGCCACCGGCTTGGGGATTGAGTGCAGCACGGCGCGCTCGGCGGCCACGAAGAAATCCGGGGTCGGCTCGGCGGGCACGGAGCGGATCACGCCGCCCGCCATGAGGAAGCCGAAGGCGTGAATCGGGTAGCTGGGGTTCGGCACCAGGATGACGTCGCCCGGCTCCGTGATCGCCTGGGCCATGTTGGCGAAGCCTTCCTTGGAGCCGAGGGTCGCCACCACCTGCGTGTCGGGATTGAGCTTCACGCCGAACCGGCGCTCGTAATAGCCGGCCTGGGCCCGGCGCAGGCCCGTGATGCCCTTGGAGGCCGAGTAGCGGTCCGTGCGCGGTTTGCCCACCGTCTCGACCAGCTTGTCGATCACATGCTGCGGCGCCTGGAGATCCGGGTTGCCCATGCCGAGATCGATGATGTCCGCTCCATTCGCGCGGGCGGCGGCCTTGATGCGGTTGACCTGCTCGAAGACATAAGGCGGAAGGCGCTTGATGCGGTAGAAGTTAGACATGGCACTGTCCTCGAGCGGAATCGGATAAAATCGGTATAGATTCTAAGGATTGGTATTGGAATTCGTCTTCCGGTCAGGCCCCTGCGGCCTGATGACCGGCAGCTTGATCGGCTCGGGCGGGGGCGTTCCGCCCAGCCGCGCCGCGGCGGCCCCGGCGGCCTCGTTGCGGGCGCGCAGGGCATTCAGCTCGGCCTCGGCGGCCTTGACCTCCTCAGGGGAGCGCGGCGGCGTGGGCCGCCCCTCTTCCGCCGTCCCGATCGGCATATAGTCGAGGTTCTGCGGGCGCGACTGGGCCACGAAGTCCGGGGTCGGTGCCGCCCGCGGGCCGGCGCCCACCGCAACCGCAACATCCCGAACCGGATTGGAACCGCCCGTGCAGGCCGCGACGTTAGCAGCGACCAGCCCTGCCAGCAGGACGGCCGGAGCGCGGAAGGGCTTAGGGTTCTGAATACGCATTGTCGCTAACCTAAAGAGATGACTGCACAGACCTGGGGTCAACCGCTAAGATGATCGAAACGGGCACCCTGAGCAATGACGCGATTAGAGGGAGATCGCCTTATGGACAAGCCATACGGTGAACAGAAGGCTCAGTCTTCCGCTCCGGATTTCGAGGAGCTCTCCCGAAACATGGTCCGCTTCTTCGAGGGCGCGGGCAAGGCGACCGCGGCCTATCTCAAGCCCCTGGAGGAGCGCGGGGCGGCCGCCGAGATCGCGGGCGAGGCCTCCGATGCGATCCGCACGCTGGGCCGCGTCGCCGAAGCCTGGATGAGCGACCCGCAGAAGTCCCTGGAGGCACAGACGCGTCTCAGCTCGCAATTTCTCGACCTCTGGGCCTCGACCCTCAGGAAGGCACAGGGCGAGACCGCCGAGCCCGTCGCCGAGCCCGATGCGAAGGACAACCGTTTCAAGGACCCTGAATGGTCCGAAAATCCTGTCTTCGACTTTCTCAAGCAGGCCTATCTCATCTCGTCCCGCTGGGCGGAGGATCTGGTGGAGGAAGCCGAAGGCCTCGACGAGCGGACACGGCACAAGGCGCAATTCTATCTCAAGCAGATCTCCAGCGCCCTCTCGCCCTCGAACTTCCTGCTCACCAACCCCGAACTCATCCGCGAGACATTGAAGGAGAACGGCGCCAATCTGGCGCGGGGCATGGCGATGCTCGCCGAGGACATCAAGGCCGGGCGCGGCGAGCTGAAGATCCGCCAGACGGATCCCAGCAGCTTCAAGATCGGCGTGAACATCGCGACGACACCGGGCAAGGTGATCTTCCGCAACGACCTGATCGAGTTGATCCAATACGCACCGGTCACCGAGCAGGTTCTCAAGCGCCCGCTCCTGATCGTGCCGCCCTGGATCAACAAGTACTACATCCTCGACCTCAATCCCGAGAAGAGCTTCATCCGCTGGGCGGTGTCTCAGGGGCTCACCGTGTTCTGCATCTCCTGGGTCAATCCGGAAGCGCAGCATGCGGAGAAGGGATTCGAGCACTACATGCGCGAAGGGATCTTCGCCGCCCTCGACGCCATCGAGCAGGCGACCGGCGAGAAGAAGGTGACCGCCATCGGCTATTGCGTCGGCGGCACCCTGCTCGCGATCACCCTGGCCTATATGGCGGCCAAGCGCGACAGGCGCATCGACAGCGCCACCTTCTTCACCGCGCAGGTGGATTTCACTTATGCGGGCGACCTGAAGGTTTTCGCGGACGAGGAGCAGATCCGCATCCTCGAGGCCGAGATGAAAAAGCGCGGCTATCTCGAAGGCTCGCGCATGGCCAACGCGTTCAACATGCTGCGCCCCACGGACCTGATCTGGTCAAACGTGGTGAACGTCTACCTGAAGGGCCAGCCGCCCACGGCCTTCGACCTGCTCTACTGGAACTCCGACTCCACACGCATGCCGGCGGCGAACCACGCGTTCTACCTGCGCAACTGCTATCTCGAGAACAAGCTCGCGAAGGGCGAGATGGAGCTTGCCGGCGTGCGGCTCGACCTGAAGAAGGTGAAGGCGCCGATCTTCAATCTCGCCACGAAGGAGGACCACATCGCCCCTGCCCGCTCGGTGTTCCACGGCTCGAAGCTCTTCGGCGGACCCGTCGATTTCGTGCTCGCCGGGTCGGGCCATATCGCGGGCGTCGTGAACTCGCCGACCAAGACGAAATACCAGTACTGGACGGACGGCCCGGTCGAGGGCGAGCTGGAGGAATGGGTCGCCAAGGCGACGGAGACGCCGGGCACCTGGTGGCCCTATTGGTTCTCCTGGATCGAAAAGCAGGCGCCGAAGAGGGTGCCGGCGCGAGAGCCGGGCGGCGGCAGGCTCGAGCCGCTCTGCGATGCACCAGGCACCTATGTCCACATGAAGGCCTGAGGCCGCCCTGCCCCGGCGGGCACTTGAGAGTCTATCGCGCAAACGAAATGGCCGGCGTTTCCGCCGGCCTTCGCGCTTGAACCTTCCGGTTCTCAGTACTTGCGGACGATCGGCTCGGCCGGGACCGCGACCTTCGGGTCGTCCCAGCGATAGCGCAGAGCGACGGAGACGATGTCGGTGCTCGAGTCGACGTCGGCGATGAAGGCCAGCGGATCGATGTAGTCCTGGTGACCCGGCACGATGCGGATCTCCGTGTCCTTCGAGAAGATGTGGGTGTAGGCGATGTCGAACGACAGCTTGTCGTTCCACTGGTAGCTGGCTCCGATCGACGCCCAGATGCGGTCGTTGTCGGGCAGGCGCGTGGAACGGATATCCGTGTCGATCGGCGATTCCTCGTAGGCCACGCCGGCGCGCAGGGTCCACTGGTTGTTCAGCCTGTAGTCGAAGCCGAGCGAGTAGAAGAAGCCGTCGTCGTAGTTCAGCGGAATGGTGAGCGGAACGATCCCGCCCGGGCCAACCACATCCGGCTCGCCCAGGACGCTCCAGTTGGTCCACTCGAAGCCGGCATGGACGGTGAAGTCCGGCGTGATCGCCTGGGACAGGCCGACCGTGACCTGATCGGGCGTCTTCAGCTTCGCGGTGATCGGGAGCCGCGAGACCGGGGTCGACAGCGTCCCCTCGAGGTCGTGCTCGACCTGCGAGCGGTAGCCGATACCGATCGTCGTCCCGGCGAACGGCGTCAGCGTCACACCCGCCGTGAAGCCGAAGCCGATATCGTCACCGTCGAGGGCGGCGCTGGGCGCCCCGGGGAACACGATGGAAATGGGATCGAGAGGATTGCCCGGGATCGCACGCTTGAGGCTGATATCGAAATATTGCAGCGACGGGCCGACCGCGACCGAGAACCAGTCGTTGACCTTCACGCCGACGACGGGATTGACGTTGACCGAGAAGATCTTGGACGCCCGGGAGTAAGCCTGCCCGGCCCAGTTCTCGCGCGGATCCGTGACCAGGCCATAGGGCGCGGTGCTGGACAGGCCGACCCACAGCATCTCATTGATCTGATAGGACGAGTAGCCGGTCGGAATCACCGCATCCTGGCCGATGTCGCCGGAGCTGCCGAAGCCGAGCGTCGGAGTCGGGGCGACCGGATTGATGTCGATGCGGGGAACAATCAGCGACAGATGCCATTCGCTGTTCCAGCCCGGCATCATCGTGATGACGGCGGGGTTCCAGAACATCGAGGAAAGATAGCCGGAACCCGAAGCGGCACCGGCGAAGGAGTATCCCTGAGCCGTGGCGCTCTGCTCACGGACGGCGAAGCCGCCGGCCTGGGCGCCGCCCTGGGCGGCGATGAGAGCTGCGAAGGAGACCGCAGCGAGGGACAAAGAACGATGGAGACGGCTCATGGAAGTTTCCTGCCCGTTTTTTCGATTTGTTGCGGCGAATCCGCATTACGAACAGTGTGCCAATGCTTTATTCTGGCCGCAATCGCCTTGTGCAAACCTTAACAATTCTGAAAGGAATCCCATTACTTGGCCGCTTACTTAGAGATACTTCAATAATCGAAAGATTAGTTTTTACCGGCGCTCCAGGCTACGATATAGTTCATATGTAAACGAATGTATTGCGGAAGCCCGGGAGGGCCTCTGCTGCGCCCGGGGCCCCAGGGGAAATGTCGCGCTTTCTCCCTCCTCGTGGCAAAAGGGCAACATATTCGGGTCCAAAACATGCATTGTAGGCCGGCGCAAATGCGCCAAATTGCTGGATGCCATAACGAGAGGAGCGCTTGATGAAGCTGGTGAGATTTGGGGAGTTCGGACGCGAGAAACCGGGCATCGTCGATGCCCAGGGACAGATCCGCGATCTGTCCGGAATCGTTCCGGACATCACGGGGGCAACCCTGACGGAGGCGGCCCTGTCCAGGATCCGCGGCGTCGATCCCGGCACGCTTCCCCTCGCCCCCGAGGGCCAGCGGCTCGGCGCCTGCGTCGGCCAGGTGCGCAACTTCATCGCGATCGGGCTGAACTATGCGGATCACGCGGCCGAGACCGGCGCGCCGATTCCGGCCGAGCCCATCATCTTCAACAAGGCCCCGTCCTGCATCGTCGGCCCCAATGACGATGTCATCATCCCCCGCGGCTCGCAGAAGACCGATTGGGAGGTCGAGCTGGCGATCGTCATCGGCGAGCGCGCTTCCTATGTCGGCGCGAACGAGGCCCTGGACTTCGTCGCGGGCTATTGCGTGTGCAACGACGTGTCGGAGCGGGAATTCCAGCTGGAGCGCGGCGGCACCTGGACGAAGGGCAAGGGCTGCCCCACCTTCGGCCCCCTCGGCCCCTGGCTCGTCACGAAGGACGAGATCCCCGACCCGCAGAACCTCTCCATGTGGCTCGACGTGAACGGCGAGCGCATGCAGAAGGGCTCCACCCAGACCATGATCTTCAACGTGGCGCAGATCGTGTCCTACGTCTCGCACTTCATGATCCTGGAGCCCGGCGACGTGATCACCACCGGCACGCCTCCGGGCGTCGGCATGGGCATGAAGCCGCCGCGCTACCTCAAGGCCGGGGACGTGATGAGCCTCGGCATCGAGGGCCTCGGCGAGCAGCGCCAGCGCCTCGTCGCCTTCGAGGAAGCGCCGCCGGACACCAGCAAGGGCCAGCACGCCCATTAAAGAAAAAGGCCTCCTGAAAAGGAGGCCTTTTCCATTCACGCCAGCCCGAGCATCAGCTGGATGTTCTGCACGGCGGCGCCCGAGGCGCCCTTGCCGAGATTGTCGAGGCGGGCCACCAGCACCGCGTGGTTATAGCTGTCGTGCTTGAAGACGAAGAGCTCCAGGCGGTCCGTGTCGTTGAGCGCCTCGGGCTCGATCCGCTCGATCTTCCTGCCCTCGGCAATGGTCGGCACGACGCTGACCAGCCCGCCGCCCTGGTAGCGCTCCATGAGCGCCTTCTCCAGATCGGCCGCCTTCGGCTTGCCCGGCAGCATGTCGAGGTGCAGCGGCACGCTCACCAGCATGCCCTGCCGGAAATTGCCGACGGAGGGAATGAAGATCGGCCGGCGGATCAGGCCGGTATATTTCTGCAGCTCGGGCACGTGCTTGTGCTCGAAGCCGAGGCCGTAGAGCTCGAAGGCGGGCGCCGTGCCGGCCTCGTAGGCCTCGATCATGGACCGCCCGCCGCCGCTGTAGCCGCTCACCGCGTTCACGCTGATCGAATAATCGGCGGGGATCAGCCCCGCATCCACCAACGGCCGCAGGAGCGCGATGGCGCCCGTGGGATAGCAGCCCGGATTGGCGACCCGATCCGCCGTCGAAACCGCGCTCCTCTGCTCGGGGGCCAGTTCGGCGAAGCCATAGACCCAGCCCGGCGCGACACGATGGGCCGTGCTGGCGTCGAGGATCTTCGGTTTCCGGCCGCTCAGGCCATCCACCAGGGACACGGTTTCGCGGGCGGCATCGTCGTGCAGGCAGAGCACCACGAGATCGACATCGGCCAGGATCTCGCGCTTGGCCTCCGGGTCCTTGCGCCGCGCCGGATCGATGCTGCGGATGGCGACGCCCTTCACGTCCTTCAGGCGCTCGCGAATGCCGAGCCCGGTGGTGCCCGCCTCGCCGTCGATGAACACGGTCTTCGTGCCCTGCGAGAGATCCGTGGAGTTCTGGGTCATGGTTGTCATGGTTGCTCGATCCACCTGTGGCCGCCGATGAGGCTTCAAGCCAATAACGCCGATGATCTTCCGGAGAAACAAAAAAGCCGCGCATCGGCGCGGCTTGCGTGTCGGGCCCTTCAGACAGCCGTCATCGCACGCGCGCCGGGGCGGCGGTCATTCGGCGTCGGCTGGTGATGAGGCTCTGCGTCATGCGATCTCTATGCGGTCGTGCGGCCGGCCTGTCAATGAGCAGCCGCGACGGCCAACAAAAAGGGCGGCCCGAGAGCCGCCCTTTTCGAAATCTGTTGCCTGGAAGCGATTAGCGCTTCGAGAACTGGAAGCTGCGGCGGGCTTTCTTCTTGCCGTACTTCTTACGCTCGACGACGCGCGGATCGCGGGTCAGGAAGCCTTCCTTCTTGAGCGGGCCGCGAAGCTCCGGCTCGTAGTAGGTCAGCGCCTTGGCGAGGCCGTGACGGACCGCACCGGCCTGGCCGGAGAGGCCGCCGCCGTTGACGTTCACGACGATGTCGTACTGGCCTTCGCGCTGGGCGATCTGCAGCGGCTGCGACAGGATCAGGCGGAGAACCGGACGGGCGAAGTAAACCTCGACGTCGCGGTCATTGATGGTGATCTTGCCGGAGCCGGGCTTGATCCAAACGCGGGCGACAGCGTCCTTGCGCTTGCCGGTGGCGTAAGCGCGACCGAGCGAGTCGAGCTTCTGGACATGCTTCGGAGCTTCCGGAGCGGCGGTCTGGGCGTTCTGGCCCAGATCGGCGAGAGACTGAAGGGTCGCCATGAATTAGGCCCTCACGTTCTTGCTGTTGAGAGCAGCCACGTCGAGCACTTCCGGCTGCTGAGCGGCATGCGGATGCTCAGCGCCGCCGTAGACGCGCAGGTTGCCCATGATCTGGCGGAAAAGCGGACCGCGGGGGAGCATGCGCTCCACGGCCTTCTCGACGATGCGCTCAGGGAAGCGGCCCTCGAGAATGAAGCGCGCGGTGCGCTCCTTGATGCCGCCCGGATAACCGGTGTGGTGATAGTACACCTTCTGCTCGCGCTTGCGGCCGGTGAACACCACCTTGTCGGCGTTGATGACGATGACGTTGTCGCCGCAGTCGACGTGGGGCGTGTAGTTGGCCTTGTGCTTACCGCGCAGGCGCATCGCAACGACCGAAGCAAGGCGGCCTACCACGAGGCCCGTTGCGTCGATCACAACCCACTTCTTCTCGACCTCGGCGGGCTTCAGCGAAGTCGTAGTCTTCATTGCGCTGGTTCCCGTTGAGAGCCCGTCGAGGGCTCAGGTTCTGAAAAACGACAAACCGCCGCGAGATGCGGCGGCGAGTGAGAGGGTGTTTAGTGAGTCTGAGCGCACAAGTCAACGGCCTTTATAGCGCCCCAGAATTCGATAAATCCCTTATAAATCAAACGACTATCTGAATATGGTATTGAAATACCGCTGATGTGGTATCATAAGACCACATCGGTTTGCCGTTCCCGGCGTGCCGGGCTATCGTCACGGGCCCACCACCGCGTTTCGAGAGGAGACTCATGGCCGACGATCTCATCTTCTACACCAATCCCATGTCCCGTGGACGCATCGTGCGCTGGATGCTCGAAGAGGTGGGCCAGCCCTACAGGACCGAGCTGCTGGAATTCGGCCAGGCCATGAAGAGCCCGGCCTACAGGGCCTTCAATCCGATGGGCAAGGTGCCGACGATCATTCACAAGGGAACGGTCGTGACCGAGGCCGCCGCGATCTGCGCCTATCTGGCCGATGCCTTTCCCGAGGCCGGACTTGCGCCGCCGCAGGGCGATTCCCGCCGCGGTCCCTATTACCGCTGGATGTTCTTCGCCGCGGGCCCCGTGGAGGCCGCCCTCAGCAACACGGCTTTGGGCTTCAAGGTGCCGGACGAGCGTCGTGGCATGGTGGGCTATGGCTCGGTCGAGGATGTGGTGGATGCCCTGGAATACGCCGTCAGCCAGTCCGACTACATCGCCGGCGATAGCTTCACCGCGGCGGATGTCTATGTCGGCTCGCAGATCGGCTGGGGCATGATATTCGGCACCCTGGAGAAACGGCCCGCCTTCGAGGCCTATTGGCAGCGCCTCGCCTCGCGCCCGGCCGCTTTCCGCGCGCGGGAGATCGATGATGCGCTGGTGGCCCAGCAGAAGCAGGCGGCGGCAGGAACGGGAGCCTAGCGCCGCTCGGGAATCGAATAGGTCCCCGTCGCGTGGCAGACCACATCGGAGCTGCCCTCCGAGAACATCGACACCTCGCCGACGGCGAGGCGCTTGCCGAGCTTGAGCAATCGGCATTCTCCGATGAGCGCACGCGGCTCGGGCTTTCTCAGGAAATTGAAGTTGAGGCTCGTGGTCACCGCGAGCGCGACCGGGCCGATATGGGCGAGAATCGCCGCATAGAGTGCAAGATCGGCGAGCGCCATCATGGAGGGCCCCGAGATGGTTCCGCCCGGACGCAGGTGGCGCTCGTGATACTCCATGCGCATCCGTGCTGAGAGCGGCCCGATCTCCTCGAGGAAATAGGTCTGCCCGCCGGCATGCATCTGGGGAAATTCCCGATCCAGAAAGGCGATCAGGTCATGCTTGGTCATGATCGGATGCTGGGGTGCCATGCTTGAAATGCCCGTTGAACTGCCCTGCCCCATCCCATACGGTGCCGCCATGGACCACAGCAATTACCCGAACGATTACATCCGCGGGATTCTCAACAGCGTGAAGACCATCGCGCTCGTGGGCGCATCGGCCAATCCCGCCCGCCCGAGCTGGATCGTCACCAAGTACCTGCTGGAGCGCGGCTACGATGTGATTCCGGTCAATCCGGGCATCGCAGGCACCGAGCTTCTCGGCAAGAAGGTCTACGGCTCCCTCGCCGAGATCCCCGGCCCCATCGACATGGTCGAGATCTTCCGCAACTCGGAAGCCGCCGGCCCGATCACCGACGAGGCCCTCGCCCTCGATCCCCTGCCGAAGGTGCTCTGGATGCAGCTCTCCGTCCGCAACGACGAGGCCGCCGCCAAGGCCGAAGCCAAGGGCATCAAGGTGGTGATGGACCGCTGCCCCAAGATCGAGTTCGGCCGCCTCTCGGGCGAAATCTCCTGGCAGGGCGTGAACTCCCGCATGCTGAGCGCCAAGAAGCCGACCCTCTCCGGCAAGGGCTTCCAGAAGCTCAGCCTCAACCGGCCCTGACCGGCTTCTCTCGAAAGCAATTCTCGGCTTATCCCGCACGCCACGGCGGCATTCCGTCCGAGACGACACCCTCCTCGTCATCACCGGCCCTGTGCCGGTGATCCCGATTATGTGGGGCGCGGCGCCTTTCCGATCGGGATGGCCGGGACAGGCCCGGCCATGACGTGGTGAGACTGGGACAGGAAGAGGCGAGCCTGTGGACAATGTTCCTCGTTTGTTCTTGACACGGATGCTCATCTGAACTATGTTGC
>Ga0182741_1001523_pt1 | contig 29861 bp, 22 predicted proteins | sample eDN5th37CBELigOP_FD_128874 | JGI IMG/M metagenome (GOLD analysis project Ga0182741, IMG submission 128874) | Enriched Organic Plus compost microbial communities from Emeryville, California, USA - eDNA 5th pass 37_C BE-Lig OP (version 2) (version 2) ... | reverse complement strand
GTCAGGCTGTCAAACCGTCGAACCGCCCCCCCCCTACCGCCCCGCCGCCTCCAACCGCGCCAGTTCGCGGCGCACCGCGTCCACCTGCGGGCGCATGCGCGGCTCGGCGTTCGCGCGCAGGCGGAGATAGTGCTCGTAGGCGCGCATCGCCCCCTCGCGGTCGCCGGCCAGCGCGGCGATGCGCCCCTCCTCGCGCAGCTGCTGCGCGAGATAGGGCGAGGTGCCGAGCCACTCCCGCTTGCGGCGAATCGCGCGCAGCGCGCTGCGCAGATCGCCCTGCGCCTCGTGCATGCGCGCCGAGACGATCGTCGCCATGGCGAGCCGGCCGAGATGGAGCGTGTCGTTGGAGTAGTCGAGGCGATCGAGGAGCGCGTCGAGCTGCGCGACCGACGCCTTGCCCGTCGCGGCGCCCGTCACGCCGTCGCGCATCGTCTCGAGCATCGCGATCTCGATCTGCAGCTCCATCTCGAGGATGCTCGTCGAGGCGGGCTGGGAGAGCGCCCGCAGCCGCTCCAGCGTGCGCCGGGTCTGCGAGGTGTCGCCGCGCGACAGCCGCCACGGCTCGAGCACGCGAAGCACGGCGCGGTACATGACGCGCTCGTTCGAGTCCGCGGGGATCCCCCGTGCCTCCATCGGCGCCAGCTCGCGCGCCGCCACCGCGGCGGCCGTCGTGTCGCCGTCGCCGACCAGCGCGTCGCGCACCTTGAGGATGCGCACGTTCGGATCGCGCGCGCTGTCCGCCGACGCCTCGAGATGTCGGAGCGACTCGGCGGGGCGCCCGAGCACGAGCGCCATGTCGTGCGCGAACCGGTGCATGGAGCGGCGGTCGCGCTCCGTCGTCGCCGACGAGATGAACTGCGCGATCGCGCGCGGCATGTCGCTCGTGCCGACGCCGTCGAACATCGCCTGGTTGACGACGCCGTTGAGGAAGTCGGCGGGCTGCGCGTCCGCCGAGACGGAGTCCCAGATCGCGCGCACCGTGCGCGTGTCCCCGCGCCGGAGCGCCATGGACCAGAGGTGCTGCCGGTGCCACGCGACCGACGTGTCCGCGGCGAGGCGCAGCCGCTCGACGCGCCGCACCGTCGCCGTGTCGCCGAGCGTGACGGCGAGCGGGAGGAGATGGATGTACCCCACCACGTAGGTGGAGTCGAGATCCATGGCGCGCTTGAAGTGCGCGAGCGCCCGCTCCCGGCTGTCGGGGATGCCGAGCGCGCCACCGAAGTGGAAGAGGTGATCGCCGAGCAGGTACCAGGCTTCGGCGCGGTCCGGGGCGATCGCCTTGAACCGCTCGCGCGCACCCTGGATCTCCTGGCTGGACGATGCGCGTGGGTAGCGAGGCCCCACGATCGCCGTGAGCATCGCCTGGTCGCGCGTCGAGAGCTTGTGGCGCGCGAGCCAGGCGGCGTGCACGCCGCGCGCGCCGAGCTGCGGGTCGCCGTACCAGGAGGAGGCCATGTGGAGGCCGAGCCCCGCGAGCGCGAAGGTCGAGTCGGCGTCCAGCGCGCGCGTGAAGTTCTGCGCCGCCAGCGCGGCCTGCCCGCCGCGCAGGTTCGACTGCCCGTCGAGATACGCGCGCAGCGCCGGAAGGGGCATCGCCGAGAGCTGCGCCACCCGCTGCTCTCCCTCGGCGGATCCCGAGGCCAGGAGTCGCGCCGCCAGCCGGTCCACGATGTAGGCGATGCTGTCCGGGGCCCCCTCTTCCGTGACGCGCAGCGCGTCGACGCAGCGCGGCACGCTGCACAGCGTCGCGCTGATCGTCACGTTGGTCGGCGTGCCCACGACGTCGCCGAGGAGGAGGCGCCCCGCGCGGATCCCGGAGGCCACCTGCAGCGCCTGCTCCCGCGTGAGGTCGCTGCGCTCCGAGCCCCCCGCCCGGCGCCAGGCGTCCAGCATCTGCCGGGGCTCGGAGGCCTGCATCCCCCCCTGGCCGGTCAGCTTCGCCGCCAGCAGATCCAGCATCCCCTCCCGGAGGTAGTGCAGCGAGGGGTCCGCCGAGGCGACGCGGAAGGGGGCGACCGCGACCACCTGCTCGTCGAGCACCGGCGTGTCGCCGCGGAGCCAGCCGCGCGACAGCGCGACGCCACCCGCCACGGCGAGCGCGCCGGCGGCGATCGCGAGCCCCACCCAGCGATGCCGCCAGCGGCGGCCGCGTGGGGACCAGACGCTGGGCCGCTCACCGGACGCCTCCATCGACGTCAGCTCGCGGACGAGCTGCTCCGCCTCCTGCGGACGATCTACCGGCTCCTTGGCGAGGCACCGCATCACCAGCTCGGCCAGCGCCGCCGGGAGCTCGGGCGCGGCGTCCTCGATCCGCGGCGGCGCCTCGGCGATGTGCGCCCGCATCATCGCGTGCGGAGGGCGCCCCGCGAACGGATGCCGCCCGGCCAGCATCTCGTAGGCGACGACGCCGAACGAGTAGATGTCCGCCCGGTGGTCGGCGTCGGGGTCGCCAGCGGCCTGTTCCGGGGCCATGTACGCTGGCGTGCCCAGCGAGGTCCCCGCCTGCGTCAGCGTGTCGAGATCGTGGGTCCGCTTGGTCGCGTCCACGGCGGCGTCGCTCCGCACGACCGCCAGCTCGTCGGACGGATGGTCGTCCCGGCGACCGGTGGCCGCCGCGATCGCCTTGGCGATCCCGAAGTCGGTGACGACCGCCGAGTCGCCGGCGAGGAGGACGTTGTCCGGCTTGATGTCGCGATGGACGACCCCGTTAGCGTGCGCGAAGGCGAGCGCCTTGGCGACGTCGCGGAGGATCCCCACCGCCGCCGCGGTGGAGAGCGGGGGTCCCGAGTCCAGGCGGGCGCGCAGGCTCTCCCCCGCCACGTACGGCATGACGAAGTACGGGAGGGCGTCCGCCGATCCGGCGGCGAGCACCGGGACGATGTGCGGATGCTGGAGCTGGGCGGCGACCGCGATCTCGCGTCGGAACCGCTCGGCATTGAGCCCCGCCGCCAGCTCGGGGGCGAGCACCTTCACCACCACGGGACGACCCAGGGAGCGATCCTCGGCGACGAAGACGCGGGACATCCCGCCGCCGCCGAGCTCGCGCTCGAGGCGGTAGGCATCACCGAGAGTCGCCTGGATTCCCTGGGTCAGTTCGGGCATGCGGAGCATCGGAGGGGCGCGGGCATCTCCGGTGAGACACCCACAAGGGCCGTCGCGGTTGTGAGAGACCGGCGACGGGTCCTACGGAGCGAACCAGTCATGTGTTCCGAGACGCCCGAACCTCGCCTCCGGGCACAAGCCCGGCTCGAACGGGTCAGTTCGGCTTCAGGATCCCCCGAATGAACTCCCGGGTCTTCTGCTTCGACTTCTCCCGCGTCTTCTCGGCCGCCCGACGCTTCATTTCCTCGTAGGTGAGCTGGACGACCAGCGTCTTGGGCTGCGAGCGGACCACCGGTCCCATCTTGAGCACGGCATCGGGATACTCCCCGCGATCGAAGAGCGAGATGGCCTCGGACAGTTGTACCATCGTACCGAGTCGATCGATCCGATTCGCCTCCTGCTGGGCCTCCAGCTGGGCCTGCGCCTCGGGCGAGAGGGCGATCTCGAGGCCGTCGATGAGGTTCTTTGCCAGCCGGCGCTGGAGGTCGAAGAACTTCTCCTCGTCGCCGGTCACCTGGGCGGTCTTCACGATCTCGCTGGTGGAGACGTCGATGAGCCGGGTGTCGAGGCGGACGCGCGGCTTCACCGCCGAGATCTGCCCGGCGAGGATGTACTGGGCGCCGACCAGCTTTCCCGCCCGTACGGCGGTGGACTGGTCGAAGTACTGGCTCCGCTGGCGCTCCATCTCCTGGAGGACCTCCTGGAGATGCTCGCGCTCCACGACCTGCAGCGCCTCGACCGCCGCCAGGTCGGTGATCATCATCGCCGCCAGCCCCTTGCCGAGGGCGTCGTAGTCGCTGCTCCCGGTCCGATTGTCGAAGTAGAGGACGGCGAGCGTCTTCGGCGCGGGCGCCGGTGCGTCGGCACGGCGGGGGAGCGTCGCCTCCGCGGTCGTGAGGGCCGTCAGGAGAAGCAGCGTTCGCAGCAGCATCGTCGGTCGGGAAGGGGGGCCGCAGGCGTGGCGACCCGAGGGTGTACAGTGAAGGGGCGGGTCCTCCTCCGCAACACTCTTCTCGGTGGCGGATGCAAGTCCCGGGACACAGATTGGCGCGACTCGATCGAGTGCTCTGGAGGCTCACTCATGCCGGGACACCGCTGCCACCGTCCGTCGCGCGGCGCCACGCCGCTGGCGCGCGCACTCCCCCTGGTCCTGCTCGGCGCGATGCTGATCGCCCCACCCGTTGATGCGCAACAGGCGGGGACTCCCCGGACATCGGGGACGGACGATCCGATGACGCAGCCGTCGCCGCGCCCGCGCCGCACCGCCAAGCCGCCGCTCCACGGCCGCCACTGGATGGCGATCACCGGCAAGCCGCTCGGTGCCACCGCCGGGGCGATGATGTTCCAGAAGGGGGGCAACGCCGTCGATGCGGCGTGCGCGATGCTGGGGGCGGTGGCGACGATGTGGGACGTCCTCTCCTGGGGCGGCGAGACGCAGGCGCTCATCTACCATCCCGGCCTCAAGAAGGTGGTCGGCATCAACGCCCTCGGCGTCGCTCCCACCGGCGCGACCGCCGAGTTCTATCGCCGGCAGGGGTACCGCTTTCCGCCGGAATACGGGCCGCTGGCCGCGGTGACCCCGGGCACGCCGGGGGGACTGATGGTCATGCTGGCCGAGTACGGCACCCTGACGCTGGCGGACGTCCTCGCTCCCGCCATCCAGATGGCCGACGGCTATCCGATCGAGGCGGCGACGGCGCGCAGCATCGAGAGCCAGAAGGGGGAGATCAAGAAGTGGAAGTACTCGCCGGCGGTGATGCTCCCGCACCTCGGCGAGGCGACCGAGGCCCCCGCGCCGGGTGAGATCTTCGTGCAGAAGGACCTCGCGGCCACGCTGCGCAAGCTCGTCGAGGCGGAAGCGGAGGCGCGCCGCGCCGGGAAGAGCCGCAAGGAGGCGATCTACGCCGCCTACGACCGGTTCTACAAGGGCGACATCGCGCAGGAGCTCGTGCGCGGCGCCCGCGAGGAGGGCGCGCTGTTCACGATGGAGGATCTCGCGCGCTGGCAGGTGAAGCTCGAGGAGCCGCTCAAGACGACGTACAAGGGAGTCGAGGTCTACAAGCTGCGCGAGTGGCAACAGGGGCCGGCGATGCTCCAGGCGCTCAACATCCTCGAGCACGCGGACCTCGAGGCGATGGGCTACAACTCGCCGAAGTACGTGCACGCGATCTACCAGGCGATGAACCTCGCCTTCGCCGATCGCGACTTCTATTACGGCGATCCGGATTTCCCGCCGGAGGAGCCGATCCGCGGGCTCCTCTCGAAGGAGTACGCGAAGCAGCGCTTCGCCCAGATCGATTGGACGAAGAACGATCCGAACGTGAAGCCCGGCGACCCGTATCCCTTCCAGGGAGGGACGAACCCGTTCAAGGAGCTGCTCGCGACGTGGACCGTCGCTCCCGCACCGGACACCCTCAAGCGGAGCGGGGGACAGGACCGGCCGGTCGGGGACGCGAGCGCGGCGCTCTCCGATTCGGCGTTCCAGGCGCAGTTCCACGCGGGGACGACCTCGATCCAGGCCGCCGACACGTCGGGGTGGATCGTGTCGATCACGCCGAGCGGCGGATGGATCCCCGCGGTGATCGCGGGACGCACCGGCGTGGGGCTGAGCCAGCGCGCGCAGAGCTTCGTGACGTCGGCCGCCGACGGGCCGTTCAACGTCATCGAGCCGGGGAAGCGCCCCCGCGTCACGCTCACGCCGACGCTCGCCCTGCGCGACGGCGAGCCGTTCCTCTCCTTCGCCGTGCAGGGAGGCGACTCGCAGGACCAGAACCTGCTGCAGTTCTTCCTCAACATGGTCGAGTGGGACATGACGGTGCAGCAGGCGAGCGAGGCACCCAACGTGGAGAGCCGGCAGATGCGGGCCTCGTTCGGGGAGCACGAGGCACGGCCGGGGGAGCTCACGGTCAACGCGTCGATGCCCGAGCCGCTGCGCCGCGCGCTGACGTCGATGGGCTACAAGATCGAGTCGCAGGAGCGGACCTCGGGGCCGATCAACGCGATCTTCTTCGACCGCCGGCACCGCACCTTCTGGGGCGGCTCGAGCAATCACGGCGAAGACTACGGGATCGCCTGGTGACGACCGACATCGTGGAGGTCGTGGACGACGCCGACGCGGAGCAGTACCTCGGCCTCGTGGGCGGCGAGACGCTCGCGCGCCTGGACTACCAGGAGCGCGACGGCGTGCGCACGTTGCTGCACACCGAGGTCGTTCCCCGCGCACGCGGCCGTGGCGTCGCGGCGGCGTTCGTTCGCCAGGTGCTCGACGGGCTCCGGCGCGAGTCGCGCACGGTCGCGGTGGTCTGCCCGTACGTCACGAAGTTCCTGGCGCGACATCCGGAGTATCGCGACGTCGTGCGCTGAGCGGCGTCGCGACCTCCTCCACTCGCACACGTGTCGTCTCGAGAGTCTCACATGCATCGTCTCATCGTCGCCGGGCTGCTGCTGCTCGCCACGCCGCTCGCCGCGCAGGAGGGTGCGAAGCGCCCGCTGCGCATCGGCGACCTCCATCGCCTCAGGACCGTCGGCGATCCGCAGCGGTCGCCGAATGGACGGTGGGTCGCGTACACCGTGACGTCGGTGGATTCGGCGAAGGACCGGAGCGACACCGACGTCTGGATGACGAGCTGGGACGGACGGGAGACGGTGCGCCTCACGAGCACCCCGGAGGCCGAGAGCTCGCCGCGGTGGAGCCCGGACAACCGGTGGCTCGCCTTCGTCTCGGGGCGGCAGGAGGGGAAGGGGGGACAGATCTGGCTGCTCGACCGCCGGGGGGGCGAGGCACAGCGGATCACCCAGGTGACGGGAGGGATCTCCGATTTCGCGTGGTCTCCCGACTCCCGGCGCCTGGTCCTCGTCGTGAGCGAGGAGACCGACTCGGCGGCGCGTGCCGACACGGCCGGAACGAAGACGCCGAAGCCGATCGTGATCGACCGCTACGGATTCAAGCGCGACATCGTCGGCTACCTCGGCACCCGGCGGTCGGGTCTCGCCCTGTTCGACGTCGGCGCGCGCAAGCTGGAGTCGCTGACGGCGACCGCGATGGACGACGACACTCCGTCGTGGTCGCCGGACGGGTCGCGCATCGCCTTCGTCCGGCGCGCGCCCGCCGAACCGGGGAAGGTGGACCCGGGCGACGTCTACGTCGTCGAGGCGCGCGCGGGGGCGGAGCCGCTGCGGCTCACCGACTACGCAGGGCCCGACGGAGGACGTCCCGCGTGGAGCCCCGACGGCCGCTGGATCGCCTTCCTGCGCGGCGACGAGCCGAAGTACTCGGCCTACCATCAGTATCGCATCGCGATCGTTGCCGCTGATGGGAGCGCGCCGGCGCGGGTGCTCACCGGCACCACCGACCGTCCCTTCAGTGCGCCGACCTTCTCGGCCGACGGTCGCAGCATCCTCGCGCTCCTCGTCGACGACCGCGCGCAGCAGCTCGTGCGCGTGCGCGTCGCCGACGGCGCGGTCGAGCGGGTGACCGACGGCCAGCGCGTGGTGACGAGCTACAGCGCGCCCGACGGAGCCGCCGACGCGCGCATCGCGGTGCTGGCGTCGACGCCCGATCGCGCTCCGGAGGTTCACGCGATCGAGCGCGGCACCCTTCGCCGGCTGACGACGGTGAACGATTCGCTCTTCGCCGAGCTGCAGCTTGCCGGCGTCGCGGACTTCACGTCGCGCAGCGCCGACGGCACCGAGGTGCACTCCCTGCTCACGCGTCCCGCTGGCGCGACGGGCGGGCGGCATCCGCTGCTGCTCTACATCCACGGCGGCCCGAACTCACAGGACAACTACGGCTTCAACTTCGACCGGGAGCTGTTCGCGGCGCAGGGCTACGCCGTGCTGCAGGTGAACTACCGCGGGAGCAACGGCCGCGGCGCCGCCTACCAGAAGGCGATCTTCGCCGACTGGGGGAACAGGGAGGTCGCCGATCTCCTGGGCGCCGTGGACGAGGCGGTGAAGCAGGGGATCGCTGATCCGGAGCGGCTGGGGATCGGCGGCTGGAGCTACGGCGGCATCCTCACCGACTACACCATCGCGACGACGCCGCGCTTCAAGGCGGCGGTGAGCGGGGCGGGGAGCGCGCTGCAGCTCTCGATGTACGGCTCGGACCAGTACGTCAGCCAGTACGAGCTGGAGCTCGGCGCCCCGTGGCAGAATCCCGAGCTGTGGATGAAGCTCTCGTACCCCTTCTTCAAGGCCGACCGGATCCGGACGCCGACGCTCTTCCTCGTCGGGGAGAAGGACTTCAACGTGCCGGCGATCGGGAGCGAGCAGATGTATCAGGCGCTGCGCGCCCTGGGCGTGCCGACGCAGCTGGTCATCTATCCGGGACAGTTCCACGGGATCACGACGCCGAGCTTTCGCCGGGACCGGTACGAACGCTATCTAGCGTGGTGGAACCGCCATCTCGACCCCAGGGCGCCGGCCGCGGCGCAGGCGGGCGCCGCGCGCTGAGCGCATGCCGTTCGGTGCGATCGACGGAGCGCCGGCGATCGGCGCGTCATTCGTTCCGCCCGCGCGGCGTCTCCGACGCGCGCGGGCCTCATGCCACTTTCTACTGCGGGAGGTGTGAATGCCGTTCCAGATGCAGGGACTCTCTCCTGGCGACCAGCAGCGGGTGATCACGCTGGCCATGCACGTCGTCCCCGAGCTCCGGGCCGTGTCGCAGCTCGTCGCGCGCGGTGGTGGGCGCGCGGAGAGCGACATGTGGTTCGGCGATTCGGCGGGGCCGTGGATGCACCGGCTCTCGGCGACGCTCAACCGCATGGCGACGGTCGTGAACCTCGAGCAGATCGAGGTCCGCTTCCGTCCGCTGAAGCACCGGAAGGGCGACTTCGCCGCGGCGAGACGGCCGGCGGGCGGGTGGGGGACGTACACGTCGGTGCAGGCGGCGCGCGGCCAGCGCTTCCTCCTCCAGCTGGACACCGCCTGGAACGAGACCCCGCTCTGGCGCACGCGAACCGCGCTCGACAGCCAGTTCCAGACGTTCGTGCACGAGATCACCCACATGCTGCTGGACACCGACGACATCGCCTACGGCCAGCAGCAGTGTCGGATGCTCGCGAAGCGCAGCCCCTACGCGGCCAAGAACAACGCCGACAACTGGGGCTATTTCGTGGAGGAGTGCGTGTTCCGAGCCCGGAATCCGGGGGCACGCCCCGAGACCGACCTGGATGGGCTCGCCAACCTCTTCGGTGGTTGAGCGCACGGGGCACAAGGCGAACGGGACCGTCCAGTGGACGGTCCCGTTCGTGTTTCCGAAGCTCCCCGAGTAGGACTCGAACCTACGACCACTCGATTAACAGTCGAGCGCTCTACCAACTGAGCTATCGGGGATCGATCCGGCGTGTCAATTCGCCGTGAGCCCGAAAAGTAAACGGTCCCGTGGCGCGATGGAAGCCCGGCGCTACGAGGCTCTTACGTGCGCCGAGGCGCCCGCCCGGCCGCCCGCCCGCTCGTGCTCCGGGAAGCCGGGGAGGACGGACCGGAGCCACGCGCCGGTGTGGGATGCCGCGACCCGTGCGACCTCCTCCGGGCGCCCCGTGGCGACCACCTCGCCCCCGCCGGACCCCCCGTCCGGGCCAAGATCGATCACCCAGTCGGCCAGCTTGATGACGTCCATGTTGTGCTCGATGAGCACCAGCGTGTGCCCGGCATCCACCAGGCGGTCGAACACCTGGGCGAGCTTGCGGATGTCCTCGAGGTGGAGGCCGGTCGTCGGCTCGTCCATCACGTAGAGCTTCTTCCCCGACTTCCGGCTCGCCGTCGCCAGCTCGCGGGCGACCTTGAGCCGCTGCGCTTCCCCGCCGCTCAGCGTGGTCGCCGGCTGCCCGAGCCGGAGGTAGCCGAGCCCGACCTGCTGGAGCTGCCAGAGCGCCTGCCCCAACTTCTCCTCCCGCGGGAAGAAGCGGATCGCCTCGTCCACGGTCAGCTCGAGGATCTGGTGAACGTTCTTCCCGCGCACCGTCACGTCGAGGACGTCCGGCTTGAAGCGGCGGCCCCCGCACTGGTCGCAGGGGACGAAAACGTCCGCCATGAAGACCATCTCGACCTCGAGGTAGCCGGCCCCCTCGCACTGCTCGCAGCGACCGCCGCTCGTGTTGAAGCTGAACGTCCCCGCGGTATACCCCCGCTGCCGCGCGAGCGGAGTGTCGGCGAGGAGGCGGCGGATCTCGTCGAACGCCTTGACGTACGTCACCGGATTCGAGCGGGGCGACTTCCCGATCGGGCTCTGGTCGATGAGCACCACGGCCTCGAGCGCCTCGAACCCGGTGAGGGTGTCGTACGCGCCCACCTTCTCCCCGAGGTGCTGCTTGGCGGTGTGCTCGCCGGTGAGCTTCTGCTCGAGGGCGCGATAGAGCACGTCGTGCACGAGTGTGCTCTTCCCCGAGCCGGAGACGCCGGTGACCGCGGTGACCGCGCCGATCGGGATCTTCACGTCGACGCCCTTGAGGTTGTGCTCGCGCGCCCCCGTCAGGGTGAGCCAGCGCGGCCCGAGCTTGCGGCGAGTCGCCGGCACGGGGATCTCGCGCTCTCCGGACAGGTACTGCCCGGTGAGCGGACTCTCGGCGACGCGCGACATCGGTCCGGCGAAGACGAGCTCGCCCCCCTTCTCGCCGCTCGCGGGGCCCAGCTCGACCATGAAGTCGGCGGCGCGGATGGCGTCCGGGTCGTGCTCCACGACGAGCACGGTGTTCCCGCCGTCGCGGAGCCGGAGCAGGAGCGTCAGCAGGCGGTCCATGTCGCGCGAATGGAGCCCGATCGAGGGCTCGTCGAGGACGTAGAGGGTGTCCACGAGCGAGGAGCCGAGCGAGTTCGCGAGCCCGATGCGCTGCGCCTCGCCGCCGGAGAGGGTGCGGGTGGCGCGGTTGAGGGTGAGATAGGTGAGCCCTACGTCGCAGAGGAAGCTCACGCGTCCGCGCGCTTCCTTGAGCACGTGCTCGGCCACCTCCGCCTCGAACGGGGTGAGCTCGAGCGAGTCGAGCCAGCCGGCGAGGCGATCGACCGGGAGCTCCGCCACCTCGGCGATGTTGCGGCCGCCGACGCGAACGTTGAGCGACTCCGGCTGCAGCTTGCTCCCGCCACAGGCCGCGCACTCCTTCGCGCTCTGATACTGCCGGAGAAAGACGCGGATGTACTGCTTGTAGCGCTTCTCCTCGAGGTCGGTGAGGAATGGGAATATCCCCTTGAAGCCGCGCGCCTTCCCGTGGAGCAGCCGGTCGCGCGCCGCCGCGGGGAGATCGCGCCAGGGCACGTCGAGCGGGATCCCCTCCCGCTTCGCGAACTCGGCGAGCGCGCGGCGCTTGCTCTCGTAGCGCGGCTTGGTCCAGGGGTCGATGGCCCCGTCGCGGAGGGTGCGCTCGGGGTAGGGGACGACGAGCGCCTCGTCGTACTCGAGCGTCGCGCCGAAGCCGTTGCAGGTCGGACAGGCACCGCGCGGCGAGTTGAAGCTGAAGAGCTGCGGCGTCGGCGCCGGCGCGCGCGTCCCGTCGTCCGGACACTCGAAGCGCTCGGTGAAGCGCCACCGCGTGCTCGGCGCCGGAAACCGCGGCGCGGTGACCGGCGCGGTGAACAGGATGACGCAGTCGCCGTCGCCCTCGGTGAAGGCGGTGTGGACGGCGTCGGCCAGCCGGCCACGCGCCTCGTCGCTCACGGCGAGCCGATCGACGATCACCAGGACTTCCCGCGCCGCCGCCAGATCGCGGTCGGTGGCGAGGAGGTCGTCGAGGTGCATCAGCTCGCCGTCGAGGCTCACCCGCACGAACCCCTGCGCGCGCAGATTCTCGACGAGCACCGCGTTCGTGACGCGGTCGCTCTTCTTCAGCGGGCAGGCGACGTGGAAGCGCGTCCCCTCGGGGAGGGCGAGCACGGCGTCGCTGACCGACTGCACGGTGTCCGGGCGCAGCTCGCGTCCGCAGACGCCGCAGTGAGTCCGGCCGATGCGCGCCCAGAGGAGGCGCAGGTAGTCGTAGATCTCGGTCGTCGTCCCGACGGTCGAGCGCGACGTCTTGGTGGGGTTCTTCTGCTCGATGGCGACGGCGGGGGAGAGGCCGTCGATGAAATCGACGTCGGGCTTCTCCATGCGCTCGAGGAACTGCCGCGCGTAGGCGCTGAGCGATTCCACGTACCGACGCTGCCCCTCGGCGTAGATCGTGTCGAACGCGAGCGACGACTTCCCCGAGCCGGAGGGTCCGGTCACGACGGTGAACGCCCGCCGCGGGATCTCCAGGTCGAAGCCCTTCAGATTGTGCTGCCGCGCGCCGCGCACGACGATCCGGTCCTTCATCCGTCGAAATCTAATCGGGCGGCCGAAGAAAAGCCGATCGCGGGGCCGGAGGTTGGGGGAGGGGGACCTGCTCCGGGAACCGCGCGCTCCGGCGTCACCCCGCAGTCGCGCAGCGACCGTCGGGGCCACGTCGCGATACGTGGAATCCGAGTGGTGCGTACGACGACGCTCCGCGATCCGCCACCTGGACCCGACAGGGCCTGCGGCCCTGCGGGGTGACGGTTCGCACCCCCCAACCGCCAGCCCCTGCCGGTCAGTCTCGATTCCCGGCCCCCGACTCCCTGTTCCCCAGCCCGCGCCGCACGAGCCGCCCCACCAGGAGCAGGATCACCGCGCCCAGGGTCGCGATGCCGACCGAGCGCAGGTCGAGGGTGCCCCGCGTGATCTCCCCCCAGCCGAGCCAGGTGCCGATGACCCCGCCGACCAGGGCGCCGACGATGCCGAGCACGATGGTGAAGATGCACCCCGAGGGATCGCGTCCCGGCACCAGGAACTTGCCGAGCGTTCCGGCGAGGAGGCCGAGGAGGATCCAGAAGAGCCAGGGGGTCATGAGCGGGGTGGACGAGTGCCGGGAAGATACACGAAGGGCACCGGACCCGTGGCCCGGCGCCCCCCGCGGTCGCCCCCGCCGTGCGCGTCAGACGCGCGTCGCGCGATTGCGCGTGGCCAGTCGGTAGATCCAGAGGAGCAGCATCGAGCCGAGCACGGCGAGGATGATGCTCCAGAGCGAGAATCCGTTGAGCCCGCGGTTCGTGATCATGTTGCCGAGGAACCCGCCCAGGAACGCGCCGACGATTCCGATAAGCATCGTCACGATGATGCCGCCAGGATCCTTCCCCGGCATGAGGGCCTTGGCGATCGCACCAGCGATCAAGCCAAGCACGATCCAAGCGAGAATGCCCATATTCCGAAGCCTCCGAGAGGGTTGTTGCCTACGGCCCCCCCGGAACGCAACCCGCGTACCAGTCGCGGATCACGCCGCTAGTCGGCCATCGAGCTGAACCGCGGAGACGGCGCGGCCGCCGCTAGTTTGCGGGCATGACGATCCGATCATGACGGCGCCCGCGACCTCCTTTCACGACGACGACTCCCTCGGCAGGACGTACGACCGCCGGCTGGCGCGCCGGCTGCTCGCGTACGTGCGGCCGTATCGCACGCTCGTCGTCGGCGCGCTCGCGCTGCTGCTCGTGGACGGGCTGCTGCAGCTCGTGGGGCCGCTGCTGACGCGCGAGGTGATCGACGTCGCGCTGCCGCGGCGCGACGGGGCGCTCGTCGTGCGCGCCGCGCTGCTCTTCACGCTCTCGCTGCTCGCCGGCTTCGCCTGCGCGTACGGCGAGACGATCCTCACCAGCCTTCTCGGGCAGCGCGTGATGCGCGACCTGCGCGCGGAGCTGTTCGCGCACCTCCAGACGCTGCCGATCCGCTTCTTCGATCGCACCCCGGTCGGGCGGCTCGTGACGCGGGTGACGTCGGACGTCGAGTCGCTCAACGAGCTGTTCACCGCGGGGGTGGTCGCAGGGCTGGGCGATCTCTTCACGCTCCTCGCGATCGGGGTCGTCATGCTGGTCACCGACTGGCGCCTCGCGCTCGCGTCGTTCGCGGTGATCCCGTTCGTGTGGCTGACGTCGCACCTCTTCCAGCGCGCGGTCCGCACGCACTACCGCGACATCCGGACGCGGCTGGCGCGCATCAACGCCTTCCTGCAGGAGCGCATCAGCGGCGTGCGCGTGGTGCAGCTCTTCAACCGGGAGCGCGACGAGGGGGCGCGGTTCGACGCGCTCAACCGCGAGCACCTCGAGGCGCATCGCCGCTCGATCACCGTGTACGCGCTCTACTTTCCGGCGATCGAAGTGCTGACCTCGGTGGCGCTGGCGACGGTGATCGTCGCGGGGGCACGCCGCGCCGAGCTCGGCACGCTGACGGTCGGCACGGTGGCCGCGTTCCTCCAGCTGCTCCGCCGCTTCTTCCAGCCGCTCCAGGATCTCTCCGACAAGTTCAACACCCTGCAACAGGCGATGGCGGCGAGCGAGCGGATCTTCGGGCTGCTGGACACGCCGGGGGAGGACGGTGGGCGACGTGGGTCGACGGGGGGCGCGACCGATCGGCTCTCCGATCTCCTGCCGCCCGCCGTCACCGCGCCGGTGACCATCACCTTCGAGGACGTCTGGTTCCACTACGACGCGCCCCACGTGGCGGCGGCGGAGAACGAGACTCGGCGGGAGCCGGAGTGGGTGCTGCGCGGGGTCAGCTTCGTCGCCGCGCCGGGGCGCACCCTGGCGCTCGTCGGGCACACGGGCGCCGGCAAGTCCACCATCATCAGCCTCCTGCTCCGGTTCTACGACCCGCAGCGCGGGCGGATCCTGGTGAACGGCGTCGACGTGCGCGAGATCCCGGTGGAACGGCTGCGCGCGCTGATCGGATACGTGCAGCAGGACATCTTCCTCTTCGCCGGCGACGTCGCCACGAACATCGCGCTCGCGAGCGGGGTATCGCGCGAGGGCGTCGCGCTCGCGGCGTCGCGGGTGGGCGCCGATCGGGTGATCGCGCGGCTGCCGGGGGGATACGAGCACCAGCTGGGCGAGCGGGGCAGCTCGATCAGCGTGGGGGAGCGGCAGCTGCTCTCCTTCGCGCGGGCGATCGCCGCCGACTCGGCGGTGCTGGTGCTCGACGAGGCCACCAGCGCCGTGGACAGCGAGATCGAGGCGGAGATCCAGCGCGCGCTCGCGGAGCTCATGCGCGGGCGCACGACGATCGCCGTCGCGCATCGGCTGAGCACCATCGTCGGTGCCGACGAGATCCTCGTGCTCCATCACGGCGAGGTGCGCGAGCGCGGCACGCACCGCGAGCTGCTCCGCCACGACGACCTGTATGCACGCATGTGGGCGCTGCAGGTCGGCGGCGGGCGGGAGTGAGGGTCGGGCGGCGCGTGCGCGTGTGACTTTCTGTCCCTCGCATTCATGCGCCACGGTCGCGCGTCTGCCTTGCCAGCCTCTTGAGGGAGGCGTAGTTTCCGCCAATCCTGCGGCCGGCGTCCAGGCCGTCCCCGCTCGCTGTCTGCCCGTGCCGGCGGCGCCGCCCCATTCCGCGGCGCCGTGCTCGTCAAGAATGGCCGGAGGCCCGCACACGCCCTGATGCCGGTGCTTCAACTCGACGATCGTCAAATCCCGCTGCACGTGGGCACGACACGCGTCGGTGCCGGAGCGGGCGTCGAGGTCGACTTGCCCGCCGCCGGGGACGCAGGGTTGTTCGCCGTGCTCGAGGTTGCCCCCGAAGGACGCACCGCGATCCAGCGTGCCGACCCCACGGTCTCCCTGCGCGTCAACGGCGTGTCGCTGGGCGCCGAGCCGACCCCGCTGCTGCACGGCGACAAGGTCGAGATCGCCGGCCGTGCGATGGTCTTCGTCGAGGACGACAAGGCGGGGGCGACGCGCTACGTCTCGGCGTCGGAGGTGGCGGCGCTGGCGGGGCGGAAGCGCAGCGGTCGCGCGACCAAGGCGAGCGGCGGACGGCTCATCTCCCTGCTCGACGGGAAGGAATATCTCATCCCCTCCGGCGGGGTGATGCTCGGCCGCGACGCGAGCTGCCAGGTGGTGGTGCCGCAGTCCGAAGTGTCGCGCCACCATGCGGAGATCGTCCCGGGCGAGCAGGGGTACGTCCTGCGCGACCTGAGTACGAACGGCGTGTTCGTGAACGGGGGGCGGATCGCACAGACGCAGTTGCTCGCGCGCGCCGACGTCGTGCGCGTGGGGACGGAGGAGTTCCGCTTCTACGCCGACGTTCCGACGCCGGCGCTCGACGTGCCGGCCGTCGCGCCCCCCCCTCGCACCTCCTCGGCAAGGGCACGGGTCTCGCACCCGGTCGCCGAGGAGGCGCCGGAGTCGCGGCGTCGGAGTCAACCACCCATCTGGGTCTTGCTGCTCACCGCTGCGCTCCTGGCGGCGGGTGCCTACTTCGTCATGCAGGGTCGATAGTGCTGCTGCGATACGCCGCCCGGACGGATGTCGGCATGATCCGCTCCGGCAACGAAGACAACTTCGCCGTCGACCGCAACGACCACCGCGGTCTCTTCGTGGTGGCCGACGGTATGGGAGGCCATGCGGCAGGCGAGGTGGCCAGCGAGATGGCGGTGCAGATCCTCCTGCGCGAGCTCGCGGATCTGCGCGACGTCGAGGCCGAGGGCGCGGGAGAGCGCGTCGGCCGCGCACTCCGCGACGCGAATCGGAAGATTCACGACCGCACGATCACCGAGGTGGACAAGCAGGGGATGGGCACCACGGTGTCGGCGCTGCTGGTCTCCGGCTCCCAGTACCTCATCGGGCAGGTCGGCGACTCGCGCGTCTATCTGCTGCGCGACGGGGCGCTCCGCCAGCTCACCAAGGACCACTCGTACGTGCAGGAGCAGGTGGACGCCGGCTTCCTGACCCCGGAACAGGCGCGCTACCACCCGTACAGCAACGTTATCACCCGCTGCGTCGGGGCGAGCCCGGACGTGGAGCCCGACATCTACCGGGGCGGCGTTCGCGCCGGCGACACCTTCCTCGTCGCGAGCGACGGGCTGACGGGGATGGTGGACGACTGGCGGCTGCAGCAGCTGCTGATGGCGCGCGTCGACGAGGAGCGCATCGTCCAGTCGCTGATCGCCGAGGCGAACGGCCGCGGGGGGCTCGACAACATCACCGCGATCGTCGTGCGCGTGGTGTCGGTGGACGACGCCGACACCGGCGAGATGACGGTCGAGATGCCGACGCCAGGGGGGGAGTCGCAGGACGGCGCGTCGGGCGGCGAGCGCGAGTCGGGCGCGTGAGCGACCACCAGCAGCCGCGCACCGTCGCCGAGATCGCCGGGCTGTATCTCGGCAACATCCTCTACGCGCTGGAGACGACGGCGCTCGCGCTCGAGCAGCGCGACCCGGGGGCGCAGGGCGCCGAGCAGGCCGCCTTCTACCGCGGGATCGCACGCCTGCTCGCCGAGGCGCGGGGGCGAGAGAAGGAGTGACGGCGGCCGCGGACCGCGGCTCGTGGTGCGACGACGCGTGACGTGAGGTCGTGCGGGTCGGCGCCGCGCTTCCTCAGAGCAGCGCCTCGCCCGCGCCCAGCGCCGATCGCACCTCGGCGGCCGTCATCTCCGCCAGGCGGACGATGCGCTTCGGATCGAGCGCCAGTCGCGGCGCCGTGAAGACGCGGAGCCAACGCGCCGAGCGATAGAGCTCGTCGGACAGCTTGGGAAGGTGGATCGCCCCCGCCCATCCCTCGGCGGTGAGCCGCTCGATCTCCCCGTAGCGCCGCACCACCGGCAGGTCCAGCCCGAGCATCTGCGTCTTGGCGGGATAGTCGAGCAGCAGCTCGCCGGGCGCGAGCCCGCATTCGCGCGCCAGCTGGTTCTCGACGCGCACCACGAGCTCGCGCTCGTCGGCGATCCATTCCCCGCCGTTGGGGGAGAGCTCGCCGGCGGGCGCCTCGAACGCGCGCTTGTACAGTCGCCGCTCGCGCAGCGCCGACAGCAGTGGGCTCGGCGCGCGGCGCGCCAGATCGAGGAGCAACCCTTCATCGGTGAAGGCGGCGAGCGTCGCCGCATCGAGCGCGCCGACCCCGATCGCGTCGTCCACGAGCCGCTTGTACATCGCCGTCGCGCTGCGCACCGCGTGATGCCAGTACACGTTGCGGTACATCTGATATTTCGCGAACAGCAGCGACTCGAGCGCGCTGAGCCCCTTCTCGGCGATGCCGACCGTCGGCTCGCCGGTGGCCGGGTCGGCGACGAGGGCGAGAGAGTTGAGCAGGCGGTCCACGTCCACGTCGCCGTAGCTCACGCCGCACATCGCGGCGTCGCGCCGGAGGTAGTCGAGCTTGTCGAGGTCGAGGGAGCCGGAGATCAGTCGCTGCAGCGGCGAGCGGCTCTCGCCGCGCACGAGCGCCATGATGCGCTCCGGCGCCTCCGCGCCGAGCCGCTCGGTGAGGACGTCGGCGATCGCGCCGCGCAGGACGAGCGGGCGTGCGACCTCCTCGTGATGCAGCGCGCCGATCTCCTCCAGCGCATGCGAGAAGGGATAGTGTCCGACGTCGTGCAGCAGCGCCGCCGCGCGCACGATGTCGCACTCCTGCCGCCCCCAGTCGCCGAGATCGCCGCGCTCCTCGAGCAGCGCGAGCGCACGGCGCGCGAGATGATAGGTGCCGAGCGCGTGCTCGAAGCGCGAATGCGTCGCGCCGGGATACACGAGGAAGGCGAGGCCGAGCTGCCGGACCCACCGCAGCCGTTGCATCGCCGGCGTGTCGATCAACGCCAGCGCCAGCTCGTCGACGCGGATGTTGTTCCAGAGCGGGTCGCGGATGATCTCGAATGACATGGTGGCTCTCGGCCCTCGGCCAGCGGCGATCGGCCCACGGCCATTCGGTACGCTCGCGCGCGAAGCAACGCCATCGGCCGAGGCAAGTTAAGCGGTCGAGGGCGCGGGTCGATACTGTCGGCACACGCCTGACCCACCGCAACCCATGTCACGCCGCTCCGCATCGATTCTCGTCGTCGACGACGATCCGCTCGCCCGGCATCTGCTGCTGGCGGTGGTCTCTCGCCTGAACGCGAAGGCGACCATCGCCGAGACGGGGCGTGAGGCGATCGAGCTGGCGCGACACACGCCCGACTTCGACCTCGCGATCGTCGACGTGTATCTCCCCGACATGCTGGGGCTCGACGTCGTCGAGCACCTGCGGGCGCTCCCGTACTTCGCGACCCGCCCCGTGGTGATCTGCACCGGCGCCCCCGATCCGGAGACGGTCACGCGCGCGGCGGCGATGGGGGTGCGCGAGTTCGTGAAGAAGCCGGTGCAGGTCACGGAGTTCCTGCTGCGACTGCGCGCGCTCCTCAAGGGCGCGGACGGTCCGAGGCCGATGTCGGCCATGGGGTGAGGGGGGAGGGGCTCGGGGCTGGGGACTGCAGGTCTTGGTGCAGCGAGACACGACGAGGGGGCTACTCCGGGTGGAGTAGCCCCCTCGCTGCGCTCGGGGAGGGGCGAGGAGCGTCGCGAGGGCGTTCCCCAACCCCCAGCCCCCAATCCCGAGCCCCTATTCCTGCGGCCCCGCGCTCGTGACCTCCGGGCCGACGAACGACTCGAACTTCTTGAAGTTCTCGCGGAACATCCCGGCGAGCTTCCTGGCCTGGGCGTCGTAGGCGTCGCCGTCCTGCCAGGTGTCGCGGGGGCGGAGCACCTCGGGGGGGACGCCGTCGATCTCGCGCGGGACGCGCAGGCCGAAGATCGGATGCGTGTAGCTCTCGACGGCATCGAGGGCGCCGCTCAGCGCGGCGCGCACCATCGCGCGGGTGTGGGCGATGCGGAAGCGCTTGCCCACGCCGTACGCGCCCCCCGACCACCCCGTGTTGACGAGCCACACGTGCGCGTCGTGCTCGGCGATGAGCTTCCCGAGCATCTCGGCGTACTTGGTCGGATGCCAGACGAGGAAGACCGCACCGAAGCACGAGGAGAAGGTGGCCTGCGGCTCCGTGACCCCGCGCTCCGTCCCGGCGACCTTCGCGGTATAGCCGGAGAGGAAGTAGTACATCGCCTGCTCGCGCGTGAGCCGCGCGATCGGCGGCAGGACGCCGAAGGCGTCGGCCGTCAGGAAGACGATGTTCTTGGGATGCCCGCCGCGGCCGGAGGGGACCGCGTTCGGGATGTAGTGCAGCGGGTACGACGCGCGGGTGTTCTCCGTGATCGACTGATCGTCGAACTTCACGCGACGAGTGTCGTCGTCGATGACGACGTTCTCGAGGATCGTGCCGAACATCTGCGTCGTCCGGTAGATGTCCGGCTCCGCCTCGGGGGAGAGGTTGATCACCTTCGCGTAGCACCCACCCTCGAAGTTGAAGGTGCCCGCGGGCGACCAGCCGTGCTCGTCGTCGCCGATCAGGCTGCGATCGGGATCGGCCGAGAGCGTCGTCTTGCCGGTGCCGGAGAGGCCGAAGAAGAGCGCCGTGTCGCCGGCCTTGCCGATGTTCGCCGAGCAGTGCATGGAGAGCACGCCCTGCTTCGGCAGGTAGTAGTTCATCACCGTGAACATCGCCTTCTTGAGCTCACCGGCGTAGCGCGTCCCGCCGATGAGGATCGTGCGCCGGGCGAGGTCGAGGACGATGAAGGTGCCGGTGCGCGTGCCGTGCCGCGCCGGGTCGGCCTGGAACTCCGGCGCGTGCAGCACCGTGAAGTTGGGCGCGAAGGTGGCGAGGTCGGTCGGCTCCGGGCGGATGAACATGTTCCGGACGAACGCCATGTGCCACGCGTTCGGCGAGACGTAGCGGACCGACAGGCGGTACTTCGGATCGGCGCCGCAGTAGAGATCCTGCACGAACAGCTCGTCGCGCCCGTTCAGGTACTCCTGCACGTCGGCGAGGAGCGCGTCGAAGTGCGCCTGGGAGAAGGGCTGGTTCACCTTCCCCCAATCGACGTCCGCCTCCGAGCTGGGCTCGCGCACCACGAACTTGTCGTTCGGCGAGCGGCCGGTGTGCGGCGAGGTGACGGTGACGAGGGGGCCCATCTCGGCGAGCCGTCCCTCGCTGCGGCGGACGGCGTACTCCACGAGCACCGCGCTGGCGAGGTTCCAGTGAATCCGTCCCGTCGGCGCGAGCCCCTGGCGGGCGAGCGAGTCCCCCGATTCGGAGTGGAGCTGCGGCGTCATCTGCGAAGCCATCAGGGTCTGATCCTCTTGAGGTCCGTTGCGATTGTCCGTTCGCGGGACGAATGCGACCCGCGCACACCGACGAGAAACAGCCTACAGCGAAACAGCCTACGGCGGTACGTCCATCACAGCCGGGAGAACATGGTGGGGGCGGCGCCCGCCGCCGAGGGCGCCGGCTCCACGAGGGAGCTCCGCTCCTGGGCATCGACGACGGCCACGGCGGCCATGTTCACGATCTCCTGCACGTCGGCGCCGCGCTCGAGCACGTGCACCGGACGGCGCATCCCCACCAGGATCGGGCCGATCGCGGTCGCGCCGCCGAGGTGGTCCAGCAACTTGTACGCGATGTTTCCGGCCGACAAGTTCGGGAAGATCAGGACGTTGGCCGGCGCCTCGAGCGCGCTGAAGGGGTAGTCCCGCTTCACGATCTCCCGATCGAGCGCCGTGTCGGCCTGCATCTCCCCGTCCACCATGAGCGACGGATCGCGCTGGCGCAGCAGCTGCGCCGCCCTGGCCATCTTCTCCGCGTCGGGGTGGCGCACCGAGCCGAAGTTCGAGAAGGAGAGCATCGCGATGCGCGGCTCGATCCCCATGGTACGGGCGATCCGGCTCGCCGCGAAGCCGATCTCCGCGACCTGCTCCGCCGTCGGGTCGATGTTCACCGTCGTGTCGGCGCAGAAGACGACCGTGCGCTCGAAGACGAGCATGTACATGCCGCTCACGAGCCCCGCCTTGGGGTGGGCGCCGATCACCTCGAGCGCCGGGCGGATCGTCTCCGGGTAGTGCAGGTTCACCCCCGACACGAGGGCGTCCGCGTCGCCGACGGCGACCATGCACGAGCCGAAGTAATTCCCGTTGAAGAGCTTTCGCCGCGCCTCGTCGAGCGAGAGCCCCTTCCGCCGCCGCCGCTCCCACATGTACGTGGCGTACTGCTCGCGGCGGTCCGAGGTCGCCGGATCCTCGATCTCCAGCACGTCGGGGTCGATGCGCGCCTCGCGCGCGACCTGCGCGATCCGCTCCCGGTTGCCCAGCAGCACCGGGTTCGCGATCCCCTCGTCGACGAGGATCCCGGCGGCGCGGACGATGCGCGGATCCTCCCCCTCCGGGAAGACGACGCGGCGCGGGCTCTTGCTCGCGCGGTTCATGACGCCGCGCATGAGCTGCCGCGCGCGCCCCAGCCGCGCCTCGAGGCGCTGGCGGTACTCGTCGAGATCGACGAAGTCGCGCGCGACGCCGCTCGCCACCGCCGCCCACGCGACCGCGGGAGCGACCCAGAGCAGCACGCGCGGGTCGAAGGGGAAGGGGATGAGGTAGTCGGGGCCGAACTTCACGCCGCGCAGCCCGTACAGGGCGGCCACCGAATCGGGGACCTCCTCCTTGGCGAGCAGCGCGAGCGCGCGCGTCGCCGCCATCTTCATCTCCTCGTTGATCTCCGTGGCGCGGACGTCGAGCGCCCCGCGGAAGATGAACGGGAAGCCGAGGACGTTGTTGACCTGGTTCGGGTAGTCGCTGCGGCCGGTGGCGATGATCGCATCCTCGCGGACGGCCCGCACCGCCTCCGGGAGGATCTCCGGGACGGGGTTGGCGAGGGCGAAGATGATCGGGCGGTCGGCCATCGTCCTGACCATCTCGCCGTTCAGCGCGCCCGCGACCGAGAGGCCGACGAACACGTCCGCACCCGGCATCACGTCGGCGAGGTGGCGGGCGCCGGTGTCCGGCTGCGCGAACCGCCCCTTGTACGGGTCCATGTGCTCGCGTCCCTGGTACACGAGCCCTTCCCGATCGCACATGAAGATCCGCTCGCGCCGGACTCCCAGCCGCACGTAGTGCTCGGCCGTCGAGACCGCCGCCGCCCCCGCCCCCGAGAAGACGACCGTGATCTCGCCGATCGGCTTGCCGACGATCTCCAGGGCGTTCAGCAGCGCGGCGCCCGAGATGATGGCGGTGCCGTGCTGGTCGTCGTGGAAGACGGGGATCCGCATCGTCTTCCGGAGCGTCTCCTCGATGTAGAAGCAGTCGGGGGCCCGGATGTCCTCCAGGTTGATCCCGCCGACGGTCGGCTCGAGGAGCTGGCAGAACTTGATGACGTCGTCGGGGTTCTCGCTCCCCACCTCGAGGTCGAAGACGTCGAGGTCGGCGAACTGCTTGAAGAGGTTGCCCTTCCCCTCCATGACCGGCTTGCCGGCGAGCGCGCCGATGTTCCCCAGGCCGAGCACGGCGGTCCCGTTGGTGACCACCGCGACCAGGTTCCCCTTGGCGGTGTAGGCGTAGGCCTCCTCCGGGTCGCGCTGGATCTCGAGGCAGGGCTCCGCGACGCCGGGGGAATAGGCGAGGGCGAGGTCGCGCTGGTTGTTGAGGGGCTTGGTCGGTACGACCGCGATCTTCCCGGGTCGCCCGCGCGAGTGATACTCGAGTGCAGCGTCGCGTTTGGTCATAGGCCAGCAAAAGCTAGCCGGGGCAGGGCCTTAGGTGGTAGGCGGCGGAGAGAGATTCGTCCGGGAGCGGCACCGTCGCGCGCCCGTGGCGCCGGTGCCGCGCCGCTCACCATCGGACGAGGCCGTGCGGTCCGACGGCGAAGGTCGCCTGCACTAGGACGAGGTTCTCGTCGATCCCCGCGACCGACCGGCGCTGGTAGGCGGCGACGAGGCGCGAGTGGTCGCTGGGGTAGAGCTCGAGGTATCCCGAGCCGGCGGTGAGGATCGAGCCGTCGAGGTCGAGCGGGTCCTGCAGGCGGTCGCCGCGCACGCCGAGAACGAGGCGGCGCGTGAGCTGCCCGCGCCCGTAGAGGTAGCCGCCGGTGAAGTCGCCGACCGGACCGCCGTAGAAGGGGCCGCCGGTCGCGGGATTCAACGGAATGCGCGGGCGGATGGAGGCCTCGCGTTCGTTCAGCTGGTGCATCAGCTCCCCCTGCACCAGGAATCCCCGCGAGGGGGAGGGGTGCCAGCGGACGGTCAGATCCGCGCCCAGGGTGCTCTGGCGAGCCACGACGGCGTTCACGACGCCGATGTCCGTGACGACGGTGCCGATGAGCGGCTGCAGGCGGCGGCCGGTCATCCCCGAGAGCGAGAGCTCGACCCCGGTCGCCCGCGTCGGCGCCCAGGTGCTTCGCAGGCGGCCGAGATAGCCGAGTCCGCCCAGCAGGCGATTCGGCGCGTCGATCGCCAGGAGACCGTCGGTCGGGACCAGCCCGTCGACCACGGCGAGCACGATCTCCTGGGCACCGAAGCCGGTGAAGACGCGGCTCACCCGCGCACCGGTCCCCCGCCCCCCGTCCTCGCCAAGGAAGCGGCGGACGACGTACGGATAGTCGATCGTGTGCAGGTCGTGCCGGTGGAGGGGGTTCTGTTTGCCGAACGGGAGGGGAAACCGGCCGAGGCTCGCCTCGAGACGCCAGGGGAGTGCGGCGGTGGTGAGCGTCGCCTGGCGGACCGCCGCGACGTCGAGATCGCTGAAGGCGAGGAAGACGTCGGCTCGGAAGTAGGCGTCGACCCCCGCCTGGAGGGCGAGCTCGACCTCGCGAACCCCGAACCGCGAGTCGTCCACCTGCGTGGTCCCGTCGGGCGAGAGGTCGGTCACGAGGTCGCCGACGACGCCGAGGGTGGGGAGCGGGACGGAGACGATCCGGGCGCCGCCCGTCGTGTCGGGGGAGGGGAGGGGGCGCGCGGCGCGCCGCCCCGACCGGGCGGCGGAGTCGGCGGCCGCGCTGTCCGCGCGCGCCCTGTCGGTGGAGTCCCCCCTCGCGCGCGGCGGCGCCCCAGGGCGCTGCGCGTCGAGCGACGGCGCCCCGAGCGCGAGCAGCGCCGCAACGATGAGTGGGACTCGCATGGGTGGGCTCGAGCGTCGGAGGGGGCAGGCGATGGGGATCGCCCGACTGCATCCCCGGACTCCGCGGCCAGGCGGGGCCGACGGGAGGGAGAGGTGGCCGCGGAAGGTAACCGTTGGGCCGGGGAGGGAAAGATCCCCGGGCGGGGGTGGCGCATCGGCGCGCGCGGCGGGTATTCTGACTCGATGCGTCCGCATGCTCGCGCCCGCCGCCTGCTCACGGTGGTGTGGGCCATCTTCCAGATCGCCGCACCGCTGGCGGCCGCCCAGGCGGACGCCCGCGAGGCGGTGCGCGCGGGAGACGTGCGCGCCCACGTCGAGGACGTGAGCGGGGCTCGGTGCGCCCCGGTCCATGCCGGAGACTGCGTCGTCTGCAAGCAGCTCTCGTTCTCGTCGCTCGCCGAGTGCGCGCCGAGCTACGACCTGCCGATGGGGCGCGCGTCGTCCGTGCGCCCCACGCCGTCGCGCGAGCACCGTGGCGACCCGCGGACGGCGACGCTCCCACGCGCCCCGCCAACCACGACCCGATAGCCGGCGCCGACGCGCCGGCCCCGTGATGCCGCCCATTCGTGGCCTGACGCATCGGGCCACGCGATCACGATTTCGGGAGTGAACGAGAGTGAATCAGCTATTCCAGTGGCGCCCTGCCGGGGCGTCACGACTCTGGCCGTGCCTCGTCGCGCTGCTGGCGACCACCCAGGCCTCCGCCCAGGCGACGGGCCATCGGATCCGCGGCGTCGTGACGGACGCGCAGCGCGCCGAGCCGGTCGCGGCGGCGATGGTCCGACTGCTCGAGCTGCACCGGGCCGAGCTGACGCACGACGACGGCACCTTCGAGCTGCACGGCGTGCCGGCGGGGCGGTACACGCTCACCGTGGCGCGCATCGGCTACCGGCCGGTCTCGCAGGAGCTGGTGGTCGGTGCCGAGGCGCCGCCCGCGCTGCGCATCGTGCTCTCCCCGGCCGTGGTGCAGCTCCAGCGGCAGGTGGTGACGGGCTCGGTGACCGCTCGCACGGGGGAGGAAGTCCTCAGCGCGCGATCGGTCCTCGCCGACGCCGCCCTCGACCGGCGGCTCTCCGCCACCGTGGCCGCGACGCTCGAGAGCCAGCCCGGGGTCGCCGTCAGCTCGGTCGGCGGCGCGACGGCGCGCCCCGTCATCCGCGGGCTGGGGGGCGACCGCATCCTCGTTCTCGAGGATGGACAGCGTCCGGGGGATCTCTCCTCGACCTCGGGCGACCATGCCGTCTCCGTCGAGGCGCTGACGGCGAAGTCGATGGAGGTGGTGCGGGGGCCGATGTCGCTGCTCTACGGGAGCAGCGCGCTCGGCGGGGTGGTCAACGTGGTGCGCGAGGAGCTGCCCAAGTCGCGCCCCGAGCACGCCCACGGTACCCTCACGTCGCAGCTCCAGTCCGTCTCACGCGGCGGAACGGTCGGCGGCGAGATCCAGGCGCCGCTGGGCGACCGGTTCGCGGGGCGGGTGGAGCTGTCGGCCCGGGGAGCCGGCGACACCCGAACGCCGCTCGGCGCCCTGGTGAACACGCGCTCGCAGTCGTTCGGAGGCGCCGCCGGGTTCGCCGCCTTCGCCGGCGAGGACCACGCCGGGTTCTCCTATCGGTTCCTCGACAGCGACTACGGGATCCCCGGCGGCTTCGTCGGAGCGCACCCCGAGGGGGTGGACATCGCCATGCGGCGGCACACGCTGCGCGGCGAGGCGGAGCACCACTTCGCCCGCGGTCCGCTCGGCACCCTGCAGGCGTCGGCGCTCTTCACCGACTACTCGCACCGGGAGCTCGAGGACGACGGCGAGGTCGGTACGGTGTTCAGGCAGCGGCTCTGGTCGGGCGACCTCCTCGCCCGGCACGACAGCGTGGGCATTCTCACCGTCGGCGCCTTCGGGCTCCGGGGGCAGTTCCGGGACATCCAGACCGGCGGCTCGCTGCGCACGCCGAGCACGCGCGACTGGTCGTTCGCCGGGTTCGCGGTCGAGGAGCTCGGCCGTGGTCCCGTGCGCCTGCAGCTCGGCGCCCGCTACGACTGGGCACGCTACGCGCCGCGCGCCGGCGGACAGGTCGTGGTCGGGGACCGCGAGGTGCCGATCCGCGCGCGCACCTTCGGCGCGGTCTCCGGCTCCGCGGGGGTGCTCTACGCGGTCGTCGACGGCGTGCGGCTCGGCGCGAGCGTCAGCCGAGCCTATCGGACGCCGGACTTCAACGAGCTGTACACGAACGGCCCCCATCTCGCGGCGAACTCGTTCGACGTCGGCGATCCGGAGCTGCGCCAGGAGACGGGGATCGGGATGGATGCGTTCGTCCGGGTGACGCGGCCACGCTTCCGCGCCGAAGTCGCCGCGTTCCGCAACCAGCTCGACGACTACATCTCCCCGTCGAGCCGCGGCCGGGCGATCGAGAGCGCGCAGGGACGCCCGCTCTTCCAGTACACCAACGAGGACGCGCTCTTCACGGGCGCGGAGGGAGAGCTGGAGATCGGCCTCACGCGGCGGCTCGTGCTGGAGGCGACGACGTCGTACGTGCGTGCGGAGTTCACCAACCCGCGTGCGCCGATCCCGGTCTTCACGGCGGGGCTCATGAAGGTCGACACGAGCTTCGTCGAGGCGTCGCGTCATCCGGCGCTCATCCCGCCGCTCAACGGCCGGACGGAGCTGCGCTACGAGACGCGGCGCGGCTTCGTGGGCGGCGGTGCGCGCGTCGCCGCGCGTCAGGAGCGCACCGGGGACTTCGAAGCCCCGACCGACGGCTACGCCGTCGCCCATCTCACCGCCGGGTATCGCCTGCTGCGCGGCAGCCGCCTGCACCTGATCACCGTGCGCGTCGACAACCTCCTCGACACGGAGTACCGCGACCATCTCTCGCGGGTGAAGGAGATCATGCCCGAGCCGGGGCGGAACGTCTCGCTGCTCTACCGCCTCACCTTCTGACGCGCCTTTCCCCCGCCACGGAGATCCGATCGATGACTTCTCAGGCCGCCCCTCTCCGACGCAGCACGCGCATCGCGTTCGCGGCGCTCGCCCTCGCCTCCGCCGTCGCGTGCCTCGACGAGCCGCTCGAGGTCGAAGCGGACGAGGACGAGCCGGACGTCGCGAGCATCCATATCCTGACCGAGGATGCGCAGGCGACGGTGAGCGCCGACGGCGAGTTCGCGCAGTCGGGGACGATCACGCTGCGCCGGAACGCGCAGAACCTGGTCGTCTTTCACTTCCGACGTGCCGACCTCACCGAGGATCCGGTGATCGCCGCCCATCGCGACGAGTTCGAGCTGCGACCGAGTCCACTGCTGCCGACCAGCCTGACCTTCACCCCCGTCGGCGGCAGCGGTGCGACCTTCATCGCGTCGATCACGCCGACGGTCGCGGGCCAGGTGACCATTCCGTTCGTGCTCTACAACGCGCACCACGGCCACCCGGAGCTGAGCCGGTTCGTGGTGGCGACCGTCGCGCCGTGATGGGTGGGGCCGGGGTGGGGTCAGAGTGGGGTCAGACCCCCTCCTCGTAAGTCGTTGATTTTCCACGCGCAACGTTTCGCGCCGTCGAACGAGCGCGCGTGCCGCGTCTCCACCCCTCCCGCGTCGGGGATCTCCGCGGAAACCAGCGGATCTCCGCGGCTCGCTCCAGGCGAGGGAGAGCGCACCACACCGGAACGGATCCGTGTCGATCGCCGTGGCGATCCGTGGAAATCCCCTCTGCGCGACGCTCGTCCCCGCATCCGTCAGTTGACGGAGGCGGGCAGCGTCACTCCACGTACGAGCGCAGCCGCTCCAGCATCCGACGGTCGGTCGCTTCGGCGTCGTCGAGCTTCGGCGTCTCGATCACCTTCGCCACGCCCGCGAAGCGATCCTCGCTCATCAGCCGGCGGAAGGGGCTCTCGCCGAGCGACCCCTCGGCGATCAGCTCGTGCCGGTCGCGGTGCGAGTTGAAGGGCGTCTTCGAGTCGTTGAGGTGCAGCACCTGCAGCCGTTCCATCCCGAGCACGTCGCCGAAGCGCGCCCACGTCGCGTCGAAGTCGTTGACGAGATCGTAGCCCGCCGAGTGCACGTGACAGGTGTCCACGCACACGGCGACGCGCGGCTGGAGCGCGGCGGGGAGATGGGCGATGATCGCCGCCAGCTCCTCGAAGGTCGCCCCGAGCGCCGTCCCCGTTCCCGCGGTCGTCTCGAGACACAGCAGCGTGTCCGACGGCACGCGCTCCAGCGCCTCGGCGATCCCGTCGGCGTTGCGCCGGATCCCCGCGTCGCGGTCGTCGATGTAGTTCCCCGGATGCGAGACGAGGAAGTCGATGCCGAGCGCCCGGCAGCGCCCGAGCTCCGCCACGAACGACTCGATCGAGCGCCGCCGCAGCGCCTCGTCGGGGCTCGCGAGGTTGATGAGATACGAGTCGTGCGAGACGGTCTTCGTGACCGCGGTGCGCCCGACCGCCTCGCGGAAGCGCGTGCACTCGTCGTCGGCGCACTCGCGCTCCGCCCAGCGGTTCGCCTGCTTCGTGAAGAGCTGGAACGCGGTGGCGGCGATCGCCTCGGCGCGCGGCGGCGCCTCCCACGTGCCACCGGCGGCGGAGACGTGGGCGCCGAGCAGGAGCGGCTTCGCAGCGGCGGCGGAGTTGGGCTTGGCGGTCTTGGGCATGGGTTGAAGGTAATGGATCGGCCGAGTGGCAGTGTTGGGGGGTGACGGTTGGACCCGGGGGGCTGTCATCCCGATCCGGAGCGCAGCGAAGGGGAGGGATCTGCTGGTCTGAGCTTGACAGCGTGACAGAGGTGAGGAACGGCGTCGTCAGGAGAGAGCTCCTCTGACGACGCCGTTCTCTGACTCCTAGCAAGCTGTCGAGCTGTCAAGCTGCAACCAGCAGCTCCCTCGCATCCGCTCGGGATGACAGCGGCTCTGTTGAGAGGTCGGTGCTGGTGGCGCGGGTGATGCGGCGCGTGGGGGTGTGACGAGCCGGAGGTCGGGATGGCCCCCACGCGTGCGATGACGAAGTCGGCCG
>Ga0182741_1001521_pt1 | contig 29876 bp, 26 predicted proteins | sample eDN5th37CBELigOP_FD_128874 | JGI IMG/M metagenome (GOLD analysis project Ga0182741, IMG submission 128874) | Enriched Organic Plus compost microbial communities from Emeryville, California, USA - eDNA 5th pass 37_C BE-Lig OP (version 2) (version 2) ... | reverse complement strand
TACGAGTCTTGCAGCGGCTTCTCGCGCTCACAACAGTGATCTGGCACAACCATGCCACGGGGCAGCCAGTCCTCAGATCATTGACCGCGTACGACCACTGAACCCTTGGAATCAATCATCTAGGCACCTACGCCAAGTCGCGCGGCGATGCACCCCGACACCAAACCGGGGTTCACTGCCGCGCGACTTTTGCGCTCCGTGTTTGATTACTCTTTGATTACGGCGCGTTCATCAGAAAGCCACCTGTCGGTTATGTGGCAGACTTAGGCTCGTCAAGTGCCGTCTGCGACGCTCGATCATCCGATCGAGCGCGAGCGGCCTGTTTGGAGGTAACTGTGAATCGACGTACACTTGCGGCCGTTGGTGCCGTTGCCACATTCGCCATGCTTGGCCTCACCGCCTGCTCAGGGTCGGACTCGGGACGCGACTCTGCAGCAGCGACCGCCACGAGCGCCGCCGACCTGGGCGGCATGGATGCGCTCATCGAAGCAGCGCAGGCTGAGGGGGAGCTCAACGTGATTGCTCTCCCCGAGGGCTGGGCGAACTACGGCAAGATCATCAGCGGCTTCGAGGAGAAGTACGGCATCACGGTCAACTCCGCCTCTCCTGACGCGTCGAGCGCCGAGGAGATCCAGGCCGCCGATAACCTCAAGGGTCAGGACACGGCCCCGGACGTCTTCGACCTGGGCACGGCGGTCGCTCTTGAGAGTCTTGACTACTTCGCGCCGTACCAGGTGGAGACCTGGGACGATATCCCGGCCGAGAACAAGGAGGCGACCGGCCTGTGGGTCAACGACTACACCGGCATCATGTCGGTGGGTTACGATTCCAGCAAGTTCGATGCGCCGAAGACGATCGATGATCTGCTCGGTGCCGAATTCAAGGGATCCGTTGCGTTGAATGGCGACCCGACGCAGGCAGGCGCGGCGTTCGCGGGAGTCGGGATGGCAACCCTGCAGCGTGGCGGGGATCTCGACGACTTCCAGCCCGGCATCGACTTCTTCGCCGAGCTAAATGCGGCAGGCAACTTTCTGACCGTCGACCCCACCCCGGCGACGATTGCCTCGGGTGAGACCCCCGTCGTCATCGACTGGTCGTTCAACAACATCGGCCAGCAGAAGGATACCCCCGACTGGGCGAACGCCGTGCTCGAGGGCACCGCATACGTTTCGTACTACAACCAGGCGATCAACAAGGATGCCCCGCACCCGGCGGCCGCCCGCCTCTGGCAGGAGTGGATCTTCAGCGACGAGGTGCAGAACCTTTACCTTGAGGCAGGTGCCTTCCCGGTTCGCCTTGCAGCAATGGACGAGGCCGGTACGGTGAACGCCGCGGCGCTGGAGGCGGCGGGCGGTCTCCCTGAGAACCAGATCACCGCGACCCTCGAGCAGACCGAGGCGGCGAACACGCTGCTCGGCACCGAGTGGGCGAAGGTCATCGGCTAGTTCACGGATCCGCCCGCCGTCCCGCTGGTATCGCGGCCCCGGTCGCGACCCAGTTCTCACGAGGGACGGCGGGCGGATCTTCGTTTTCTCGATAGCATAAGCACATCATGATGAAGTGGCTCGGACTTACCCCCTTTGCGGTCTACGTGCTCCTCTTCCTTGGCGTACCGGCGGTGCTGGCGATCGGCACGGGGTTTTTCGGGCCAGACGGATCGTTCACCTTCGACAACCTTGCAACGCTCGTTGACCCGGTCGTGCTCGGCTCGTTCTGGGCGTCAATCTGGGTGAGCGCGCTCACCGCGATCGTGGGTGCTGTGCTCGGGGCCCTGCTGAGCTTCGCGCTTGCCGGAGCGAAGCCGGGCGGGCTGCTGCGCCGAGCGATCGACTCCGCGGCGAGCGTGCTGGCCCAGTTCGGTGGTGTCATGCTTGCGTTCGCGTTCATCGCGACCATCGGGATTCAGGGCATCATCACCGTCCTGCTCCGAGACAGCTTCGGCATCGACATCTTCGAGAACGGGGTGTGGTTGTATCAGCTGCCGGGGCTGATCCTGCCGTACCTGTACTTCCAGGTGCCGCTCATGGTGATCGTCTTTCTCCCCGCCATGGAGGGACTTCGTCGCGAGTGGGCCGAGGCCTCGGCCACGCTGGGCGGCGGCACCTTCACGTATTGGGGGCGCATTGCCGGGCCGATCCTCGCCCCCTCGTTCCTAGGATCATTGCTGCTCCTCTTCGCGAACGCGTTCTCGTCGTACGCGACGGCTGCCGCGCTCATCAGCCAGGGTTCGCAGATCGTCCCACTGCAGATTCGAGCCGCACTCATTGCCGAGACCGGTGCCTCGAGAGCGAACACGGCAGGGGCCCTCGCCCTCGGCATGCTGATCGTCATGCTCATGGTGATGCTCGGTTACTCGGCCCTGCAGCGGCGAGCAGCGAGGTGGCAACGATGAGCGAAACGACTCCGCACGCGGGCCGACCGCGCGCCAAGAAGCTGCCCTCACCCGCGGCAACCGTGTCTGGTCAGGCCCCCGCGTGGCTGCGGCGCACGATCATCTGGGTGATCGGTGGCGTGTTCCTCGTGCCGCTGCTCGCGATGCTCGAGTTCACCCTGAGACAGCACGGCGGGGGATATGGTGCCGAGCACTGGCTGGCGCTCATCGACCCCGAGAACTCGCGGATGTACCGCAACCTCCTCAAGGGCATCGGCAACTCGTTGCTGCTGGCGGTGATCACCATTGCGATCGTCTGGGTGCTGTTCCTGCCGACGATCGTGCTCGTGCATCTGCAGTTTCCTCGCCTGTCGAGGCTCTTCGAACTGCTGACTGTGCTCCCGATCGCGGTGCCCGCGATTGTGCTCGTGGTCGGCCTCGCTCCGCTCTACAGCGTCATCGTGCAGCTTTTCGGCGGGGATATCTGGACGCTTGCGCTCGCGTATGGGATTCTCGTGCTGCCCTTCGCCTACCGCGCCATCGTGTCCGAGTTGCAGGGCATGAATGCGTTGACGCTCGCAGAAGCGGCCCGATCCCTCGGTGCGAGTTGGCTGACCGTGCTCGTTCGAATCATCGTGCCGGGTCTTCGTCGCGGGCTGACGAGCGCCACGCTGATCACCGCGGCCGTCGTGCTCGGAGAGTTCACTGTCTCCTCGCTCCTGAACCGCGTGACACTGCAGGTCGCGCTGGTGGAGGTGTCGAAGAGCGACCCGTACGCTGCGGTGATCACGTCCCTGCTCTCACTCGTCACCGTGTTCGTGCTGCTGTTCGTGTTCACATCCATTCGACCGAAGGGCAGCAGGTCATCTCGAAAGAAGAAGAAGGAGGTCGGCTCGAATGGCTGACGTTCAGACCGGCGACCCCGCTGCCTCGACCTCTGGGGGCCGTGCCCTTCGAAAAGGCACCCCGATTCGCTTCGAAAGTGTCTCGAAAGCGTACGGCGACACCACGGTGCTGCACGGGATCGACCTCGATATTCGCCCCGGAGAGTTCATCGCGCTGCTGGGCCCCTCGGGGTGCGGCAAAACGACCATGCTGCGCTGCCTCGCGGGTCTGGAACAGCTCACCGGGGGCAGCATTCTCGTCGATGGTGAGGACATCTCGCCGGTGCCCGTGAACAAACGGGACATGTCGGTCGTGTTCCAGGCATACTCGCTGTTCCCGCACATGACCGTCGCGCAGAACGTCGGGTTCGGGCTTGAGATGCGACGTGTCGGAAAGGCGGAACGCGCCACCCGGGTCGCGGAAGCCCTCGAGCTCGTCGGCCTCGGTCACACGGCTGATCGGTACGCCCACCAGCTTTCGGGAGGACAACAGCAGCGCGTGGCTCTCGCCCGCGCCCTGGTGACTCGGCCCCGAGCGCTGCTCCTTGATGAGCCGCTGTCAGCACTCGACGCCAAGGTGCGCACCCGCCTGCGCGACGAGATCAAGGCGATCCAGGTCGAACTCGGCATCACGACGATCTTCGTGACGCATGATCAGGAGGAGGCCCTCGCGGTCGCGGACCGGGTCGCGGTCATGCGCGACGGTGTCATCGAGCAGTTGGGCACGCCCGAGGATCTCTATAACCGGCCCGAGACACCGTTCGTGGCAAGCTTCATCGGAGAATCCAATCGCATGCCCGGCACCCTGAGCGATGGCAAGGTGTCGGTTGCGGGTGCAACCCTTCCGGTGCTTCCGGCTGCGCTGCGAACCTTCGACCCGGGTGATGCAAGCGTGACACGCGAGGCGCGGAACGTCACCGCTTTCGTGCGTCCCGAGCATTTGCGCCTCGTCCGCGTCGAGAGCCCCGCGACGACGCCCGAAGGGCTACCGGTGACAGTGGTATCGAGCGGCTTCTTCGGAGCGCACCGGCGCACGGTGGTGCGTCTCGACGGCGGGAACCTCCTCACCGTGCAGCACGGCACGAGCGAACAGTTCGTGGCCGACGAGCGCGCCGTGCTGCAGTTCCGGGGCGACGCAGTCGCCGTCGAGGCAGCATAGCGAGCATCGCCGGCATAGCGACGTTCGCCCGCGTAGCGAGTCGCCCGCGTAGCGAGGATCAGCTCAGACGCGCTCGGCCAGCAGCGCGACGTGACGCCCGCCCGCACGGGTCAGAATGAGCGTCGCCGCGTTTTGACCCTTGAGGCTGAGTCGGGTGCGGAGCGCCGCGGGATCCACGTCTACGCCACGCTTCTTGATCTCCAGGCGACCAATCCCGCGCTCGGCAAGTGCGCGTTTCAAGTGCTTCTCTGAGACCGGAAGCTGGTCGGTGATGCGGAAGGCCCGCGCGAACGGAGATTGCGCCAGGTGATCCGATGTGAGGTAGGCGATACCCTCACTCACCATCCCGGCACCAATACGGTCGGCGAGCTGCCCGATGAGCCGTGCACGGATCACCGCGCTGTCCGGCTCGTAGAGGTACGTTCCGAGCGTGCGAGTCGCAGCATCCGGGGCGTCCGCTGCCGCGGTGAGTTCGTGCGACGAACCGGCGCGTATCACCAGGGCGGCACGGCTCACCCCGTTTCGTCGTACACGGCCGAACCACAGCCCCATCTCGACTGCCTGGCCGTCCACGGACACCCACTGCGCTTCAGCGTCATCGGGGATCAGATCGCGGTCGAACCCGGGTCCGAGCTTCACGCCGGCGGGCAGCTGCCCTGCGAGATCGAAGGCGAACTGCAGGGAGGGGGAGTAGTCGTCTGGGTTGCTGAGGCGGCTCGTGTCTCGATGTCCGGCGGTGCGCCGGGCGGGGTCGAGGAACACCCCGTCGAGCCCGTCGAGCGGCACTGTGGTCGCGTCGGCGTTCATCACCCGAGCCGCTGCGTCACCGGCGGCGTTCGCCAGGTTGTGCGCCGCGATCCTCGCCGTGAACGGGTCGATCTCGACCGCCAGCACGGAGACACCCGCCGCCATCAGCGCGAGTGCTTCACTCCCGATGCCGCACCCCAGGTCGGCCACGGTGTTGCAGCCCGCGCGCGCGAACCGCTCGGCGTGCAGGCGAGCCACGGCGGCTCGGCTCGCCTGCTCGAGCCCTGCCTGTGTGAACAGCATGCCGTTCGCCGCATCGCCGAACTTCACGCGGGCCTTTCGGCGTAGATCGAGCTGACCGAGTAGGGCGGCCACCACGTCGCCGGGCATACCCTCGGAGCGAAGTCTGGCACCGAGCTGCAGCGAGCTCCGGCCATCGTCGAGCTCTGCTTCGAGTGCTGCGAGCACTCGGTGGGCGTCATGCTCGAAGAGCCGCGACCAGCCCGGGGGTGCAACATGAGTGGGCCCCGGGTCGAGATCCCGGGGCCCACTCATGCGCGATTCATGGAACGGTTCGCTCAATAGCCCTCGATCGAGCTCAGATCGCTGTTCGAGAAGGCCGAGAAGATCACGCCCACGTACGCGAGAATCGCGAACACGTACACGACGATGAGGAGGCCGACGAGCACGATGGAGGCGTAGCCGTAAATCACTGCCGTGAGCGCCAGGCCGCGACCGCCGTCGCCGGTCCGCTTGATCTGGCTCAGTCCGAGGTGCCCGAAGATGATGCCGACGATCGGCATCAGGAACACCGTGATGATCGAAACGAGCGCGAAGGCGTTGGTCTGGCCGACCGTGGTGGGTGCGGCAGGTCTCGCAGCCTGACCGCGCGCGGGAGGCGCGACCGGTGGCACTGGTGGGGGGACCGGTGCTGGTGCGTGTGGCGTCTGGGTGTTCGCTCCGCTTGCGGGCGGTGCGGGTTGTGGTGCGTGCGGATCTGACATCATGAACTCCTGCCCTGTGAAGGCTTCTGGGCTAGTAACCGGCCGAGGTGGCAGCGGCGCCAAAAACGCCGAGCACGACAATGAGCAGGATGGCCGCAATGATCCAGCCGGCAATGCCGATGTAGCCGACGATGAGCCCGGTCAGCGCCATTCCCTTGCCGCCCTCGCCGGTGCGCTTGATCTGGCTGAGGCTGATGTGGCCGAGGATCACTCCGAGCACGCAGAGAATGCCCCAGGTGAACAGGCCGATGATCGAGGAGATCATCGAAATGATGGACATCGTGTTGGTGCTCGAAGCGGGCGCGGGCGCGTACTGTCCCGCGTGTGCTGCGTACTGCGGTGCCTGCTGCGGATCTTGGGCGTACTGCGGTGTCTGTGCGGGCTGCTGGACGTTCGGATCTTGGGGGCTCGACATAATCAGCTCCTTCAGGATGCGGTCGGGCCCGGTTGCCCGAACTTGTCGTATGATTCAGTATTTCACAGTTGACTTGCTGCGCCTATGGCAAGATTTTGCACTGGCGTGTTCGCTGATCGCGATCCCGATGAGAATGAATTGGCACTCGCCTTGCGAGAGTGCCAACTGTAGCCATAGACTCACTACCAGGGTGCCCGAGCGGGCATCGCACATTCTTTAACCACTTGCAGAAAGAGGTCAAACGTGTCGGTGAGCATCAAGCCGCTTGAAGATCGCATCGTTATCAAGCAGGTCGAGGCTGAGCAGACCACGGCGTCGGGTCTGGTGATTCCTGACAGCGCCAAGGAGAAGCCGCAGGAGGGCGAGGTCGTGGCGGTTGGCCCCGGTCGCATCGACGACAACGGGAACCGTGTGCCGCTCGACATCAGCGTCGGCGACGTCGTCATCTACTCGAAGTTCGGCGGCACCGAGGTGAAGTACGGTGGCGACGAGTACCTCGTGCTGTCGGCTCGCGACGTGCTCGCGGTGGTCGAGCGCTAACTCTCACCCCGTACTCGCAGAAGTCGCGAGTTGCGAGGATCAGGGCCGGTGCGATGCACCGGCCCTTTCTCGTGCCTGTGGCATGTGCCATGCCAGTAAGCTAGCCTGATGACCACTCGCCTCGGCTTCATCTACGGGTTCGGAGCGTACCTGTGCTGGGGAACTTTTCCCCTCTTCTTCATGCTGCTCGCCGAGGTCGACGCGTTCGAGATCGTGCCGTGGCGCGTCATCACCGCTCTCGCGTTCTGCGTCATTGCTGTGTCCGCGCTGCGCGGGTGGGGTCGGATCCGCGATATCGCGCGTTCGCCGCGAATGCTGGGTTGGTTCGCGCTCAGTTCCGTGCTGCTGTACGCGAACTGGCAGATCTTCGTGTTCGGCGTGGTTACCGGCCACATCATTGAGACCGCTCTCGGATACTTCATCAACCCGCTCGTTACGATCCTCATCGGTGTGGTCTTCCGCAAGGAGCGACTCACCGCACTGCAGTGGGGTGCGGTCGGCATCGCCGCTGTCGGTGTGTTCGTGAGCGCGGTCGCCTACGGCCAGTTCCCGTTCATCGCGCTCGGCCTCGCGTTCTCCTTCGGGCTCTACGGCGCGGTGCGCAAGCACGCGAGCGAGGACGTGGACGCCCTTACCGGGCTGACTATCGAGACCCTTGTCGGCACCATCGTCGCGCTGGGCCAGCTCGCGCTGGTGTTCGCGCTCTTCGGTCACCTTGCGGCGTTCGACCACGGCCCGGCGGTGACGCTTCCGCTCCTACTGAGCGGCACCGTCACCGCGATCCCACTTCTGCTGTTTGCGGCAGGAACACGCCGCCTGCCGTTGAGCTACATGGGCTTCTTGCAGTTCACGACCCCGATCCTCAACTTCCTGACGGGATACTTCCTCTTCCACGAGCCGATGTCGCCCGCGCGCTGGATCGGGTTCATCGCCGTCTGGGTTGCGCTCGTTGTGCTGGTGGTCGATATTCTGCTTCGCCTCAGGCGCGGTGCTCGGCCCGAAGAGGTCGGGCTGGCGACCGGAGAGATCGCCGTGCCAGCCCTGCCGGAACCGGAGCCGGCTCCAGCATCGCACGATGACCGGAGTGGTGACGCGTCGCGGAGTCGACCCCGCAGCGACGCGAGCGGTATAGGCGATTAGACTTGGTGCTACGGCATGCCCGCATCTGGGCGAAGACGCTTGCCCAGTTTTCGTAAACGAGATCTCAAGAAGAGGCGCCCAATGCAACAGCGTGACCCGTTCGCTTTCACCGGATTGACCTACGACGATGTGCTGCTCCTGCCGGCGCACACCGATGTGATCCCGAGTGAGGCTGACACCTCCACGCAGCTGACCCGGAGAATTCGCATTGGTATGCCGCTGATCTCTGCGGCGATGGACACGGTCACCGAAACCCGCATGGCGATCGCGATGGCGCGAAACGGCGGCATCGGCATTCTGCACCGCAACCTCTCGATCGCGGACCAGGCGGAGATGGTCGATCGCGTCAAGCGCAGCGAAGCCGGCATGATTACCAACCCGGTGACGACAACGGTCGACGCGACGGTGGCCGAGGTCGATGCGATCTGCGGCGAGTACCGAGTCTCGGGACTACCCGTGGTCGATAGCGATGGCACGCTCGTCGGCATCATCACAAACCGGGACATGCGCTTCATCCCGGTCGCGGATCGCGCGACGACTCGCGTGGCCGACGCGATGAAGCCCATGCCACTGATTACCGGCTATCCCGGGATCACGCGCGAGGATGCTGCCGCACTATTCAAGGAACATCGCATTGAGAAGCTGCCGCTCGTCGACGACAAGGGAAAACTGACCGGTCTCATCACGGTCAAGGACTTCGACAAAGAAGAGGAGTACCCGAACGCGGCGAAGGACGCAGCCGGTCGCCTGCTCGTCGGCGCGGCGATGGGCTTTTTCGGCGACGCCATGGATCGCGCCGCTGCGCTCGTCGATGCTGGCGTTGATGTGCTCGTCGTGGACACGGCGAACGGCGACAGCAAGGGGGTGCTCGACATCATCCGACAGCTCAAAAACGATCGCGCCTTCGACGGTGTCGATGTCATCGGCGGCAACGTGGCCACCTACGCGGGCGCGAAGGCCCTTGTCGACGCCGGCGTCGACGCGGTGAAGGTCGGGGTCGGCCCAGGTTCGATCTGCACGACGCGCGTGATCGCAGGTGTCGGCGTGCCACAGGTCACGGCGGTCTACGAGGCCGCTAAGGCGGCGACCCCGGCAGGCGTGCCGGTGATCGCCGATGGTGGCCTGCAGTATTCGGGGGACATCGCCAAGGCCCTCGTCGCGGGTGCCTCGTCGGTGATGATCGGCTCACTCTTCGCCGGAACCGACGAGAGCCCGGGCGATCTGGTCTTTATGGGCGGGAAGCAGTTCAAGAACTACCGGGGCATGGGTTCGCTCGGTGCGTTGCAGACGCGCGGTGAGCGCACCTCGTACTCCAAGGATCGCTACTTTCAGGCTGACGCGTCGAGCGACGAGAAACTGATCCCCGAGGGCATCGAAGGGCAGATCGCCTACCGTGGCCCGTTGCGGTCTGTTGCGCATCAGCTCACGGGTGGACTGCGCCAGTCGATGATGTACGTGGGTGCGCACACGATTGAGGAGCTCAAGGAGCGCGGCCAGTTCGTGAGGATCACGGCGGCCGGGCTCAAGGAATCGCACCCGCACGACGTCCAGATGGTGGTCGAGGCGCCGAACTACAAGCGCTGAACCGTGCGCTCGGGTTCGTTGCGCCCGTGCCGGATAGGATGGCAGGGTGAGCAACGAGATCGAGATCGGCCGCGGCAAGCGCGCAAGGCGCGTCTACACCTTCGATGAGATCGGGATCGTGCCGACCCGGCGCACCAGGGACCCGGAGGTGGTGTCCACGGCGTGGACGATCGACGCGTTCCAGTTCGAGATCCCGGTGCTTGGGGCACCGATGGACTCGGTGATGTCGCCGGCGACCGCGATCGAGCTCGGCAAGCTGGGCGGGCTCGGGGTGCTCAACTTGGAGGGGCTCTGGACACGCTACGAGGATCCGCAGCCGCTCCTCGACGAGCTCGCGACGCTCGGCGACGACGCTGCCGCGGTGCGGCGGATGCGTGAACTGTACGCGGCACCGATCCAGCCTGAGTTGATCCGGGAACGGCTCGGCGAGATCCGCGAGGCCGGCGTGACCGTTGCAGGCGCGCTGTCCCCGCATCGCACCGCCGAGTTCAGCGAGACGGTTATCGGTGCCGGCGTCGACCTCTTCGTCATTCGCGGCAACACGGTCTCAGCGGAGCACGTCTCGACGCCGGGGCGGGAGCCGTTGAACCTCAAGCAGTTCATCTATGAGCTCGATGTGCCCGTGGTCGTCGGGGGTGCGGCAACGTATCAGTCGGCCCTGCACCTGATGCGAACGGGTGCCGCGGGTGTGCTCGTGGGCTTCGGGGGCGGAGCATCGTCGACGACGCGCGCGACGCTCGGCATCCGTGCCCCCATGGCGAGCGCGATCGCAGACGTGGCCGGGGCCCGCACCGACTATCTCGACGAATCGGGTGGGCGCTACGTCCACGTGATCGCCGATGGAGGCCTCGGCACGTCCGGTGACGTGATCAAGGCGATGGCGTGCGGTGCCGATGCGGTGATGCTGGGCGCGGCGCTTGCACGGGCGACCGACGCGCCGGGTCAGGGATGGCACTGGGGGCAGGAAGCGCACCACGAGGAGCTGCCTCGGGGCAAGCGGGTCCGGGTCGGCAGTGTCGCTCCGCTGAAGGAAATCGTCGCAGGTCCCGCGCACGTGGCCGATGGATCCGCGAACCTCATCGGCGCACTGCGCCGAGCCATGGCGACGACTGGCTACAGCGAGCTGAAGGAGTTCCAGCGCGTAGATGTCGTGTACGCGGAGCGATAGACGGAGCAGCCATGATCGCAACGAAGTTGGGCCCGGCCGAACGAGACGCCGCGATCGCCGTTCTGCGAGACCCTGACCGCGAGCTCGATGTACTGGTCATCGGGGGCGGCATCACAGGCACCGGTGCCGCGCTCGACGCGGTCACGCGCGGGCTCTCGACCGGACTGGTCGAGTCGCGGGACTGGGGTTTCGGCACGTCGAGTCGATCCTCGAAGCTGGTGCACGGGGGCATACGCTACCTCGAGCAACTGAACTTCTCGCTGGTGCGCGAGGCGCTGATTGAGCGCGGGCTGCTGCTGCAGCGGATCGCACCGCACCTCGTCCGGCCCGTGCGCTTCCTGTATCCGGTGAAGACCCCGGTCATCGAGCGAGCCTATGTGGGCGCGGGCATGATGCTCTACGACATCTTCGCGCGCACGGGCGGACGACCCCCCGGGGTGCCGTGGCACCGGCACGTGAGCCGTCGTCGGCTGGCGCGAGAATCGCCCGGACTGCGCCCACACGCGTTCCGTGGGGGCTTGAGCTACAGTGACGCCCAGGTCGACGACGCGCGATTCGTCGTGAACGTGGCACGCACCGCGGCCTCCTACGGTGCCCATGTTGCGAGCCGTGTGCGCGTCGAAGGGTTCTTGAAGGTCGGCGAACGCGTTGTCGGCGTGCACGCGCGCGACCTGCTGACTGATGAGACGTTCGAGATTCGCGCCAAGCAGGTGGTCAACGCGACCGGGGTGTGGACGAACGATCTGCAAGCGCTCGTGGGGGAGCGCGCCACCTTCTCCGTGCGCGCATCAAAGGGTGTGCACCTGGTCGTGCCACGCGATCGATTCCGCTCCAAGTACGGGCTGCTGCTGCGCACCGAGAAGAGTGTGCTCTTCGTGATCCCGTGGGGGCGCCATTGGCTGATCGGCACAACCGATACCGACTGGGAGCTCGACAAGGCTCATCCTGCGGCGACGGCCGTAGACATCGACTACCTGCTCGATCACGTCAATCGGGTGCTGAAGACCCCGCTCTCTCGAGAGGATGTCGAAGGCGTGTACGCGGGCCTGCGTCCGCTGCTCGCCGGCGAGAGCGACGAGACCTCCAAACTGTCGCGTGAGCACCTCGTTGCCCAACCGGTACCCGGTCTCGTGATGGTCGCCGGCGGCAAACTCACCACCTACCGGGTCATGGCAAAGGACGCGATCGATGCGGCCACCGATGCGCTCGACGGGCGTGTGCCGCGGTCGATCACCGAGGAGGTCCCGCTCGTCGGCGCGGAGGGTTACCGCGCGGCATGGAACAGGCGCAACCGTGTCGCTCGCGCCTTCGGCGTGCATCCCACCCGCATCGAGCACTTGCTCCGCAGATACGGCTCGCTTGCGAACGAGCTGCTCGACCTCATCAAGCAACGCCCTGAACTCGCAGAGCCGCTTCCGGGCGCTGACGACTACCTTGGTGCCGAGGTGGTGTACGCGGCTAGCCACGAGGGCGCACTGCACCTCGACGATGTGCTGGCTCGGCGCACACGAATCTCGATCGAGGCCTGGGATCGCGGCGTGTCCGCCGCTCCGGTCGCAGCTGAGCTCATGGCACAGGTGCTCGGCTGGTCGAACGCCCGCACCAAGACCGAAGTGGAACGGTACCTCGCGCGCGTGAAGGCCGAGATCGAAAGCCAACAACAGCTGAGCGACGAGGCCGCGGACCGCGTGCGCTTACAGGCCCCGGAACCCGGCGTGTCCACCAAACGAGCGAGAGCGTCTGCCGATTCGGGTACCCGAGTCCCGCGATCATCCTCCAACGGCGTGAAGAAGTGAGCATGCAAGACGAGACGGGAGAAGTTCCCGCGCCTAAACGACAGCGCCCGCACTACGAGGGCGACCCGACGCTGCTCAGGGTGATGCTCACGCCCAAGTGGATCGCCGCGCTCATCCTGGCGCTGATCGTCGCCGGGGTGTTCGCATGGCTCGGCCAGTGGCAGTTGGGCCACGCGATCGCTTCGCAGACGCCGCCGGAAGAGGTCGAGCAGGTGCGATCGCTTGCATCGACCACGTCGGCCGGGGCCCCGGTCGATGACGAACTCGCCGGTTTCGTCTTCGACGCCTCGGGTGCGTTCGTTGATGGAGACTTCGGAGTGGTCGAGGGGCGAAGCAACGGCGGCGAGCTCGGAGCGTGGGTGATCGGCCACTTTGCCGTGGCCTCAGACCAGGGTGAAGAAGCGGGCCACCTCGCCGTAGCAATCGGTTGGGCCGGCGACGCCGAGGAAGCCACCCGTTCACTCCCGACCGTTGCGGACCACCTGGTCGGGAAGCGTCTCGAAGTCGAGGGCCGGTACATGCCCGGAGACGCGCCGGTCCGGCCCGAGGCGGGCACCGATCCAATGCGGCTGCTCTCGATGGCACCCGCGCAGGTCATCAACACCTGGGCACCGTACGAGGGGGGCGCATACGCGGGCTACCTCGTGCTTCACCCGGCCGCAGATGTCCACACGGATCAGCTCCGCGGGATGGGGCTCGACCCGATCGACTCGGTCCCGCCACTGCCGGTGGAGAGCATCAACTGGTTGAATCTCTTCTATGCGGTGGAATGGGTAGTCTTTGCGGGCTTCGCATTCTTCTTCTGGTACCGTCTCGCGCGCGACGACTGGGAGAAGCGGCACGAGCTGCAGTTGCAAGCAGCAGCGGATGAGACCTCGCTCCAGGCCTGAGCGGACTGCGCGGCGTCCCTTCCGCGCAGCAAGCGACCAGCGTGCATCGATAGGATGATAGCTATGGTTTTGCAGCCCAAGCCCGCTGATTATCCGCGCATCCGAAAGGCGCTCGCCGTCTACAAGGTCACCTCGGTGATCACCGGCGTCATGTTGTTGCTGCTGTGTGCCGTGATGGTCATGAAGTACGTCTTTCATGTCGAACTCTTTCTCTTCACGCCTGACGGATTCGCGAAGTTCGAACCGCTCGCGCCGGAGGGAGTCGAAGCTGATTTCCGGCCCGAGGGCTTCGACCTGTTCAAAGCGATCCTGATCGCTCACGGCTGGTTCTATGTGGTGTACTTGATCTCGAACTTCATGCTGTGGAGCCCGATGCGTTGGCCGTTCACGCAGTTTCTGCTCCTCGCTCTCGGTGGCGTGATCCCGCTGCTCTCCTTCTTCCTTGAGGTGCGGACGGCCCGCAAGGTCAACGCATTCCTCGAGTCGCACGGTGCGCTGCCCGGTGAAGGTCGGACACCGCGATCCTCGACCGAAACCGCCACTGCTGAGAACTCTGCTGCCGCAACCACCACGAAGGGCAACGAATGACCACCACCCCCACGCATCGTCCGGTGCTTGTTGTCGACTTCGGAGCACAGTATGCGCAGCTGATCGCGCGGCGAGTGCGTGAGGCGGGGGTGTTCAGCGAACTGGTTCCCCACACCATCACGGCCGCCGAGGTTGAGGCCAAGCAGCCGCTCGGGATCGTGCTCTCCGGGGGCCCGTCGTCGGTCTATGAGGCGGGTGCGCCGACGTTCGACGAGTCCATTTTCGAGCTGGGGATTCCCATGTTCGGTATTTGCTATGGCTTCCAGGTCATGGCGCGCGCGCTCGGCGGAGAGGTCGGGAATACCGGCGACCGCGAGTACGGGGCGACGGACGCGACGCTCGTGGGCGGAGGCGGCGCGCTGCTCGGGGGTCAACCCGAAACGCAGAACGTCTGGATGAGTCACGGGGACGCAGTGCAGCGCGCACCGGAAGGCTTTGAGGTGCTCGCGAGCACCTCGGTCACCCCGGTCGCCGCCTTCGGATCGGCCGAGCGCAAGCTCTACGGGGTGCAGTGGCATCCCGAGGTGAGGCACAGCGACCACGGTCAGCAGGCGCTCGAGAACTTCTTGCATCGCATCGCTGGTATCACCCCGGATTGGACGACGGGTAACGTCATCGCTGACCAGGTGGAGCGGATTCGCGCTCAGGTCGGTTCGGGCAAGGTGATCTGCGGGCTGTCCGGCGGTGTCGATTCGGCGGTTGCGGCGGCGCTCGTGCACGAGGCGGTCGGGGACCAGCTCGTGTGCGTGTTCGTCGACCACGGTTTGCTGCGGCACGATGAACGGCGGCAAGTCGAGGAGGACTATGTCTCATCGACCGGCGTGCGCCTGGTGACCGTGGATGCACGCGAGCGATTCATGAGCGCGCTCGCCGGTGTGACCGACCCCGAAGCAAAACGCAAGATCATCGGCCGGGAGTTCATTCGAACCTTCGAACAGGCGCAGGCCGAGCTCGTCGCCGAGTCCGCTGAAGATGGCGACCCGATTCGCTTTCTCGTGCAGGGCACGCTCTACCCAGACGTTGTCGAGTCTGGCGGAGGATCGGGCACCGCGAACATCAAGAGCCACCACAATGTTGGCGGCCTGCCCGACGACCTGACGTTCGAGTTGGTCGAGCCTCTGCGTGACCTGTTCAAGGACGAGGTGCGCGCCATCGGTCGCGAGCTCGGGCTCCCCGAGGTGATTGTGTCGCGGCAGCCGTTCCCGGGCCCGGGGCTCGGTATTCGCATCATTGGTGAGGTGACCGAGGATCGGCTTGCGACGCTCCGCGCCGCTGACGCGATCGCCCGGGAGGAGCTGACCGCGGCCGGTCTTGACGGTAAGATCTGGCAGTGCCCGGTCGTGCTGCTCGCGGACGTGCGCTCGGTCGGTGTGCAGGGCGATGGGCGTACCTACGGTCACCCGATCGTACTGCGTCCGGTGTCTTCCGAAGATGCGATGACTGCGGACTGGACCCGCGTGCCCTACGAGGTATTGGCCCGAATCTCGAACCGGATCACGAACCAGGTGCCCGAGGTCAACCGGGTCGTGCTCGACATCACTTCGAAGCCGCCGGGAACTATCGAGTGGGAGTAGGGAAACGGGCATTTAACCCGTTTCCCTACTCCCACGAGCAGTGGGCGCAGTGTGGCACTCGATCGCAGTAGCGATCGAGTGGGAGTAGGGAAACGGGCCCGAGGTTCGGCTATCCCTGGAGTCGTTGTGCGAGTTCTGATGCGGCTTCGATGACTGCCCTGCCGTGGCGGGCCTTCACGTCCTCGGGGATACGGAAGGCCGGTCCGGCGATGCTCAGCACCGCCACCGTGGTGCCGTTGTGGGCAAACACGGGTGCGCCGATCACGATCGAGTCCGGATCCGTGGTCGCCGCCATCACGACGTAGCCCTCGTCGGGAACCCGCTGCTCGAAAATCTCGCCAGCGACAGAGCGAGACAGGGGGACGGTGCGCCCTTCCCAACCGTCGAAGCCAACGTAGCGGATCGGGAGGGGGCTCTGCACCTCGCGAAGGAACGTGCAGGTGCCGGTCGGTCCCGGGATGGCGAGGTAGCTCGATTCACGCGTGCGCTCGGTCAGCCGCTTCATGATCTCCGCGGATGCGTCCATGAGCGCCTCCGCGCGGGGCATTGCCGAAGAGATCTGTGATTGCACGAAGCGCTCACCCACGACGTACTTCCCGTCGCGCAAGCGAAGCACGTAACCCCAGTGCTCGAGTGCCCGCAACATACGCATTGCGGTGCTTGCCGGCAGGTCACTCGCCCGGGCGAGGTCGCTCAGCGCGGCGGGCCCGTGCTCGAGCACGAGCGTCAGCAGTTCGAGTGCTCGATGCACCGACTGGGGGCCCGGAGGGGCCTCACCAGCTCGCTGTGCAGCCTCGCGTGTAGTCATCAGGTCTCCGGTTCGCAGCCGTTCGGCGTCTCCTGGCAGTTTAGACGGTCCGGGCGAGAGACCCGGCAATGCATCTTCAGCCGGTGAACCCGGCGACTCGAGCGATGTCGTCGAGCAGCGTCTGCGCGATCTCGAGGTCGGGGCGGAGGTCTCGATCCTCAACCGAACTCGGCAGCTTGCTCGCGATCTCAAGCACCTCGCGTACCCGGGACGAGGCCTTCGCGTCATCGGTTCGCATTCGGGCTGCTCGCACCGAAACCAGCAGCTCACAGGCGAGCATCACCTCATAGGCATCGAGCGAACGCTCGAGCTTCGCGACCGAGCCTGTGGCGAACGTCGCGTCCTCTTCGACTCCGCACGAGAGCACCGCGCTCTGCGTTGAGAGCGGCGCTATGGAGGAGAATATCTCTCCCATCGCGCTCGCGGCCACATACTCGATGATCATGGTGCCGGAGCTGCCTCCAAGGTTCGGTGCCAGGAATCGAGGCAGCCCCGAGACCGCGTCGTCATTCATGAAGCGGATGCGTCCGACCGAGTGCGGCACGTACTGACCGAGCGCGATGGCAGTGGCGTCGAGCTCGTGGGCGAGCCAGTTCTCGAGAAACGCGCCGTGGTGCACGGCCGACCCATTCTCAGGGAAAAACCTCGGATTCTCCTGGGCCAGGGCGGTGAGGCGTTCGATGCATTCACGCAGCCGGTCCAGCGCGACGGTGACCACGCTGAACGAGGGGAGGAAGCCGCGATATGCGAACGGGTCCTGGATGCGCATCGGCGTCCACGTGGAGTCGTCGAGAAGGGTGCTGAGGGTCCGCGCGTTCTGCGAGCTTGTGGGGCTGCCGATCGCTTCGGCCGCGTGCTCCGAGTACCCAGCCCGGTTGGATCTTGCGGCGAAGGCAGACAGCGCGAAGATCGCGAGCGTCGCGTGAACGAGTCGATCGAGGCGCGCGGCCGCAAGCGCGGACGTGCCGATCGTCAAGGCGCTCGAGCTCATGAACGGCAGTGCGCTGTCCGCAGCGATGTGGGGGAGCGGCTCGAATCCTTGCTCCGAAACGGGCCGTTCCCCGGTGAGGGCGAGCGCCGTGCCGGCGAGGGCGGGCAGGTCGGCGGTGCCGATGCCGCCGAAACGCCGCACCTCGGGCAATGACCCGCTTGAGAGCAAGCGAGCCAGTGCCTCGACCACGCCCGGCTCAATTCCCGATCCCGGGTGGAGCAGCTGATTCAGGCGCACGGCGAGCATTGCACGGGTCGAGGCGGGGTCGTGAGCCGGTCCGGCGTCGACGGCGTGGCTGCGCAGCAGGTTCATGCCGTGGGTGCGAGGATCGGTCGCCGTGCTCGTGAGCCGGTTAGCGCCCACTCCGGTGGAGCGGCCGTAGACCTCCTGCTCCTGCGCGATGCGATCCGCCGCGCGGTGGGCCTCGGCGATGGTGGCGAGCGCGGAGTCTGACACCCGCACCCGTGCTCCGTCGGCGATGGCCGCAATGTCATGCACAGTGAGCTTTGCGGGGAGGGTGTACATCTGCTCGCTCTCCTTTTTCAGTGGATCGGGGTTCCGATCATAGCCAAGTTCTTCGCTAGTTTATTACGATATGAAAAGGTATGTTTGCGTGTGCTGAAATTTTATCGAGAATCGCGCTACGATGTCTGCTATCGAATCCAACTGCGCCGATGCAGTACACAGACAGGAGACGAGGATGTCACGGTGCCGACACGGTTACGAAACAACGACCGAGCCACACGCCTTCACGGCTGTCGCCGGTGAGCAGCAAGGTAAGTAGAAGGCGAACGGGCATGATCGAATTCAAGAATGTAATCAAGACCTACGACAACGGCACCACGGCGGTCGCGGACCTCTCGTTCACGGCCCCCACGGGCAAGATCACGGTGCTGGTCGGCCCATCGGGCTGCGGCAAGACCACGACGCTTCGCATGGTGAACCGGCTCATCGAGCAGACCTCGGGCACCATTTCGCTCAGCGGCGAGGACAACGCTCGCCTGGATCCCATTCAGATGCGCCGCAAGGTCGGCTACGTGATCCAGAATGCCGGGCTCTTCCCGCACCAGACCGTGCTCGACAATGTGTGCGCCGTGCCGTACCTCAACAAGGCCGATAAGAAGGAGAGCCGAGCCCGCGCGCTCGATCTGCTTGAGCTCGTCGGCCTCGACCGCGACTACGCCAGCCGATACCCGTGGCAGCTCTCCGGCGGACAGCAGCAGCGCGTGGGGGTGGCGCGCGCGCTCGCCGCGGATCCGCCGTACATGCTCATGGACGAGCCCTTCAGCGCGGTCGACCCGATCGTGCGCAAGCAGTTGCAGGCTGAGTTCCTGAAGATTCAGGCCGACCTCGCGAAGACGATCGTCATGGTCACCCACGACATCGACGAGGCGCTGAAGCTTGGCGATCAGATCGTCGTGTTGAAGGAGGGCGGCATCCTTGCGCAGATCGGCGCTCCGGCCGAGATCCTCGCGAACCCCGCTGACCAGTTCGTCGCAGATTTCCTTGGCGAGTCGCGCGGCTACCATGCACTCGGCTTCGAGAGCATCGCGTCCATCGAGAGCGAGATCACCCCGAGCGTGCGACTTGGTGATCGGGCCCAGGCCGAGCCCGGCACCTGGCTCGTGGCCCTGCACCAGAGCGGCAAGCCCCTCGGTTGGGTTCGCGCGAATGGCGGACCTGTCGAACAAGACGCCATCATCGCCGCAACCGCCGTCTCCAAATCCCAGGGCAACTATCGGGAACTCCTCGACGCTGCGCTTGCGAGCCCGAATGGACGGGTGATCATGACCACCTCTGACGGCTGCTATGACGGCACCGTCGACTCCGACACGGTGATCCGGAGCGCGTTCAGCGCGCTCGAAGTGGAGCGCGCGGGATGAGGCTCGACTGGATCATCAATAATGCGGGTGAGATATGGGATCTCACCCTCTCGCACCTGTGGCTGACACTGCTCCCGACGCTCATCGGGCTGATCCTGTCGATACCGCTCGGCTACCTAGCGTTCACATACCGCAGGTCGTACACCTTCATTGTCGGCGGCACGAGCCTCTTCTACACGATCCCGTCGCTCGCGCTGTTCATCCTGCTTCCGAAGGTGATGGGAACGAAGATCCTTGACCCGATCAACATCGTGGTGGCACTGGTGATCTACACCATCGCCCTGCTGGTCCGACTCGTGGCGGACGGTCTTGACTCGGTATCACCCGACGTCGTCAAGGCAGCGCAGGGTATCGGCTTCACGAGACTGCAAACCTTCTTCAAGATTCAGCTGCCGATCTCGGTTCCCGCGATTCTGTCGGGGCTACGAGTCGTGGTCGTCTCCAACATCTCCATCGTGACGATGGCGGCGGTGATCGGCGTGGCGCAGCTCGGGTCGCTGTTCACCATGGGCTTCACTCGACGTCTGTTCGTTCCGATCGTGGTCGGCCTCATCGTGTGCCTGCTGCTCGCCCTGATCCTCGACCGACTACTCGTGCTGCTCGGCAAGGTGTTGACGCCGTGGAGCCAGAAGGGAGCGCTGTGATGGATATCTTCGGATGGCTCACCGACCCCGCGAACTGGAGCGGCCCCGGCTCGATTCCCTTCCAGGCGGGCATGCACCTGCTGTACTCGCTCATTGCTCTGCTCGTCGCGGCAGTGATCGCGGTTCCGCTCGGCATGTTCATCGGTCACACCGGCAAGGGCGAAAGCCTGATCATGGGCTCGGTGAACGCCATGCGCGCGCTGCCGACGCTCGGCCTGCTGATCCTGCTCGTGCTCATGATCGCACCGGTCTTCGGGAGCAATCTTGCGTTCGTCATTCCGTCGCTGATCGTGCTGGTGCTCCTGGCGATCCCGCCGATACTGAGCGGAGTCGCGAGCGGAATTCGCGCCATCGACCGCTCGGTGATCGATGCGGCGCGAGGGATGGGGTTCTCGACCGCGCAGATCGTTTGGAAGATCGAAATGCCCTGCGCGTTCCCGCTCACGCTCTCGGGTGTGCGTGGCGCGACGCTGCAGATCGTTTCAACGGCGACCGTCGCGGCCTATGTCTCCCTCGACGGTCTCGGGAGGTTCATTATCGACGGCCGGGCCGCCAACGACTACGCCGAAATGGCAGGAGGCGCACTCGTGCTCGCGGTGCTCGCCGTGCTCCTCGAGCTCGGATTTGCGGGACTCGGGAAACTCATCGTGTCGCCCGGCCTGACGCGACGCATTCGCGTCAAGCCCTCCGCTCAGATCGAAGAGACCGAGACCAAGATCATGAGCGTCGCCAGGGCCTGAGCTTCATTCACAGCACACACACCATCACTCGAAAGGAACCACTATGCGAAAGAAGATTCTTCTCGCCGGCATCGCGGCCACGGCGGCACTTGCGCTCTCGGCCTGCGCCGGGGGAGGCGACCCGCTCGCCTCGGACACCGGAGATGCGACCGACAGTTCGGGCGCGATCATCGTCGGGTCGGCAGACTTCGCCGAAAGCCAGCTGCTCGCCACGATCTACTCGCACGCCCTGCAGAATGCGGGGGTCGAGGTCGAGGAGAAGCTGAACATCGGCAGCCGCGAGGTCTACCTCGAGGCGCTGCGGGACGGTTCGATCAACCTGCTCCCAGAATACAACGGATCGCTCCTCGCGGAGCTCGGGGTCGAGATGCCCGAGGACGGTGACGTGAACGGCGCACTCGTCGAGGCGCTGGAGCCCGAGGGCATCACGGTGCTCGAGGATTCTCCCGCCGAGAACAAGGACACCCTGGTGGTCGTGCCGGACGTTGCACAGGAGCACAACCTGACCAACATCTCCGACCTCGAGCCGATTGCGGGCGAGCTCATTCTTGCCGGACCGGCGGAGTGGAAGTCGCGCTATGAGGGCGTTCCCGGGCTCGAAGAGGTGTATGGCCTGAACTTCGCTGAGTTCAAGGTGCTCGACGCCGGGGGACCGCTGACCCTATCTGCCCTGCAGAACGGTCAGGCGCAGGTCGGCGACATGTTCAGTTCGGACCCGGCGATTGGCGAGAACGACCTCGTGGCGCTCGTCGACGACCAGGGGCTCTTCCCGCCAGCCAACATCGTGCCGGTGCTGCGCGACGAGGTGCTCGACGACCAGGTCAGTGACATCCTGAACCAGATCTCCGCCGCCCTCGACACGGAGGGACTCATGGAGATGAACGGGCGCATCGCAGCCGGCGACGACATCGGCGCGATCGCCGATGACTGGCTCGCGGAGCACGGCCTATAATCAGCCGAGCATCAAGAGAACAGTGAACCCCGGCTCAGCTTGAGCCGGGGTTCATGCTTTTCGGTTGCAGGCTCGCTAGTTGTTTCGCAGGATGGCGAGGATACGCAGAATCTCGAGGTAGAGCCAGATCAGGGTGACCATGAGGCCGAAGGCCGCCGACCAGCCCCACTTCTCGGGGACGCGGTTGTCGACACCGTTCTTGATCAGCTCGAAGTCCATCACGAGCGAGTATGCGGCGAGCAGCACGGCCACCGCGCCGATAATGACGCCGAGCGGAATGCCGAAGATCTCGACGCCGGTGCGCAGACCCCACGGGTCGGTCGTGACACCGGTCAGCATCAGCACCACGTTCACGAGCGAGAAGACGAGGTATCCGACCATCGCGATGAGGAAGATCTTCGTCATCTTCGGGCTGGTGCGCACCTTGCCGCTGCGGAACAGGAGCAGCGTGACCGCGAAGACGGCCAGCGTGCCGAGGACCGCCTGCGAGACGATGCCAGGCATAGTTGCGTTGTAGATGCCCGAAATGCCGCCGAGGAACAGGCCCTGACCGATCGCGTAACCAACGATCAGCGGCACGCTCGGCTGCTTCTTGAAGGCGTTGACCAGTCCGAGCACAAGCCCGACGATGGCCCCCGGGATCATGAGAAGCGGGAACCACCAGCCGACTGCCGCGCTGACGACGACGAGGATGAACAAGAACACCGTCTTGCTGATGGTGTTCTCGTACGTCATCGGGTCTGCACTGCCGGTTACCGGAGGTACCTGGGCACCCTGGTGCGACGCCGCCGTCACCGAGGCCGCGGAAGTGGTGTCGATGCCGGGGCGCTGCGGGTTCGCGGCCGGCTGGTTGTAGATTCGGTTCAACTCCTCAGCGGTGAGGGTCTTGCCGCTGAGCGCGGGATTGTTCGAAAGTGCGGGGTTACTCATAGTTCACGGGATCCTTTGCGGGTCGGGTGTTGCTCCAAGCCTAGCGAGAACGGGCGGCGTTTTGGCTGTGATTGTGCGGTGGATCACGGCCTGCGCACGCACGGTTTGCTCGGTGATGTGACGCGACACGCCAGGATGTATTGCACACGCATCCGGGTGCCGTAGAGTGGTGCGCATGAGCGACAGCGTGCGCGGCGCCCCCATGCTGATCGGACACCGGGGAGCGCCCGGGTACCGGCCAGAGCACACGGAAGCAAGCTACCGACTCGCATTCGAACAGGGTGTCGATGCGGTGGAACCCGACATCGTCGTTTCCAAGGACGGCGTCCTCGTGATCCGGCACGAGAACGCGATTTCGGCCACCACGGATGTGGCGGACCGGCCCGAGTTCGCCGACCGCAAGACGACGAAGGTAATCGACGGGGTCGAGCTCACCGGTTGGTTCGCCGAGGACTTCACCTGGGCGGAGCTTTCGACCCTGCGGTGCAAGGAGCGCCTCCCCGAAATGCGGCCGGAGAATACGCGCTTCGACGGGGATCAGCCGATCCTCCGCCTCATCGACCTCATCGCGCTGGTCGACGAGGAGAACGCAAAGCGGGTCACACCGATCGGTCTCGTGATCGAGCTCAAGCACGTTGCGTTTCTCGCGGAGGCCGGCCACGACCTGATCGAATTGCTCCTGGCGGACCTGGCCCAGTGCGGATGGGACACTCGGCCGGAACAGCTCACCATCGAATGCTTCGAGATTTCGCCCCTCGACCGCATGCGAGAGCGCGGACTGGCAGCCCGATTCGTGTTTCTCATGGAGCACGCCGGTGCCCCCGCCGACGATGTGGCGGTCAACGGTGCGCAGGCGACCCCGTACTCCTGGTACCGCAGCGACGAGGGGCTCGACTCGTTGATTGGTCGCGTGCACGGCATCAGCCTGTCGAAGCGCGACCTGCTGCAAACGGCAGCAAAAGGCGGGGTCGTCGGCATAACGGACGTGGTCGCGCGAGCTCACGAGCGCGGGCTGGACGTCTTCACCTGGACGATGCGCCCAGAGAACGGGTTTCTGAACCCCGCATTCCGTTCCAACAAGCAGCGCGCTGACATCGGGGACTGGCAGGCGGAGTGGCGGCTCATCCTGTCCACCGGGCTCGACGGGGTGTTTCTCGATCACCCCGACATGCTCGCCGTGCTGCGCGGTGCCGAAGCGGTCGAGGCTGCTGGTGTCGACGGCCCGGTGTTGACGCCTCCGGCTTAGGCGGTCCGCTCACCCGCGAAGTTCTGGTGCATCGCGGTGCGCAGCTGTTCGCGGTCGAGTCCGGCGTCAAGGCAGAACGCAAGCTTCGCGAGCGCCGCCTCGATCGTCATATCCCCGCCGTCGATCACGCCGGTGGTCGCGAGCTCAGCGCCGACCGCGTAGCGCGTCCCGTCCACGCTGCCCGTTGCGCACTGCGTGATCGCCACCACCGGCAGGGTCGCGCAGATTGTCCGCAGTGCTTCTGTCATGCCGGGGCGCGCCATGGGCGCGTTGCCTGAACCGTAGCATTCGAGGATCAGCCCGTCGGGCGAACCACCGACCGCGGCGACCACGTCGTCGGCGGTGACCCCCGGCACAAAGCGGAATGAGATGGTGCGTGCGGGAACGGGCCTGGCTGATCCTCGCACGATGGCATCTGGCACGCCCGTAGCCTCGGGAGCCAGCGGACGCTCGGCATGGAATGCGCGCAGCTCTTCTGCCTGCGCCTTGGTCGCCCGAACCGCCGGAACGATGGCACCGCCGAACGCGATGGACACCGGTGCACCCGGGCTCGCGCGGAGGGCAGTGCGTATCGCGAGTGAGAGGTTCCGCGCGGCGTCGCTCGCTGGGGCGCCGTGGGGGAGTTGGCTGCCGGTCAGCACCACCGGGACACCGAGCCGATCGAGCTCGAGCGCGATCCTCGCCCCGACATAGGCGAGGGTATCGGTTCCGTGCGTGATCACGACCCCTCGCGGCCGAATCGTGCGCACCCGTGCCCGCACAGCGCGCGCGATTCTCGCACCGGTTTCGGCATCCGCGTTCGCGCTGTCGATCGCCGGGCTCAGATGATTGATGCGGTACTCCACGCCGAGCGGACCGCAGATTTCTGCCGTCATCCGGTCGAGCACGGCTTCGAACGCGGGATCGGGTGCGAGCCCTCGTGGCGTCTCGTGCATGCCGATCGTTCCCCCGGTCGCGAATACCAGCACGGGTGAATCTTGTCGGTCGAGGCGCTGCATCTGCTCATTCTTTCAGACGCGCGAAGGGACGCGGTCGCGAACAGTTATTGCTGCTGGTGCACCGGGCGCGTCATGTCGTCCGAACGCGCAACGCCGATCACGCCGAGCTCACGCCGACCCCCGCGTGGCACCGGATGTCGTCGGGCGCTCGTAGACTGAATGGTGATGAGCGACTACCAACTTTTTGCACCCGACGGGCTTCCGATCGATACTTCGGCTGGTGGTGCTGACGGTGCCCGCGAGGCAGGCGAGTCTGGTAGCGCAGCCGGCGCGGGCGAGGATCCGCTGGTCGCCGGGCTCAACCCACAACAGCGGCGCGCGGTCGAGTCACGCGGTGATGCGCTGCTGATTGTGGCGGGCGCGGGATCGGGCAAGACTCGGGTGCTCACCCACCGAATCGCTCAGCTGATCCGGAACAAGGAAGCCTGGCCGAGCCAGATCCTCGCGATCACCTTCACCAACAAGGCAGCTGCCGAAATGCGGGAGCGGGTCGAGACGCTGCTCGGTGGGGAAGTGGCCGGCGGGATGTGGATCTCGACGTTCCACTCGGCCTGCGTGCGAATTCTGCGCCGCGAAGCGGAACGCTTCGGCTACGTCTCCGGCTTCACGATCTATGACTCGGCAGACTCGCGCGCGCTGCTCAAACGCATCATCAAAGAGTTCGAGGCCGACAGCTACGGATTCACCCCGGCGAACACCGGAGCGAAGATCTCCCGGCTCAAGAACGAGTTGCAAGACCCCGACAGCTATCGCGCGACCGCGAACGAGGCCGATCCGCGAGAGCGCATCTTCGTCGAGATCTTCCACGAGTACGAGCAGCAGCTGCGCCGCGCCAACGCGTTCGACTTCGACGACCTCATCGGGCAGACCGTCCATCTCTTCCGATCGCACCCCGATGTTGCGGCGGTGTACCAGCGGCGCTTCCGGCACGTGCTCGTCGACGAGTATCAGGACACGAACCACGCGCAATACTCGCTCATCCGTGAACTGACCCGCGGCGTCGAACCCGAAGAGGTGGAGCGGCTGGTGCCCCCCGCGCGACCGTTCGAGCTCGATGCGAACGGGCGCGTACCGGGTGCTTCGCTGACCGTCGTAGGCGACAGCGACCAGTCGATCTACGCCTTTCGCGGTGCCGACATCCGCAACATTGTGGAGTTCGAGCGCGATTTTCCGGGAGCGGAGGTCGTTAAGCTCGAACAGAACTACCGTTCGACGCAGAACATTCTCAGCGCGGCGAACGCCGTGATCGGCAATAACTTCGACAGGCAGGAGAAGAACCTCTTCACCACCTCCGGTGACGGTTCGAAACTGATCGGGTTCACTGGGTACTCGCAGCACGATGAGGCGAGGTTCGTGGCCGAGGAGATCGAGGATCTGCACCGCGACGGTCTGGCCTATGGGGACATCGCCGTCTTCTACCGCACGAACTCGCAGACCCGAGCGCTCGAGGAGTTGCTGATCCGCGGCGCGATCCCGTACCGTGTGCTCGGCGGCACGAAGTTCTATGAGCGCGCTGAGATCAAAGACGCGATGGCGTACCTGACGAGCCTCGCGAATCCGTTCGACCCGATCGCCTGGTCGCGACTCATCGGAGCGCCAAAGCGCGGCATTGGTCCCATGGCAGAAGCACACCTTGCGAACTTCCAAGAAGCGCACGGCATCTCCTTCCACGAGGCGATGCTCCGAGCGGACGAGGTGGGGCTCGGACCGAAACTGCAGGCGGAGGTCAAGCGGCTCGGCGAGCTGCTGCAGCGCGCCACGCGAATGGCGGTCGGTGGCGGAAAGACCGAGGTAACATTCGACCCGGTGACCGGAGCCGTCACCGGGGAAACCGATGCCGGCGACGTGCGGCAGATGCCGGCACCCGTCGCCGACGTGCTGAAGCTCATACTCGACGACACCGAGATGATCGAGAAACTTCGAGCCAAGCGCGACCCGCAAGACGAAGCCCGAGCTGAGAACCTCGAAGAGCTCGTCTCCGTGGCCCGCGAGTTCGATGTGCGCAACCCGGGGGCGGGCCTGCTCGAGTTTCTGACCGAGGTCAGCCTGGTGGCAGCTGCCGACGACCTCGACGACCAGAGCGGCACCGTGTCGCTGATGACCCTCCATACCGCCAAGGGCCTGGAGTACGACACCGTGTTCATCACCGGCGTCGAGGAGGGGTTGATTCCGCACCAGATGTCGGTCGATGAGATCGGCGGCATCAGTGAGGAGCGGCGGCTGATGTACGTGGGCATCACGCGCGCCCGACAACGGCTCTACCTCACCCTCGCGAGTACGCGATCGACGTTCGGTGACGTGAACGTCGCCATGCCATCGCGATTCCTGCAGGAGATCCCCGAGCACCTCATCGAGTGGCGGCAGTCCCCGGGAGAAGTCACGGGCAGGGGCGGCACCGAGTCTCGCGCGCTCAACGCGCGCGGTGTCGGCTCCCGGGGGGCCGGGTACGGTTCCCGCGGGGCCTCCTCGCGGCGTACCGACTCCGCCGTGTCGTTCGGTGCCGTCGGCAGGGTGTCGGGGAGCGCGGCCGTGAGCGAACCCGCCAGCGGTGGCATGCAATCAGCGCTCGAACAGTGGCGGGAGCGCAAGCGGCGTGCCAAAGAAGCGCAGCAGGCCGGCGGCGGGTTCCCCAACATGGTCGGCGCAAGCACGCGGGACAACGGGGACCTCGAGCTTGCACCGGGAGATCGGATCATGCACGAGGACTACGGCGAAGGCCGGGTGACCGCGGTGACCGGTGCAGGATCGAAGCGTATCGCTCACGCAGTCTTCGACTCCGTGGGCGAGCGCAAGCTGCTGATTAAACTATCACCCATCTCGAAGATCGAGCAGTGAGCAGTGGTAGACTGCACGACTGGTCGAGTTACTTCGACATCGAGACATTTTTCTGCCTCAGTCACCGAAGAATCCCAAGAAAAAGGACAGTACGTGGATCTGTACGAGTACCAGGCACGAGATCTCTTTGAACGATACGGGGTGCCGGTGCTCCCCGGCATCGTCGCGGACACTCCTGAGGAGGTGCGAGCTGCCGCCGAGAAGCTCGGCGGCGTCGTGGTCGTCAAGGCCCAGGTGAAAACAGGTGGGCGCGGCAAGGCCGGCGGCGTCAAGGTCGCGAAGAATCCTGATGAGGCATTCGAAGCCGCGCAGGCGATCCTCGGCCTCGACATCAAGGGGCACGTCGTGAAGCGCGTGATGGTCGCGGCCGGTGCCGACATCAAGCAGGAGTTCTACTTCTCGGTGCTGCTCGACCGCGCGAACCGCTCCTACCTCTCGTTGTGCAGCGTCGAGGGCGGCATGGAGATCGAGCAGCTGGCCGTCGAGAAGCCCGAAGCGCTCGCGCGCATCGAGGTCGACCCCATCACGGGCATCGACGCGGCCAAGGCCGAGGAGATCGCTCGGGCGGCGAAGTTCCCCGAAGAACTGGTCGGCAAGGTTGTTCCCGTGTTCCAGAAGCTCTACGAGGTATACGCCGGCGAAGACGCGACGCTCGTCGAGGTGAACCCGCTGGTGCTCACCGGTGATGGCGAGATCATCGCCCTCGACGGCAAGGTCTCGCTCGACGAGAACGCCGAGTTCCGCCAGCCCGAGCACGAGGCGCTCGCCGACAAGGCCGCTGAGGATCCGCTCGAGGCGAAGGCCAAGGCTCAGGACCTCAACTACGTGAAGCTCGACGGCGAGGTGGGAATCATCGGCAACGGTGCGGGCCTCGTGATGTCGACGCTCGACGTCGTCGCGTACGCCGGCGAGAACCACGGCGGCGTGAAGCCCGCGAACTTCCTCGATATCGGCGGCGGTGCCTCGGCAGAGGTCATGGCGGCCGGCCTCGACGTGATCCTCGGCGACGAGCAGGTCAAGTCCGTCTTCGTGAATGTCTTCGGCGGCATCACCGCCTGCGACGCGGTCGCGAACGGCATCGTCGGCGCGCTCGAGAAGCTCGGCGACTCGGCGAACAAGCCGCTCGTTGTGCGCCTCGACGGCAACAACGTCGACGAGGGTCGCCGCATTCTGAACGAGGCGAACCACCCGCTGGTGACGCTCGCTGCGACCATGGATGAGGGTGCCGACAAGGCCGCCGAACTGGCAAACGCACGCTAACCGCGACGAGACTCGAGACTCTAGGAAAGAAGTACCAAACATGTCGATCTTCCTGAACAAGGATTCCAAGGTCATCGTCCAGGGCATCACCGGCGGCGAGGGATCGAAGCACACCGCACGCATGCTCGCTGCGGGCACCCAGGTCGTCGGCGGCGTGAACGCCCGCAAGGCCGGCACCACCGTGTCCCACACCGACGCGAACGGTGCGGCAGTGGAGCTGCCGGTGTTCGCTTCGGTCGCTGAGGCGATGGAAGCAACCGGCGCTGACGTATCCGTCGCCTTCGTGCCGCCGGCCTTCACCAAGGACGCAGCCATCGAGGCCATCGACGCCGGCATCGGCCTGCTCGTGATCATCACCGAGGGCGTGCCGGTCAAGGACAGCGCTGAGCTATGGGCGCACGCGAAGGCTACCGGGGGCAAGACCCGCATCATCGGGCCGAACTGCCCCGGCATCATCACGCCCGACGAGGCACTTGCTGGCATCACCCCCGCGACAATCACGGGCAAGGGACCGATCGGCCTCGTGTCGAAGTCGGGCACCCTCACCTACCAGATGATGTACGAGCTGCGCGATCTCGGCTTCTCGACCGCCATCGGCATCGGCGGCGACCCCGTCATCGGCACCACGCACATCGACGCGCTCGCCGCGTTCGAGGCCGACCCCGAGACCAAGGCGATCGTCATGATCGGCGAGATCGGCGGCGACGCCGAGGAGCGTGCGGCCGAGTT
>Ga0182741_1001520_pt1 | contig 29876 bp, 29 predicted proteins | sample eDN5th37CBELigOP_FD_128874 | JGI IMG/M metagenome (GOLD analysis project Ga0182741, IMG submission 128874) | Enriched Organic Plus compost microbial communities from Emeryville, California, USA - eDNA 5th pass 37_C BE-Lig OP (version 2) (version 2) ... | reverse complement strand
CGCCACCGCGGCCTGCGCCTTGCGCCAGGCGGGCGTCTCCTCCACCGGCGTGTCGGCGCGCCCGCCCAGCCTGGCCAGGGTGGTGGCGGCGGTCTGCTGCAGCGAGGCCAGCACGGCCTGCGACGACAGCAGCGCGGCGCGGGCATTGTCCACCTGGATGGGGGCGATGGCCTTGTCGGCCACCAGCGCCTCATAGCGCGCCAGCGTGGCGCGGTTGACGGCGACCTGCGCTTGCTGCGCGGCGATCTGCGCCAGCGCGGCGCGGTATTCGGCGCGGGTGCTTTCCACATCCTGCACCGTGGCGGCCAGCGCGGCGCGGGCATTCTCCAGCGCGATCTCGAAAGGCCGGGCATCCAGGGTGAAGAGGATGTCGCCCTTCTTCACCGCCTGGCCTTCCTTGACATTCACCGTCTCGACCAGGCCCGACACGTCGGTGGAGACCATCAGCTTGTTGGCGTGGACATAGGCATCGTCGGTGCCGACATAGCGACCGCTCCACAGATAGACGGCGGCGGCGATGGCCAGGAACAGGCCCACGCCGCCCAACATCAGAAGACGGCGCAGCCGCTTGCGACCGGATTCGCTGCGGGCCTCCTCGCGGGCCTCGGCGGGCACATAGCCGGATGAGACGGCCGACATCCTATGCTCCACCCGCGGCGGCCTTCCCGGCCGCGGCTTCCTGCGCAAGCTTGTTCTTCATGTGCAACAACACGTCGTTGGTGGTTTCGATGGCCTTGGGGTCGAGGCCGCCGGTGAGAAAGGCCATCAGTTCGCCCTTGTAGACTTCGATCTTGGCCAGGATCGGCTGGGCGGCGGGCAGCAGATGCAGGCGGCGCACGCGCCGGTCGCCGGGATCGAGGCGGCGCTCGATCAGGCCGCGCGCTTCCAGCCGGTCCACCAGGCGCCCCACCGTGATCGGCTCGACCTCGCACAGGGCCGCCATCTCGATCTGGGAGATGCCGGGCTGGCGCGCCAGCCGCAGCAGGATCACGCCCTGGGCGCGCGTCATCCCATAGGTACGCGCCCACTGGTCGAAGCGGGTGCGCTGCATGCGGGCGACGTCGTGCAGCAGCATCAGGAGGTCGTCATTCATGCGGCGAAGATAAGCAGCGCTATAATAACGGGCAAGATGGTCAGCCCGATAAATTACCTGCGTCAGCATTGTGGTTTTTGGCGGAAGCCTTGAAATTTTACACGGGCAACAAGCAGAAAAGGCGGCCTTGCGGGCCGCCTTCCTGGATTGCATTTGCCTTGCGGCTCGCCTTTCGCGGGCAAGCCATGCGTACCTTACATGCCAGAGCCCTGGATGCCCTTCCAGCTCGCCAGGATGGCCGACACGGCATTGTCGGGCAACGGGACATAGTCCAGCCCCAGCGCGAGCTGGTCGCCCTGCTCGAAGCCCCATTTGAAGAATTTGAGGGCGTTGGCGGTGGCCTGCTGATCGGCGGGATTCCTGTAGACCAGGATGTAGGTGGTGGCGGTGATCGGCCAGGCGCCCGCGCCGCCCTGATTGGTCAGCAGCACATAGAAATTGTTCTTGGCCGCCGCCGCCCAGTCGGTGTTCTGCGCCGCCGCGCGAAAGGACTCCACGGTGGGCTCCACCGCGCGGCCCGCCCTGTTGACCAGCTTCACATGGTTGAGGCGGTTGGTCTTAGCATAGGCATATTCGACATAGCCGATCGAACCGGCGATCTGGGAGACATTGCCCGCCACGCCCTCATTGCCCTTGGCGCCCAGGCCCACCGGCCAGTCGATGGCGGTGTCGGCGCCGATATCGTCCTTCCAGCTCTGGCTCACCTGGCTGAGATAGGTGGCGAAGACGAAGGTGGTGCCCGAACCGTCGGAGCGGTGCACCACGCTGATGCTGCGCGCCGGCAGGTTGACGCCGGGATTGAGCTTGGCGATGGCCGGATCGTTCCAGCGGCCGATCTTGCCCTCGAAGATCGCCGCCAGGGTGGGGCCGTCCAGCGTGAGCTGGCCGGGGCGGATGCCCGGAACATTGACCACCGGCACGACGCCGCCGATCACGGTGGGAAACTGCGCCAGCCCCCCCGCGGCCAGTTCCTTGGCGGTGAGAGGCTTGTCGGTGGCGCCGAAGGACACGGTCTTGGCGCGGATCTGGGCGATGCCGCCGCCCGAGCCGATGGACTGGTAGTTCAGGGTCGCGCCCGAGACGCCCCGGTAGGCCGCGGCCCATTTGGCGTAGATCGGATAGGGAAAGCTGGCGCCCGCGCCGGTGATGGTCTGGGCAAAGGCGGCGGTGGCCGCCAGGGCGACACCCAGGGCCGCGCCCAGCAAGGCTTTGCAGGTCTTGTTCATGGGAAACCTCTGTTGGCTAGGGGAGCCTCTACTCCCGGTTCATGACGGTTTTGTTGCAGAAGACAAGCGTTCAGGTGCTGAACTGGAGCCGGGTGGCCAGCACATTGAAGTCCTGGCTGTCGCGGACGGGGTTCCCCGCCACGCCGCGCGTCACCGAAACCCAGCTAAAGTGGGTCATCAGCCGCACATTGCGGTTGAGATACCAGTTGATGCCGATATCGAAGATATCCTGCTTGCCGCCATTGATCCCGGCAAGCTGCTGCGCCGCGCCGGTGGTGATGGCGGGCTGGTCCGGGTTCCAGTTGAGGTCCACGGTGCTGTAGCGGCCCACCAGTTCCCAGGCGCCCCAGCTTTCGCCGTCGAGCGAGAAGGGCCGCGCGGGCACGGGCGCGCCCCAGCCGCCAGTCTCGTTGACCAGCGAGGACGTGACATAGGCACGCGATTCGCCGGTGAGAATCCAGGAAGCCTCGACATACCAGCCGCCGAAGATGGGCCGGTCGATCACCGAGCTGGGCGTCAGGCAGCGCGCATTGCCCGCCTGGGTGACGGCGCCGCACTGGCGGTCCACCGCGAACTGGGCCCATTCGCCGCCGAAGAAGATGTTCTCGAAATTCGCGCCGAAGTCGAAGGCCATCAGATCGGCGGTCTTGGCGGGGATGTTGCCGGTCGAGACCAGGCGGGTGCCGTCCACCCGCACCTGCGGGCGGTCCTGCAGGTTGATGGCCTGGGCGCCGCCGCCCGCGGGCGTGCCGCTGTGCAGCACCTTGCCCAGGGTGGTGCCGATCTGGACGTTGGAGGGGCCGTCGCTCCACAGCCGCTGCGAGATTCGCACGAAAGCCTGGCTCTGCTCGTCGCCGCCCGGCCCATGGCCCGCGGCCGAGCCGGTCTTGGCGCCGGAGAAGACGGCGGTGACGGCCAGATTGTCGCCCGGCCATAGCGCGTCGGTCCGCGCATAGCCGATCTGGATGCCGCGGCGGGAATCGCTGCCGCCGAACACTTCGGTGGCGATGTTGTCGATCTCCGGCCGCTCCAGGAAGATCAGGTTGCCCGAGGAGGTCGAGCCTTCGAACATCATGGTCGGCTCCAGCACACCGACAGTGAAGTTCCAGTTGGGGATGCCGACATAAGAGACGAAAGCCTGGTTCACGATGCCGTCGCCTTCGGTGCCCGGCACGCCGGTGCCCGCGAAGCCCCCATTCGAGCCGCCGAAATTCAGGCGGAAATTGTAGGCAAAGTCCCGATAGGCGCGGCCCTCGATGCCCAGATAGGCCCGGCGCACCACCGCGCCCGAGGAGAGATCGCGCGGTCCTGCAAAGCCCGCCGGAAACGTGTCGTCCTGCATGAAGGCGGCGAAATCGCTCTGGAAGCGCGTGCGCAGCGCCAGGGTGAAGCGCCCGTCGCCCGAGGCGAAGCTGGGACGGCCATTGTCGAAGCTCCAGACCGCTGAGTTATAGGACTGCTCGATGGTGGACAGGCGCGTGCGGTCGGCGCCGGCGCGCTCCTGCAGCGTCTCCAATCGCGATTCCAATGCCTCCAGCCGCTGCAGCAGTTCGGCGGTGGATTGCGCCATGGCGGCGGTCGGCAGCATCGCGATGGCGCAGGCGCCCGCCATCAAGCCCAGTGTGCCCCTGATCTTCACGGAAAATCCCTTCTGTTGCGTCGCGCGGGTCTTGCGCGCCCGCCGCTATCGCTTTCCACCGCAACGGCTTGGTGACGCTTCGATGACGGATGCGTGACAGCGCGCTCCCGGGGCCGGTTTTTCGGCCTTTCCCCGCGCAAGCTGTCAGAGATTAAGCCGGATACGGCGTCAGTTTTGCGCCAGCGCGCCATAGCGGCCCTGGAAATAGACCAGGGGCGCGCCCTGTTCGGGGCGCCGGAATCGCAGCACCCGCCCGATCAGGATGGTGTGGTCGCCGCCTTCGACCACCTGATGGCGCGCGCATTCGAACACCGCCAGCGAATCGGCCAGCGCGGGCGGGCCCAGTTCGGTGGACAGCAGCGTGAGGCCGTCCAGGCTGTGCTCGCCTGCGCCCGCCAGCCGCGCCGAGACCGCGCGGTGATTGGCGGACAGGATCGAGACGGTGAAGCCCGGCGCCGCCACGAAGGGCGCATGGCGGCGCGAGCGCCGGTCGATCGCCCACAGCACCAGCGGCGGGTCCAGCGACACCGAGGCGAAGGAATTGACGGTGATCCCGATATGGGACGCCTCGCTTTCGCCCGCCGCCGTCACCACCGCCACGCCCGTGGGATAGCAGCCCAGGGCATCGCGGAAGGCGCGGGTGTCGAAGGCCTGATTATCGAAGTCCGGCACGTTTCATACTCGGTTAAGCGGGGATGTGCATGATCGGGCAAATGGTACGGCAAAGCCAGCCGCCGGCGGAAGACCGGGGCGGATTGCCAGGGTAAATGGGTGGCAGTCATGGCCGGCGATAACGCGGTCGTCATCAAGCGCATCAAGAAGGGCGGGCATGGCGGCCATCATGGCGGCGCCTGGAAAGTCGCCTATGCCGACTTCGTCACGGCAATGATGGCCTTCTTCCTCCTGATGTGGCTGCTCAACACCACCAGCCCCGAACAGAAGCGCGGCATCGCCGATTATTTCGCGCCCCAGTCCATCGCCCAGACCACGTCCGGCTCGGGCGGCGTCTTGGGCGGCAAGGTGATGGGCGAGGATTCGGCCCATGCGGGCGGCGCCATGTCGGTGATGCAGAAACAGTCTCCGCCCTCGCCTTCCAACGAGGTGAAGGCGATGGCCATGGGCGGGGCCGAAGGCGGCGCCAATGGCGAGGCCAGCGCCCTGGCGAACGCGACGCAGGACGGCGAGTTCGACAAGGCCGCCGAGGCGATCCATCAGGCGATGCAGGATAATCCCGACCTCGCCAACCTTTCCAAGCAGGTGATCACCGAGAAGACGCCGCAGGGCCTGCGCATCCAGCTCGTGGACCAGGAAGGCCGCCCCATGTTCCAGCAGGGTTCCAACGAACTGACGCCTTACGCCAAGAAGCTGCTGACGGCGGTGGGCGGCATCGTTGCGGGCCTGTCCAACCGCGTCTCCATCGCGGGCCATACCAGCGGCGCCGATTCGGAAGGCGATGCCTGGAAGCTCTCCTTCGACCGCGCCAACGCCGCGCGCGCGGTGCTGCAGGCGGGCGGCCTGGGCTCGGACCGCATCTATGAGGCGGCGGGCAAGGCCGCTTCCGAGCCGCTGCTGCCGGAAAATCCCGCCGCTTCGGCCAACCGGCGCCTTTCCATCGTGCTTCTGCGCGAAGCGCCGCCGGCACCTTCCGGCGGCCTGCTGGGCAACTGACGGCCTTGCCGTCCGTCCGCCGCGCTAATCGTTTCATCCGGAACGAATTTTGTGACCATGCGGGTAAGCCGCTGGCGTTGCGGGCAGATTCGCTGCCATAGTGGACCCGTGACCGACCAGCGCTCGACCCGGATCCCGCAATTCTTCCTCACCCCCGGGGGGCCGTGCCCCTATCTGCCGGGGCGGGTGGAGCGCAAGGTCTTCGCGCGCCTGGCGGGCAACCTGGCCCAGCCGCTGTCCGAGGCGCTGACCCATTCCGGCTTCCGCCGCAGCCAGTCCATCGCCTATCGCCCGGCCTGCGAGGGCTGCAATGCCTGCGTCTCGGTGCGGGTGGTGGCGGAAGGCTTCGCGGCCAGCCGCAACCTCAAGCGCACCGCCCGGCGCAACGGCGACCTTGCGCGCCAGGAAGTCGCCGCCGAGGCGACGCGCGAGCAGTTCGCGCTGCTGCGCACCTATCTCGATGCCCGCCATCCCGGCGGCGGCATGAGCGACATGGGGCTGTTCGACTATGTCGCCATGGTCGAGGAAACGCCGGTCGAGACGCATATCGTTGAATACCGCGCCGCCGACGGCCTTTTGAAGGCGGCCGCTCTCACCGACAAGCTGAAGGACGGGCTTTCGATGGTCTATTCCTTCTACCATCCGGGCGAAGAGGCGCGCAGCCTGGGCACCTTCATGATCCTGGACCATATCGCGCGGGCGAAGGAGCTCGGCCTGCCTTATGTTTATCTGGGCTACTGGGTGCATGGCAGCGAAAAGATGGACTACAAGATCCGCTTCTCGCCCCTGGAGGCGCTGACGCCCAATGGCTGGGAGCCGCTGGCTTAGGAAGCGCCGATTTCCGAAACCCGCCATGGCCGGGCTTGACCCGGCCATCCAACTTTCCAGACAAGCGGCACGAAGTTGGATGGGCGGCTCAAGGCCGCCCATGGAGAGATATTTGCAGAAACAGGATCAGCCCCGCGTCACCGTTACCTTGTACTCGACCGTGTGCGGATAGCGGATCATCTGCAGCGCCACTTCGTCCTTCGGCCCCAGCACGCCCAGATCTTCCATGCGCCCCGGCAGCATCAGCGACACCCGCCCGCCGACATCGATGAAGACCAGCCGCCCCAACGGCAGTCCCGCCTGCATCAGCGCGGTGAGGCGCGCCAGATAGGGCTGCTTCTTCCAGGCGTCGGGCTGGGCCGCGTCCACATAGACCATGGTGCGCGTTCCTTCCGAAACCAGCACCATCTTGCACTTGTCCGGCTTCCATTCGGAGCCGAGAGTCTCGTCCAGCAGCCAGGTGCAGGCGAAGGTGCGGCACTCTTCCGGCCGCGTCTCGTAGATGGCGCAGCCGCGCCCCGGCATGGCGTGATCGCACCAGACATGGCGCGGCTTCTCCAGGGCATGGATGCCCATGACCTTGCAGCAAAGCGTACAGGAGCCGCATTCGCGGCTCATGCGTCCGCGCCCCCGAAGCGGATTTTCAACGCTTCCACCTGCTCGTCGGTGATCTTGTTCACCAGCACCTCCGGCGGGGTGATGGGCTGGCCGGGCGAAAGGTCGTCCAGCTCCTGCGCCATCGGCTCGGAAGGCCAGGGAATGACGATCTCGCCATTCACGCCCGGATAGCCGCCGATGGGCTGGATCGCCAGGTGCATCTTCTTCGCCAGCTCCGGCATCACCGGCCAGGACAGGTGCGTGAACAGGTGCACCAGGTTGAGGCCCATGCGCACGCCCGCCGCCGCCCGGGCGCGGTCGGTCTTGATATGGGTCCAGGGCGCGGCGCGGGTGAGATATTCGTTGCCCGCCACCCAGATGGCGCGCAGCTCGGCCAGCGCCTTGCGGAACTCGGCGGCCTCGAGATAGTCCGTATACGTCTGAACGCGCCGCTCCATCTCGGCGATCAGCGCCTGCTCCTCCTCGCCATACGCGCCCTCGCCCGGCAGCCGCCCGTCGAAGCGGGCGGCGCAGAATTTGGTGACGCGCAGCACAAAATTGCCCAGCACATCGGCCAGGTCCTTGTTCACCACGGACGCGAAATGCTCCCAGGTGAAGTTGCTGTCGGCGCTCTCCGGCGCATTGGCGATCAGGTAATAGCGCCAGACATCGGCGGGCGCGACCTCGAGCGCCGCATCCATGAAGATGCCGCGCTTGCCGGAGGTGGAGAATTTGCCGCCGTCATAATTGAGCCAGTTGAAGCCCTTGAGCCGGTCCACCAGCTTCCAGGGCTCGCCCGAGCCCATGATGGTCACCGGAAAGCCCACCGTGTGGAAGGGCACATTGTCCTTGCCCATGAACTCCCAATAGGCGACGTCCCCGGCGGCGTCGCCATGCCACCAGCGCTTCCAGTCCTGGCCGGTGCGATCGCCCCATTCTTTTGTCGCGGCGATATATTCGATGGGCGCGTCGAACCAGACATAGAAGACCTTGCCCTTGAGCGCGCCATCGGCGATGTCGTCGGGCACCGGAATGCCCCATTCCAGGTCGCGGGTGATGCCGCGGTCGCGCAAGCCTTCGTCCAGCCATTTGAAGGCGATGGAAGTCACCACCGGCGACCAGTCGGCCTTGTGGCTTTCGATCCAGGCGCGCAGGCGATCGGCGAATTGCGATTGCTTGAGGAAGAGGTGCGTGGAGTCGCGTATCTCCACATCCTGCGCGCCCGACACCGCCGAGCGCGGATCGATCAGGTCCACCGGATCGAGCACGCGGGTGCAGTTCTCGCACTGGTCGCCGCGGGCTCTGGTGTAGCCGCAATGCGGGCAGGTGCCGATGACATAGCGGTCGGGCAGGAAGCGCCCATCCGTCACCGAATAGGCCTGCCGGGTGGTGCGCAGTTCGAGGAAGCCATTCTTCCAGAGCTGGCGCGCGAAATGCAGGGTCAGCTCATGGTTCTGCGCCGAGGAGGAGCGGCCGAAATTGTCCCAAGCCAGGCCGAAATCCTCGCCCAGCTTCTTCTGCACCGCATGCCACTTGTCGCAGAAGGCGCGGGGTGCGATCCCCTCCTCCAGCGCCGCCAGCTCGATGGGCGCGCCATGCTCGTCGGTGGCGCAGATGGCCAGCGTCTCATGGCCCCGCGCGCGGCAGAAGCGGGCGAAGATGTCGGCGGGCAGCATCGAGCCCACCAGATTGCCCAGATGCTTGACCCCGGCGACATACGGCAGGGCGGAGGTGATGAGGATTCGCTTTTTTGCGGACATGTGGAGGGCTTGACGCTAGGCTTTGGATAAACGCCTGACAGTCCTACAGAAGCCGGGCGGGCGAAACAACAATCGGGGGCGCGCATGCCTGGGATTTCCGGCAAAATCGGTACCATCCTGGCCGGGCTCTGCCTCCTGGCCGCGCCCGCAGCGGCCCAGCCCGCGCCCTTCCCGCCATCGGTGCGGCTGGCGGCGTCGGAGCGCCTTACCCTCGGCAATGGCGTGCTGGAAGCGGTGATCCTGCCGCCGGGCGCGCGCGCCTTCTATCGCGGCACGCGCTTCGATCATTCGGGCGTCATCGCCAGCCTGCGCTATGGGACGCAGGAATATTACGGCCCCTGGTTCGACGCCATCCAGCCCGGCGTGCGCGACCTCACTTTCGGGCCGGAAGGGGTGATCGTCGGCGACACCAGCGGCACCATGGGCCCGGCCGAGGAGTATGACCCCATCGGCTATGACGAGGCCGCGCCGGGCGGGCGCTTCGTCCATATCGGCATCGGCGTGCTGGTTCGCCCCGACGACAAGCCCTTCGACCGCTGGGGGCGCTATCCGATCGCCGACGCGGGCCAGTGGCGCATCAGCAGCACGGCGGACAGTGTGACCATGACGCATACGCTCGGCCACAACGGCTACGCCTATGTCTATGAGAAGACCGTCACCCTGCTGCCGGGCCAGCCGCGCATGACCATCGCGCACCGTTTGCGCAATACCGGCACCAGGCCCATCGCCACCAGCATGTACAATCACAATTTCCTGACCATCAATCCCGGCCAGGCCGACATGGTGCTGACGCTGCCCTTCCCGGCCATGGCGGAAAAGCCGCCGCAGCGCCTGGCCTTTTCAGGCAACACGGTGCGCTGGCCGCAGCCCCTCACCGGCAGCCAGAGCGGCTTCGTGCAGCTTTACGACGAAAGCAAGCCGCCCCAGCCCTATGACATCAAGGTGGAGAATGTGAAGACCGGCGCGGGCTTCCATGTCATGGGCGATCTGCCCATCACGCGCATGATACTGTGGTCGATCCGCACGGTGATGTCGGTGGAGCCTTACAACAGGATCAGCGTCGCCCCGGGCGCGGAGCAGCGCTGGACCTATACGTATACCTTCATGCCACCCCGCTAGGGCGGCGCGATCAGCGCGCGGCCGTAATTCTCGACCACCACGCTGAAGGGCGCGCCTTCCTTCGTCAGCAGCACCGCCTTGATGCGCAGGATGGCGTCATCGCCCGTGGCGGTTTGCGCTTCCAGCGTCCTGCGGTGAAAATCGAGCGCGCGCACCGCCGTGCCGAAAGGCGTCTCGGTCTCGTCCAGCAGGCGGTTCATCTCGGGCGTCAGGCGGGACGGCAGATACCAGTTGTCGGCATGGGACAGGACATGGTTGCCGCAGGCCAGGCGCACCCGGCGGTGACGCACCGTCTCGCCCGGCTTCGCGCCCAGCAGCGCGCGGACATCCGGCGGTGCCGGGACTTCCGCCCCATCGCGCAGGGCGCGGATGACAGGCGGATCGGCAAGCTGAAGCCTGTCGCAATGGGCGGTCAGCACCTGCGTGGCGCTGGCGCCAGCCAGCAGATCGTCGCGCAGCCGGTCCACGGCCCCCTGGGCAAAAGCGGGAACCGCATAGAGACAAGTCGCGAGGATAATGGATACGCGTTTCACGGGCCGCGCCATGGCAGCCTTCCGTCGGCTTGACAAGGCCCGTCCGAGCCATCCCGCTTGCCTACCAGACGGAAGCTGATTATCTGGTCACATCGCGTAGCCGGTTTAGCTCAGCGGTAGAGCAGCGGTTTTGTAAACCGAAGGTCGGGGGTTCAATCCCCTCAACCGGCACCACCCTCGACGATATAAAGGAAGCCCTATGTATCGTTTTGCAGCAATAATTGCAGCAATCTTTATTTTATCCGCCGCATTTAGCAGAGAACTCAACGCAGGTGAAATTGGGCGGGGATTTGGTGGCTGCGATTTATCCAGCCTGTTCGGCTGCGAATGGAAGCCTAAGAGCTGCTACAAACCAAGAAAGCCGTTCACTTTCGTTTCAAGCGTAAGCAGTTACAATTTAGCCGTTGCTGAGTTCAACGCATACGTTGATAGCATCGCAGACTATCGGCAATGTATTATTGATGAAGGTAAGAGAGATATTGAGAAAAGATTTCCCGATATAGTTCTTAAGGGTGCCGAGGACGAATTCGCAGAAGCTGAGCGTGACGTGCGTGATTCTCGGCAGGAACTCGAATTAGCAAGAAGCAGAATACGGTAGTTCACAACACCACAATGTCGTCCGGCAGCCGGTTCTCGTCCGGGCCGCTGGCGGGGAAATGCTTCGCCATGGCCGCGCCGCACATGCGGATGGCGCGGATGAAGCCTTGGGCGGCCTCCCCCGACTTCATCCCCTCTACCACCGCCGCCACCGCCGCGTCCCACAGCGCCTGCCCCACCGCCGCATGGATGGCGGGATTGGCGACCAGCTCGACGCGGTGATCGGCGAAGCAGGCGAAGATCAGGATATGGGGCGCCTCCGGCGGCAGCCGCGTGCCCACGGCGGCATAGTGATGCCGCGCCAGTTGCCCGACGCGATGGCGCATGAGCAGGCCCGGCGTCAGCAGCCGCCGCAGCGGCGGCCAGCTTGCGAGCAGCGCGACGATGACGAAGATCACCGCCTGCGCCGCCGCATAGAGCGCCAGCGCCCGCAGAATCAGGCCCTCTTCGGTGCCGTCGCTCCAGCCGCCATGCAGCACCGGCTCATGCAGCCCTGCCAGCACCAGCAGCGGCGGCAGGCAGAGGGCGGCCAGCGCCGCCCAGGCCAGCGGGATTTCTCGATAGTTGGAAACTTCCTCTACCAGCACGCAGGTGATTTCGCCGCTGGTCCCGGCTTCGGCCTCGGTCACGGCTTCGGCGATGCGCCTGCGGTCGTCTTCGCTCAGCATCACCAGCCTCCCGAGGCGCCGCCGCCGCCGAAGCTGCCGCCGCCGCCGCGAAATCCGCCGCCGCCGAAGCCGCCACGGCCGCCCCCGCCCCATCCGCCGCCATAGCCGCCGCCGCGTCCGCTGCCCGCCACCAGGAACAGAAGCGGCCACAGCGCCGTGTTGCGCCCGAACAGGAAGAAGAGCACCAGCAGGATCAGCACCACGGCGCCGAAACCGCCCGCGCCATCCTCGCCGCCGTCGCGGAGCTGCTGCGCGGCGGCGGCCGCGCGCTTCTCGGCCTCCGACGGCTCCAGCGTCATCTGCTCGATCAGCGCATCCACGCCCGCCGTCACGCCGCCGTCATAGTCGCCCTGGCGGAAGCGCGGCGTGATCCGGGTGTTGATGATCACCGAGGACATGGCGTCGGTGAGGATCGGCTCCAGGCCATAGCCCACCTCGATGCGCACGCGCCGCTCGCCGGGCGCGACGATCAGGAGCGCGCCATTGTTGAGCTTGCCCTGGCCGATGCCCCAATGGCGGCCCAGTTGATAGCCATAGTCGGAGATCTCATAGCCGCCCAGCGACGGCACGGTGACGACGACGAGCTGGCGCGAGGTCGCCGCCTCCAGCCCCGCCAGCTTGCCGGTCAGCGCCTGTTCGGTGGCGGGCGACAGAATGTTCGCCCCGTCCACCACCCGGCCGCTGAGCGCGGGGAATTCCGGCGCCGCCATCGCGGACGGCGCCAGGAGCAGGAAGGCGAGCAATCCCGCCAGCAGCGTCTTCATCACCGGCCGCGTCAGTTGCCCTGCGGCTGCGGCGCCATCGTGCCCTGGGGCGCTGTGCCTTGCGGCGCCATGGTGCCCTGCGGCGCCATCGTCCCTTGCGGGGCCATCGCGCCCCCGGGCTGCGGCGCCATCATCATGTTGCTGTTGAAGTCCACGGTCGGCGCTTCCTGCGCCGCCGCCGAAGCGTTGAAGGGCTGCGCCGCCTTGTAGCCGCGATGCAGCGTCGCCGCCCAGAGCGAGCCGGGCAGCGTCACCAGCGTGGTGTTATAGGCCTGCACCGCCGCGTTATAGTCGCGCCGCGCGATCTCGATGCGGTTCTCGGTGCCTTCGAGCTGCGATTGCAGCGCCAGGAAGTTGGTGTTGGATTTGAGCTCGGGATAGGCCTCGCTGATCGCCAGCAGCCGCCCCAGCACGCCCGACAACTGATTCTGCGCCGCCTGGTAGCGGGCGAAGGCTTCCGGGTCGGTGATGGTCGAGGCGTCCACCCGCACCTGCGTCGCGGAGGCGCGCGCCTGGGTGACGGCGGTCAGCACCGCCTGCTCCTGCTTGGCATAGGCCGCCACCGTGTTCACCAGGTTGGGGATCAGGTCGGCACGGCGCTGATAGGCCGCCTGCACATCGGCCCAGCGGGCCTTCACCGCCTGGTCCTGGGTGGGAATGGTGTTGTAGCCGCATCCGGCCAGCACGGCGGCCATGCCCAGCGCGGCGGCCAGGCCCATGAGCTTGCGGGTGAATGTCATGTTTGTCCCTTCCGGCGGAAGCCACGGGCGGTAAGATGGACCTTCCCGGCGCCGGTGCAAGTTCCCCGGCGCAAAATATTCGGCTTGCAATGGCCTTAAGCCGCCTCTACCGCCGCGGCGCGGGGGCTTTCTGGATCGCCGTGGACTTCACAGGTGCGCCCTTCTCCTTGGCATCCGCCAGAAGCGCGGCGCAATTGGCGTCCTTGGCCAGGCCCGGATCGATGAAGGCCAGGATGGCGGCAAGGGGATGGAGCGCGCCCAGCGCCACGCCGATGCCGCCCTGGGTCAGAGCCGGGACCGGATTGATGGTGATCTGGGGTTCGGCCAGCTTGCCGCTGACTCCGATCGGCACGCGCAGGCGGAAGGGCTGGAAGTTCTTGGGGTGGCCCTGGACCCTGAGATTGAACGTCTCGTCATGCAGGTTGATGTTGCCGCGCCCTTCGATCCGCACCGGATCGGTGTCCAGGATCAGGTGCTGCGAGGTCATCACGCCGTTCTTGGCGTCGAAGCTCGCCACCGCGCAGCGCAGCCGCGTGTCGCTCTCATCGCCCGCCAGCGTCAGCCCCAGCGCGGTGATCACGTCCACACCCAGCCATTCGGCCAGGGAGCGGCGCATGCCGCCGGTGGGCACCACCACCGTCATGCTGCCGCCGGCGGTGGAGGCGGTGTCATGCACCGAGCGGCCGGTGCCGGTCAGCCGCGCCCGCGCCTCCACCGTGCCGGAAAGCGGCTTGTCGGCGCTCTGGATGAAATTCTCGATGCGGATGTCGGTCAGCCGCGCATCCACGCTGGTGACGGCGACATCCTTGCGCCCGTCGATCTTCAGTTCGCCGGTCAGCCGCCCCTGCGGGAACTGGAAGGTCAGCGGCTTGAGATTCAGTACTCCGCCCTGCAACGATATGTGGGTGCCGAAGCCGCGCAGGGGGAAATCCTCCGACTTCACATCCTGGGCGCTATAGTCCACCTCGGCGTCCATCTGGCGCAGCCGTTCGGTGTGCAGCTCCACATCGGGCAGAAGCCGCCCGCTGGCCTTTTCCGCGGGCGGCGCGGCCTTGCCGCCGCCGAACAGCGCGCCCAGATCGTCGAAGGCGAGCCGGCGCGAGGCCAGCTTGCCGGTCATCTCGGGAATCTCCTCCGACACGTCCACCGCCAGGTCGCCGCTGATGTCGGACTGTCCCAGCGCGCCATGGATGGCGGTGAAGCGGTACTGCGTGCCGTCGCGCTGCAGATGGCCGCGCACCTTGTAGGGAGGCGTGCCGGGCAGTGCCAGGCCGGTGAGATAATAGAGGTCGGCCAGGTTGGGGCCGGTCAGCGACAGCGAGGCCTGGAAGCGGTCCAGGTTGAAGGGCCGCGTGATGCTGCCCTCCGCCGTCGCATGCGTCGCGCCCGCGCGGATATCGGCGGTGAAGTGATAGGGCTTGCTCTGGTCCACATTGATCAGCGGCCCGCCCCTGATGTCGGCCAGGAAGCGATTGCCGTTGAGGGTCCCGTCGCCCTCGATGCTGAAGGCGGCGCGGCCGCCGCCGCCCGCCTCCTCCCGCGAGTTGATGGTGCCGACGAATTTCAGCCTGCGCACCGCGTCTTCGATGACGAGCTGTCCGTCATTGACCAGGAAGCGCTGGATCGGCGGCAGCTTCCAGCCGGTATTGTCGCCGCTCTCCGGGCCGTCCCAGTTGGTGCGGCCCTCGGCATCGCGCACCACCAGCACCTCCGGTCGGTCGATCTGCACCAGAGGCAGGATCAGGTCGCCGCGGAAGAGCGGGAACAGCCGCAGCTCCACCCGCGTCTGGCGGATATGGGCGCCCTGCGCCCGTCCCACCCAGCCGGGATTGCCGATATAGAGATTCTCCACATCGATGCGCGGCTGGCGCGTGAACAACTTGACTCGCAGATTGCCGTCGATCCGCACTTCGCGCTGATAGCGGTCGGAAAGATAGCGCCCGATGGGGCCGCGGAACTGGTTCCAGTCCAGGAAATAGAGCGCCAGGACGATCGCCAGCAGCAGCGCCCCCACAATGCCGCCGGTCCAGCGCCAGAAGCGCCCGCGCGCCATGGGAGTGCGCCGGAACCTGTCCCGCGCGCCCGCCAGCCAGTGCGTCGCGCGGCTGTTCTTCAAATCCCTCAAGGACATAGCTGTGCTTCGGGTCCCGATTCCGGTCTGACTTCTGCTTGCGGAAACGCAGCAAGGCCCCGAGGGATGCCCGGTAACGGCAACCCGGCCCCGTCCGCGGCGTTAGGGAACTCAAGGAACCCATCAGCAAACCGGGGGCGTCCCCTTGTACCTGCCGCGCATCCCCCTGATGACGATCCTGAAGGAAGGCCTGGAAGGCTTCATCGCGGATCACTGTCTGACGCGCGGCGCGGCCATCGCCTTCTATGCCGCCACGGCGGTGGCGCCGGTGCTGTTCATCGCCACCACCATCGCCGGGATCGTGCTGGGCACCCAGGCCGCCAGCGCCGCGGTGGGGGCGCAGCTCCGCCTGATCATGAGCCCGGAAAGCGCCGAGCTGGTGCAGATGGCGATCCTGCGCGCGCGCGGCACCGACCTGTCGCTGCTGGGCAGCCTTCTGGGCATCGCCTTCGTGGTCATCACCGCCTCGGTCGTCTTCACCGAGATGGAGGATGCGCTGAACGTGATCTGGAAGGCGCCGCGCAAGGAATCCTACATCTACCAGATCCTGCGCGGCCGCGTTCTCAGCCTGGTGCTGGTGGTGGGGCTGGGCGTCCTTCTGATCCTCTCCATGATCCTGGCCAGCGCCATCGGCGCGGCGGGCCGCTATCTGGAACGCTATACCGCCCTGTCGGACCTGACGGTGGGCCTGCTCAATTTCGGATTGGGCTTCGGGCTTCTGTCTCTCCTGTTCGCGGCCATCTACAAGCTGCTGCCCAACAAGCGGCTCTACTGGCGCGATGTGTGGGTGGGGGCCTGCGGCACCGCGCTGATGTTCCAGGGCGGACAGGCGCTGATCGCCTTCTATCTGGTCCACCTGATCTCCGCCGACATGTATGGCGCGGCGGCGGGACTGATCGTCCTGATGCTCTGGATCTATTTCGCCGCGATGATCTTCCTGCTGGGCGCGGAATTCACCAAGGCCTGGGTGCGCCATTGCGGCCGGGGCGCCGCTATAGCCCCGTCTGCTGCGCCAACTGGCGCGCCCGCACCGCCGCCTCCCCATCGCCCGCGCGCGCCGCCGCCCGGTACCAGCGCAGCGCTTGGCGCGGGTCCTGCGCCACGCCATGACCGCGCTCATACAGCACCGCCAAGTTGAAGATGGAATCCGGGAAGCCCCGCGCCGCCGCCCTGGCGAACCAGGCGGCCGCCGCCGCTTCGTCGCGCGCCACGCCATCGCCTTGCGCATAGGCGAGGCCCAGACTGTGCATCGCCTTCACCTCTCCGGCGGCGGCGGCCTGCGTGAACCAGGCCAGGGCTTCCTTCGCATCGCGCGCCGCGCCGTCGTGCAGCAGGCGGCCCAGCAGATATTGCGCCTGGGCGTCGCCGCCTTCCGCCGCCGCGCGCGCCCAAAGTAGCGCCGCCGCGGAATCCTTCCCGACGCCGTCGCCCTTGAGATAGGCCAGCGCCAGTTCGCGCTGCGCCGCGGCCTCGCCGCCATCGGCCCGCGCCATCAGCCGCGCCAGGGGCGAGACCGGGGCGATGCGCGCCGCCGTCATGCCGTCCTTCGCCGGCATGGGCACGCCGCCGGCATTGACCAGGGTGAGCGCGGCGCAGGCGAGCAGGATCAGGATCGCCAGCAGGCCCGCCACCAGCATCCGCTCGGGAACGCCCGCGGCACGGCGGCGCTTCTTCTGGCGCTTCTTCTGAAGCCTGCGGCCATGCGCCAGGGCGGCGCGGCGCGCCTGCTCCAGCGCCTCGCTGTCCAGCCTGGGCGCGGGCGCGGGCGTCAGCGGCGCCAGTAGCAGCGGATTGGGCTCTTCGGGCTCCGGCGGGGCCGGTATCTCCGGCGCGTCTTCCGCCACGGGCTGCTGCGCTTCGGGCGGAGCCTGCGATGGCGCAAGCGGTGATACGGCGCTTTCCGGCTCCGGCCGGCCTGCAAGAGCGGTCAGCTTTTCCTCCAGCCGCGCCAGGGCGGTGCGCGTTTCGCGCTCGCGCGTCTCCGCTTTCTCCTCCAGCGCCGACAGCGCGCGCTCGAAGACGCGCAGGCGGCGCTCCAGCCAGGGATCCACCGGCGGCGGCAGATCGGGCTTCTGCTCCATCAATTGCTGCAAGAGGTCGGCCTTGCCGGTGAAGCTGGCGCGGAAATCGGCCAGCGTCACCCCCGCCTCGGCGCAGAGCCGCGTCAGCGAGAAGCCCGCATCGCCCTCGGCCAGAAGCATGCGCCCGGCCGCGATCAGCCGCGCCGCCGCATCCGCCGGTTTTTCCGCATTAAGCCCCATGGGGCGACGCTAGCCCGCCGCCCGTTACGAATAGGGTGGGAAATTGCCTGCAATTCGACGCGAATTTTTTCAGAAGCGCGTCCAGAGCGACAGCAGCAGTCCCTGCTCCTGCAAGGCATTGTGCCCGGCGGGCGAAAGGAAGCCGCCGGTCTGGAGCCAGAAATGCCGCGACATGCGCGTGACCCAGGTGAATTGCAGCTTGTGGCTCTGGAACGGCGCATAGGCGGCGAGGCCGCCCTGCCCTGCGAACAGGTTGAAGCTTTGCAGCATCGCCATGTTGGCATTGTCGAGCCAGAGCCCCGCCGTCAGGTCCAGCGCCGTCTCGTCGGCACGCGCACCCGACAGGAAATGCCGTCCCCCGGCGATGTCGAAGAAGGCGTCATGGCCGCCCAGCCGGTAGCTCCGGCCATAGAGCAGCCGCAGCCGTGCCGCATTGCCCCGCGCGGCGGGGTTGGCGGACACCGCGAAGTTGAAGGCGCCCGCCGCGCGATAGGACGCCTCCATCGAGAGGACGCCCCAGGTGCCCCGCCGCAGGCGCAGCCGCGCGCCGCCTTCCACCCCATGGTCGAAGGCGGTGTAGGGCGCAAGGCCCGCCTGCGTGACCTCGACATAGGCGCTTTCGGTGGCCCCGATCAGGGTGAGCCAGTCGGTCAGGCCATATTCAGTATGGGTCTGGATCACGCCCTTGCGGAAGCGGATCGGCGCGGCACTGCCGAAACTGTGATCAGCCATGCTGCCCAGAAGGGTGGTGATCTGCTGCACGCCGCCCGCCTCGCGCGTCCAGGCGCCCGCGGCGGCCTCACGCGGCAGAAGCAGCAGCAGGAGCAGGAAAAGGGCGCGCCTCATGGCGGCGGCACGATCCCATGGGCGGTCTTCTCCCAATGGTGCGGCCGGGTGAACAATTGCTTGAAGGCCCAATAGCCCGCGACGCTGACCAGCGCCCAATAGAAGATCACGGTGAGGCCGTAGGGCGAAAGATCGCCCCGGCCGCTGCGCAGCGGCGACAGCATGGCCAGCAGCGTCAGCACCAGATTGTTGGCCAGAAGCCCCAGCCCCGGCGTCCAGCCCGCGCCCCCGCCCAGGAGCAGCGTGCCCAGAAAGAAGACCCACAGCAGCGGATTGACCAGCGCGAAGACGATGCCGCCGCCCAGGAAAAGCTGGAAGGCGAGGAAGCCGCGCAGGCCCGCCTGCTTCAGCAGGCGCAAGGGATCGCGCATATGCACGAGCCAGGTCTGCATATAGCCCTTCAGCCAGCGCGAGCGCTGCCCCAGCCAGGCGCGCAGAGTCACCGGCGCCTCCTCGAAGGTGGTGGAGTCGATCATCGAGACGCGATAGCCGAGCTGCGACAGCCGGATGCCGATATCGGCATCCTCGGTGACGTTGAAGGAATCCCAGCCGCCGATGTCACGCAGCACCTGGGTGCGGAAATGGTTGGAGGTGCCGCCCAGCGGCATCGGCACGCCCAGCCGGTCCAGCCCCGGCAGCAGCATGTCGAACCAGAGCGCATAATCCAGCGCGAACATGCGCGTCAGCCAGTTGTGGTCGGCGTTGTAGAAGTTCAGCCGCGCCTGCACGCAGGCGAGCTGGCGCGGGCCCGCTCGGAACGCCGCCACCGCCTTCAGGAGCTGGTCCGGCTCGGGACGGTCCTCCGCGTCATAGATGACCAGATACTCCCCGCGCGCGAACTGGAGCGCATAGTTCGCCGCCTTCGGCTTGGTGCGCGGCTTGCAGGGCGGCACGCGGACGATCTCGAAATTTCCCCCTCCGCCCTTCGCAGCTTTGCTTTGGGCGCTCCGGCTGGCGCCTGCGCGCCTGCAAGCGCTGCCACCGGCACCTCCCCCGCCACGCGCTTCGCTGGCGGGGGAGGCGGTTCCCGACTCGCGGCACCATCGCTCCACGGCGGCGATGGTCTCGGCATCGTCCGCCTCCAGCACCAGCTTGATGTCGAGCAGATGCCTGGGATAGTCGAGGCTTGCCAGCGCCCGCGCCAGGTGCGGCACCACCACCGCCTCGCGATAGAGCGGCACCAGGATCGTATAGGTGGGAAGGCCGTGGCGCGGCACGGCATACGCCCTGTTGGGCCTGCCCGCGCCCACCCAGGCCAGCAGCACGCGGAAAAGCCCGCTCAGCACGAACAGCAGCGCCAGGAACAGCGTCAGGCCCTGCAACAGCATGTGCGGCCACAACAGAAGCCCCGCCGGCAGGAAAAGACAGGCACCCAGCAACAGCCGCGCCTGCCCCGGCGTCACCACGCGGCGCGCCGACAGTTCGGGCATGCGCCGCGCCAAGCCTTCAACCGCTTCCTGCCGCAGGGTTGCGCCATGCGCCGACAGGATCGCCGCCTCGACCTCCGGCGCAGACGCGATGTGGATCGGGCGGCCGGGAAAGCGCGCCCGGAGCCAGGCGCGGTTCTCGCCCGAGCCGTCGGCGGTCAGCACGCAGCCGCCGTCATACAGGTAACGCCGCGCCGGACAGGACACCGCCCTGTGCGCGCCGGATTCCCTCTCCTCCCCAACCGCCACGGACAATATTCTTCTTGCGCGCGGACAGACTCCGCGCGGGTGAAAATGCCGGATTTTTCAGAAAGCTACGCCGCTACGCCAACACACGCCGCGACCGGGCGCGGGTTGTAGAAAAACTATGACCTAGGAAAATCTGTCCCACAATAGGAAAGAACGTTCCCGTCTTACCTTCACGGGGCGCCGCCGCGACAGGCTGAAATCAGCCGGGCCTGAGCGCGCGGGTGATGAAGCGGGTGAGATTTTCCACCATCGCCTCGCGGCGCACATGGCCGCGCACGCCGGCGCGGATCACCTGCTGGATGGCGCCGACAATGGCCTGGCCCACTATCTCGCAATCATAGTCGCGGCAGGTGGCGCCCTCTTCGGTCTCCAGCATCTCGGCCCATTCCCGTCCCCAGCGCACCAGCAGCGGCGTCGCCTGCACGCCTTCGGCGTCGATCAGGCTTTCATCGGTCATGGCGGCGCGCAGCACGCCGGGATTGCTCTCGGAATAATCGCAGATCGCCGCGATGGTGGCGCCGATGCGTTCCTCCAGCGGCGCGCCGGGCATATGGCGCATGCGCACATAGGCATCCAGCTCCGCCCGCGCCTCTTCCACGAAAGCCAGGAAGCAGGCGCGCTTATCGGGATAGTGCAGATAGAAGGTGCCGTGGCCCAGCCCCGCCTCGCGCGCGATATCCTGCGGCCGCGTCGCGTGATAGCCGCGCTCGACGAACAGTTTGCGCGCCGCGCGCTTCAGCTTCGCCAGGCTTTCGGACCTGCGCGCGCTCTGCCCCCCGTCGCGCTCGAACGGTTGTGCCCCCATGGCGCGAACTGTCCCGGCACGGCACAGGCCTGTCAATCCTGCGGCGCAGCATCGGTGGTGCGCACGCGGCGCACCGCTTCGCGCCAGCCGCGCCAGGCCCGGTCGCGCGCCTGCGCCGTCATCCTGGGCGTAAAGCGCCGGTCCAGCGCCCAGAGCCGCGCGATCTCATTGGCATCACGGAACAACCCCGCGCCCAGGCCCGCCAGAAGCGCCGCGCCCAGCGCGGTGGTTTCGGTGACGCGAGGGCGCACCACCGCAAGGCCGGTCAGGTCGGCCAGCCGCTGGCAGAAGGCGTCGTTGGCGACCATGCCGCCATCCACCTTCAGCGTGCGCAGCTTGAGGCGCGCGCGCCGCGCATCCCGCAGCATGGCGTCCAGCAGGTCGCGGGTCTGGTAGCAGACCGCGTCCAGCGCCGCGCGCGCGATCTCGGCGGCGCCCGCATCGCGCGTCAGCCCCAGGATGGCGCCGCGCGCCCCGGCGTCCCAATAGGGCGCGCCCAGGCCCGTGAAGGCGGGGACGAAATACAGTCCCGGCATGGGCTTGGCCCCGGCCGCCAGCGCCTCCACATCGGCGGAACGGGCAATCACGCCCAGTTCGTCACGCAGCCATTGCACCACCGCGCCGGCGATGAAGATGCTGCCTTCGATGGCATGGTGCTTGCCGGACGCCAGCGCCGTGGTCAGCAGCCGGTTGCGCGAAGGCACGATCGCCTTTCCCGTATGGACCAGCGCGAAGCAGCCGGTGCCATAGGTGGCCTTGACGTCGCCCGGCGCGAAACACGCCTGGCCGAAGCTGGCGGCCTGCTGGTCGCCCGCCACCCCCAGAATGGGGATGGGCGCGCCCAGGGCCGCCGCCACGCCATAATCGGCGACGCTCTCCCGCACTTCGGGCAGCATCGCGCGCGGCACACCGAACAGTTCGAGCAGCTCTTCGTCCCAGTCGCGGGCCTTCAGGTTGAACAGCATGGTGCGCGAGGCGTTGGTGACGTCGGTGGCGTGCACCCTCCCTTCGGTAAGCTTCCAGATCAGCCAGCTATCCACCGTGCCGAACAGGACCTCGCCGCGCGCCGCCCTTGCCTTCGCGCCCTTCACGCTCTTCAGCAGCCATTCCAGCTTGGTCGCCGAGAAATAGGGATCGAGCAGAAGCCCGGTCCTGCGCGCGATCATCGCCTCCAGCCCCCGCGCCTTGAGCTGGGCGCAGCGGGCGGCGCCGCGCCGGTCCTGCCAGACGATGGCGTTGGCCAGCGGCCGCCCGGTCTTGGCGTCCCAGATCAGGCTGGTCTCGCGCTGGTTGGTGATGCCGAGCGCCGCCACTTTTCCCGGCGCGGCCTGGAGCACGCGGCGCGCCGTCTTCCGCACGCCCGCCCATATCTCCAGCGGATCGTGCTCCACCCAGCCGCTGGCGGGATAAATCTGCTTCAGCGGCGCGGCGTGGCTGGCCAGCGGCCGGCCCCTTCTGTCGAAGAGGATGGCGCGGCTGGAGGTGGTGCCCTGGTCGATGGCGAGAAGACAGTGTCGCATGATGGAAGCGGACATGATTTCCCGGCGGTTAACAATACACTTAACGCCCTGTTAACGCCCGCCGCCTTAGAAAACGCCATGGCCATGAAGGCCGTGCAGAAGGCATGGGGCAGCGAACCGTGGGGTTGACCGCGCACGACATGAGCGACATGAGCCGCCTGGCTCAGCTCGCCATCAATCCGCAGAGCGGCGCCAGCCGCGAGGAAATCTATCTGGCGGTCGCCTCCCTCTACCGCATCCAGGGCGCGGGCCTGAACCAGCGCGAGCGCGAGCTGATGCGCGACATCCTGCGCCGCCTCACCCGCGATGTCGAAATGGCGATCCGCGTCGCCCTGGCCCAGCGCCTTTCCGAAGACACCACCGCGCCGCACGACCTGATCCTGCTTCTGGTGGATGACAGCATCGAGGTGGCACGCCCCCTGATCCTGCACAGCCCGCTCCTCACCGAGGCCGACATGCTCCGGCTGATCGCCGAGGCCGGCGCCCCGCACCAGGAGGCGGTCGCGGGCCGCGCCCATATCGGCGAGCCCGTCACCAGCGTCCTGGCGCATTCGGACCATGAATCGGTGCTGCTGGCGCTGGTGCGCAACGTCACCGCCAAGATTTCCGAGACCACCTACAGCGTGCTGGTCGAGAAGTCGCGCGCCATGACCGGCCTGGCCGAGCCGCTGGTGCGCCGCCCCGACCTGCCGCCGCAGCTTGCGACACAGATGTGCGACTGGGTGTCGGACGCGCTCAAGAGCTACATCCAGACCAATTACCACATGGCCCCGCGCGCGGTGGCCAGCGCCCTGGCCGACGCCAATAAGGTGCTGAAGAGCGAGCCGCCCGGTCCCAAGGACCCGCCGCCCGACAGCGCGCAGAAGCTGATCGAGAAGCTCGCCGCCTCCGGCCAGCTCAAGGCGGGCTTCCTGATGCGCGTGCTTTCCCAGGGCCAGGCCGACCTGTTCGACCTCGCCTTCGCGCGCCTTCTGGAGATCGAGCTGGAGAAATTCCGCTTCTATTTCTACGAGGACGATGCGCGCCGCGTGGCGCTGGCCTGCCGCGCCGCAGGGATAGACCGTTCGGTCTTCCCCACCGTCTTCAACCTCTCGCGCCAGATGCGCCAGGGCCAGGCGGTGCTCACGCCCGGCGATATCGGCGAAGCCGAAGCCATCTTCGGCCTCACCCGCCAGGCGGCGCTGGAACAGATCCGCCAGGAGGCCTGACCTTCGCGGTCCATGCCGGACCAGAAAGCCGCTGTCCGCCTGCGGCCGCCATGCTATCCTTCGCCCATGAAGCTGCATTTCACCGCCGTGCCGGACGCCGCCGACGCGCTCGCCTCCTTGCGCAAGCGCCATGGCGATGCCGGGCCGGAAAACGCCGATGTGATCGTCGCCCTGGGCGGCGACGGCTTCATGCTGCAGACGCTGCATGCCTTTCTGGGCAAGGGCAAGCCGATCTACGGCATGAATCAGGGCTCGGTGGGCTTCCTGATGAACGAATACCGGGAGGAGGACCTGCCCGAGCGGCTGCGCCTGGCGGAGGAAGCCGTCGTCCATCCCCTGCGCATGCGCGCCCACACCAAGACCGGCGTGGTGGAGGCGCTGGCCTTCAACGAGGTCTCGCTGCTGCGCGAGACGCGCCAGGCCGCCAAGATTCGCGTGATGGTGGACGACCGCCCGCGCATCGCCGAACTGATCTGCGACGGCATCCTGGTCTCCACCCCCGCCGGGTCAACCGCCTACAATCTCTCGGCGCACGGGCCGATCCTGCCGATCGACGCGGCGCTGCTGGCCCTCACCCCGATCTCGGCCTTCCGGCCGCGGCGCTGGCGCGGGGCGCTCCTGCCGCACCGGGCGCGGGTGCGCTTCGAGGTGCTGGAGAGCGCCAAGCGCCCGGTGAGCGCCGTGGCCGACGATTTCGAGGTGCGCGACGTCTCGGCCGTGGACGTGGCCGAGGACCGCTCCATCGCCATGACCATGCTCTATGACAAGGGCCATAACCTGGACGAGCGCATCCTGTCGGAGCAGTTCTACGACTGACGAGGTTTGCGGCCCGGAAAACCGGCCTTTTCCGCCGCTTTCTTCACCCAGCATTAAGAGGCGTTAAGCCATCCTGCCCGCGGCAAGCGCGCCATCGCGCGCCGGGGTGGACGATGAGCGGCTATCGCTTCGAGCGGCTGAGGATTCTGGTGGTGGACGACAACGCCCACATGCGCAAGCTCGTCGCCACCATCCTGCAGGCCTTCGGGGTCCACCAAATCCATGAGGCGAACAGCGGCGAAGCGGCCTGGGAAGCCTTCCGCGAGCACAATCCCGACATCATCATCCTGGACTGGATGATGGAAGGCATGTCCGGCCTGGAGCTGACGCGCATGATCCGCGTCAATCCGGCCTCGTCCAACCCCTTCGTGCCGGTGATCATGCTCACCGGCCACACCTCGCTCGACCATGTGCAGCAGGCGCGCGACGCGGGCATCAACGAGTTTATCGCCAAGCCGGTCTCGGTCAAGACCATGATGACCCGGCTGGCGGCGGTGATCGAGCATCCCCGCCCCTTCGTGCGCACCGGCGCCTATTTCGGTCCCTGCCGCCGCCGCCGCCAGGACGAGCATCACGGCCCCGAGCGGCGCGCCGCCGCCAAGGCCGCGGCGGAATAGCAACGACAAGGAGAGGCCATGGCCCGCCAGCAACCCATCGAACTCTTCATGCCGCCCAACATGCTCAAGGCCAAGGCGGGCGGCGGCTTCAGCGGCGTGGACATGGGCGCGATCAAGCGCGCCGAAGCGGCGATGGCGACGCTGAGGAGCGAATTCGCCGGCATGGCCGCCGACGGCATCCAGGCGCTTTCCGCCGCGCGACAGGCCTATGCCGCCAGGGCCGATGCCGCCACCCGCGCCGCCCTGCTGCGCGCCGCGCACGACATCAAGGGCCAGGCCGCCACCTTCGATTTCCCGCTGATGGCGCGCGTCGCCGCCTCGCTCACCCGGCTGGTGGGCGAAGCGCCGGAAGGCGCGGTCCTGCCCATGAAGCTGGTGGACGCGCATGTGTCGGCCATGCAGGTGATCCACCGCCGGAACATCACCGGCAGCGAGGACCGGACGGCGCTGGCGCTGATCGGCGAGCTGGACGCCCAGGTGGGCCAGGTGCTGGCGAAATAGCTCAGCTCTCGCGGCTGTCCGACAGCACGCCCAGCAGCCCCGCCCCGAAGGAGAGCGCGCCCGTGCCGAGCCCGGCGCCGAAGCCGCCGCCGAAATAGCTGCGCGGCTGCCAGTTCATCACGCTCGCCAGCAGCATCTGCATCTCCGCATCCGCCGCGGCCGCCGTCACCACCGGGCTTTGCGGCGGCGGCACCGGGGCGGGCAGCGGCGGCAGGGGTGCGCTGCGGATCGTGTCCGCCCCGCCCGGCTGGCGCAGCGCCCAGTCATAGACCTCGCGCACGCTCTTGGCGGTGCCGTCGGCGCGATAGAAGACATTGCGGTTGGCGGACGCGGCGGCGGGAAACTGCGCCGCGGCGGCGGCGTCGGGATTGCTGGCCGCCAGCTTGATCAGCTTGCAGGCCGCTTCGGGACCCAGAAAATGCGCGGCATAGAGCTCCCCGCCGCTGGGCTGGCGCCCCAGCGCCGCCTGCAGCACCGCCCCGGTTTCCCTGGCGTGCTCGCCCGCCATCAGGGCGGCGATGGCCGGGTCCTTGCGCAGCGACAGGATCGCGTCCTTGTGCGCGCCCGCGCGATAGCGGCCGTCGGCGCCCTTGACGATGGCGCTGGCCTCGCGCGCCAGGCCATGGGCTGCGCCATGATCCTTCACCAACCCCAGCCAGGTCTGCTCGATGAACTGGAACAGGCCGGTGGCGGAGGAGGTCGCCGATTGCGCCTGCGGGCGCAGGGCGGATTCCCGCATCGCGGTGCCGAGCAGATAATGGAAGTCCGAGCCGGTGCGCTGGGCGGCGTTCTGCAACGCCGTGACGATGCTCGCCCGCTCCGGTGAGAGTGCGCCCAGATTCATGGGCGCAAAGCTGGGGCCTTATGGTTAAAAAGCCCTTACCAGCGCGATCCGCCGGTCCCGTTCCGCCGGATCGTGGCGCACCGGATCGCTATGGCCCCAGACCGGCCCCGGCCAGGCCGGATCGCCCCGGCGGCGCCCCACCACATGCATATGCAGTTGCGGCACCATGTTGCCCAGCGCACCGACATTGAGCTTCTCCACCCCCTCCATGGCGCGCACCCCGCCCGACAGGCGCACCACCTCCTGCATCAGTTGCGCCTGGTCCTCGGGGGTAAGGTCGGCGATCTCCACCACGCCCGCGCGCCGCGGCACCAGGAGGCACCAGGCATAGCGGGCATCGTCATAGAGGAAGACGCGGCAGAGCGGCCAATCCACGGCGTGGTGGGTCAGCGACAGGATCACCGGATCGACGGCGAAATCGTCCATGGGAAACCTCCTATCCGAACCTTCGGGGATCGAAGGCGGGCACGGGCTGGGTGCGCCCCAGCACCAGGTCGCGCACATGCTCGGCGATGACGGGAGCGAAGAGGATGCCGTTGCGATACTGCCCGCTGGCGACGAATAGCGACTTTTCCTCTTTGGCGGCCAGCGGTCCCAGCAGCGGCAAACCGTCCGGGCTGCCGGGACGCAGCCCCGCCCAATGGTCGGCCAGGGTCCAGTCCGTGAGCGCCGGGGCCAGCCCCTCGGCCCGCTGGCGCAGCGACTCGCGCGCCGCCGGGGTCAGGCCCAGGTCGAAGCCCGCCTGCTCCACCGTCGCGCCCACCATGAGCTGGTCCTGTCCGCCGGGATGGGGGCGCGGCACCAGATAAACTCCGTTGCCCCAGATCACCGGCCCCGGCAGCGCCACGCCGGGGGGCGGCGCCAGCGCGATCACTTGGCCCTTCACCGGCGTCACCCGGGCGCGCTCCAGCACCCGGCCGCTCCAGGCGCCCGCGGCCAGGATCACCATATCCGCCTCATGACGGCCCGCCGCCGTCGTGACGGCGCCGGGCGCGACGGCCGTGACCTCGGTGCCCGTCATCAGCCGGCCGCCCGCCGCGGTGAAGACCGCCGCCAGCGCCCGGCCCAGAGCGCGGTTGTCGGCCATGGCCTCGTCGGGCGCCCAGACCGCCCCGGCGACATCGCCCAGGAGCGGGACGCGGCGGCGCACCTCTGCCCCCTCCAGCCAGACGGTGCCGGGGGCGAGGCTGGCGGGCCGGGCGGCCTCGACCAGCAGCGCCCCGTTCCGGCGGTAGCCGATGGGGATGCCGGTGGCCGCTTCCAGTTCGGCGGCGAAGCCGGGCCAGAGGGCGCGGGCGCGGGTGGCGAAGGCGATCTCGGCCTCGGGCGCGTCCGCCAGCTCGGCGGTGGCGGCGATCATGCCCGCCGCCGCGAAGGTGGCCGCCTGGGCCGGCTCGTCGCGCTCCAGGATGGTGACGGACACACCGGCCTGGACCAGCCGCCAGCCGATCCCGAGCCCCGCCACGCCCGCGCCCACGATCAGGATATTCATGGCGCGGCCATGCCCTCCCCTGCCGCATCGAGTTCAATGAACTCAATGTGATGCAGGGAGAAGCTCAAGCGATAGGGGAGATGGGGGACGGCGCCACAGGTCATGTTGACAACTCTATACATCCCTCTCGCCAGGGGCATCGGGCGTGGATGGCGGACACCTGGCCGGGCGGAAACATCCACCCCATATAGCCTGTTACCATCCATCCGGCAGGACGTATTCTTGGGGCAGCAGGCGAGAGGTTTCAGCATGGAAAAGGCGTTGTTCGGAGCGGGCTGCTTCTGGGGCGTGGAGGACTTCTTCCGCCAGGTGCCCGGCGTGATCGAAGCCGTCTCCGGCTATGCCGGGGGCACCACGGACCATCCCACCTACAAGCAGGTCTGCTCGGGCACGACCGGTCATGCCGAGGTGGTGGAGGTGAGTTTCGACCCGGCCCGGGTTTCCTATGCCACGCTGGTGGACCTCTTCTTCAAGATGCACAACCCCACCACCCGCAACCGCCAGGGGCCGGACGTGGGCACCCAGTACCGCTCGGCCATCTTCACCCATGGGCCCGAGCAGGCCCGTATCGCCGCCGAGCGCCGGGACGCCGCCCAGGCGCGCTTCGCCGCCCCCATCGTCACCGAGATCGCCCCTGCCGGACCTTTCTGGCCCGCCGAGGCCTATCACCAGCGCTATTTCGAGAAGCACGGGGGACACTGCCACGTCTCCTACGCCGAGGTGGCGGGGCGCTAGCCGGTCCCCGCCTCGCGCTCGCGTTCTACCCGCTCCTCATTCAGCCGCATGGTCACCAGCACCACGATCATGGCGGCGAAGCTGGTCAGGGTGCTGGGCAGCCAGATGATCAGCCCGCCATAATGCAGGTCGTTCAGGGCGGTCATCTCGATCACCCGTCCGCAAATATCATAGACCGGATAGAAGTCGGTTTCGGTGAGCGACAGGATCGCCCCCAGCACCATCTGGGGCAGTTCGATGATCAGGATCATCAGGCCCCGCATCAGGTGCGACAGGCGGGCGGGCGGCTTGGGGCGGCTGTCCAGAACCAGGGCCCAGAACATCACCCCGTTGATGGCCATGGTCCAGTTCATGAGGGAATAGAGCGGCCGCGACAGCATCACCACCGTGTGAAGCTGGGGGATCAGCCAGAAATAGAGCAGCCCCACGAACAGCACCGGGGCGACCGCCGGATGCTGGAGGACATTCATCGTGACGGTGACGGGCCGGGACTTCAGCGGCGGCTTGAGGAAATCCGGCATCCCCGCCCACAGCACCTGGCCGCTCATGCCCAGCGCGATCAGGAAGGCCCCGGCATGGTGCAGCACGAAATGCGCCCAGCGATGCACGAAGAACATGTGCTGGGCGTAATAGTCGATATGGGTCTGCAGCACGATGTAGAAGCTGAGCACGCCCGCCACGAAGCTGATCTTGCGCCACAGCGCCGGATGCGCCTCGCGCGGCAGGCGCTTGAGGCCGCGGAAGAACCAGGCCAGCGAGAGCACCGTAGCCAGATATTCGGGCCAGTTGAATTCCCAGGGCATCCAGACGGGCAGGTTCGCCGGATAGGTGCGGACGACGAAATCCAGCACCGCCCCCGCCAGCAGCAGCGCGGCATATCCGGCCCAGCCCGGAAGCGCGGGGCCTGAAAGTATCAGAGTCGAAGCCCGTGTCATGGGGCGCGACCATAAGCGAGTGCCCCGGCCTGCCCAAGCGTGATAAGGGAGCGACGGCCAGGAAAAGTGTGGAGCCCCCACAGGGCGAAACGGTTTTCCGTCCGGCCGCGCGACCAAAGAAAGGGAGCGACGGCCAGGAAAAGTGTGGAGCCCCGGCAGGGCGAAACGGTTTTCCGTCCGGCCGCGCGACCAAAGAAAGGGAGCGACGGCCAGGAAAAGTGTGGAGCCCCGGCAGGGCGAAACGGTTTTCCGTCCGG
>Ga0182741_1001519_pt1 | contig 29919 bp, 27 predicted proteins | sample eDN5th37CBELigOP_FD_128874 | JGI IMG/M metagenome (GOLD analysis project Ga0182741, IMG submission 128874) | Enriched Organic Plus compost microbial communities from Emeryville, California, USA - eDNA 5th pass 37_C BE-Lig OP (version 2) (version 2) ... | reverse complement strand
GTCGGCGATGAGCTTCGCCGACGCGGGCTGGGGCGAGATGCTCAGGCAGGTCGCCTACAAATGCGAGTGGGCCGGAAAGGCCCACGTCATGGTGGGCCGGTTCGAACCGTCCACCCAGACCTGTTCGTCCTGCGGGACGCGAAAGACTGGAGGGCACAAGCTCTCCCTGCACCAGCGCACCTACCGGTGCGGCCATTGCGGTCTCGAGACCGACCGCGACTTCAACGCGGCGCTGAACCTGCGCCGCCTGGGCCTTGCGGCCCTCGGACTGGAAGACGTAGGGCAGGCCATGCCCGAACGGGCGGCGGAGATCCGTCTCCCCGCCGACGCCTGTGGAGATTCCTCTGCCGGGGAGGCCGCATCCGCGGCCTCCAGGTACGTCTCGAGGAAGCAGGAACCGTCATGGATCAACCTCAAATGACGGATAGCCCCAGCTGTACCTGGGATGAACCGGGTCCGACAACCGTTGCGTAACTGTCTTCCTCGGCCGCTGAACTATCGATCGATGCCGCCTGCCGCGTTCTCCACTCCAAGACGGAAGCGCCCGACGGGAAGTTGAGAGAACTGCTACGCTCGCTCGCGGAGTATGCAGAATGGACCTCTGTCGACTTGAACGCCATGGTCTCGGATATCAAAGCGGACCTGGAAATGACGGAACCCAAATTGTAGCGGGTCCCGGCATGGGGGAGCCATTCCGGCAAAGCTATCCCAGATCTCACAGTTTTCGGTCGAATGTGTCCGCTCCGGGGGCGAGACGGTATATCACCGACGGCTTCGTGCCGTCGACCCGCCGCCTGTTCCCGGTCGGCTCCACGATCTTCAGGTCGTTCACTTTCCTGATGAAGGAAGACATGTCGATCCTGGTGCCGAGTACCTGTTCGTACACGCGTTTCATTTCAGGCAGGGAGAATTCTTCGGCCAGGAATCGGGCAGGGAGGACCGAATAGGCACCCTTGCCGCGGACCCTCGATACCGCCGTTTCGAGAATTCGACCGTGATCGAACGCGAGCGCTCCGACGCGGTCGACCGGAACAAACTTCAAGCTGTCGGAACGGGCTTCGGAAAGCTTGTCGATCGGCACCAGAGCAATGTAGGCGACCGCGATCGTCCATCCCCGCGGATCGCGGTCCGAGCTGCCAAACGTGTATAACTGCTCGGCGTAAATCCCTGACAGGCCTGCCTTTTCCGACAGGACCCTGGCGACCGTTGCATCGAGGTCTGCATCTGTATCCAGCCGCACGATGCCGCCCACAAAAGCGTTCATCCCTTTGAAGGGGTCCTTGTCGCGTTCCTGCAGGGCGACGTGCAATTCGCCGTCTTTCAGCGTCAGCAGGACGACGTCGATCGAGGTTGCCGGAAAGTGCGGTCCGTCAAACATGAGATCTCCCAGTTGCATCCCGTCATGTTTAGCCCGCAAAAAAATAAATGGCAACATGCAAAATGCAACTTGCAAATTACCATTTGCTCGCATATCGTCTCTCGTAGAGACAGGGAGAAGCGGAATGACGACGGCGGAGAACATCCTTTCGCTCAGCACTAGGGAGGCAGACAAGCTCTTCCCGGGGGACGAGAAAGCAGTGAAGGCTGCGTTCAAATCCCTCGCGAAGGCTTGGCACCCTGACACGAACGGGGACCCGCGCTCGGCAAAAGTATTCCAGCACCTCATCCTGCTTCGTGATGCCGCCCTCAACCGCAACGGGGGCGGAAGATCTGCCGAACTGCTCAAATACGTGATCAGGAAGAGCGACGGGACATCTCTTCTTATGAAGTGCCACCGCATCCACAAAGGCGATTTCGGCAACATCATCGTCGGCCGGCACAGCGTCGCATACGAATATCCCGCGGACTGGAACGACCTGGCCGCAGCCGAGGAACAGCATGTCCGGAATTTTGAATTCGCGGACAAGGAGATGAGGAAAGAATTCAGCAGATTTCTGGCCGCCTTCGACAGGAAGTTCGAGACGGTCGGCGGTACGGTCCTTGTCTACCGCCGCCCCACAGATACCGTTCTCCTGGCGGACCTGATGGCTCACTGCGGACGGATTTCGCCCGTCCATGCGGCATGGATCGTTTCCTCGATGATCAATCTGGCCTGCTATGTCCAATGGGCCGGTTTCGTCCACGGCGCGATTTCACCCGAAAACCTTCTCGTGTGCCCGGAAAAGCATTCACTCGTTCTTGTGGGAGGCTGGGGCTATGCCACCGAAATCGGCAAACGGCCGAAAGCGCTTCCGCGGCGGACCGTGGAACTGCTTCCCCGACTGGCTGCGAAGGGCCAAACGATTTCGACTTCCGCCGATCTCGAGCTGATCAAGCTGACTGCCCAGGAAATCCTCGGCGCGCCGGGCGGAGGCGGAATGCGGCTGCAAAAGGGCGTTCCGATGCCCCTGGCGGACTGGCTCGCCCAGCCCGCGGGAGACGACGCCATCGAAGAATACGAACGCTGGAACGAGGTTTTGAAGGATTCCTTCGGGCCGCGACGGTTCGTCAACATGGGCGTGAAGCCCGCAGACATCTACAAGTGAAGGAGAAGTGAAATGGGACAAGGAAGATGGAACACCTCCGAATGGGGCAACTACAAGGCGGCACATGTCGCGGGCAAGTCGCAGGCACAGATTTTCAGGTCCAGCTCGATGCAACCTGACTACGACCCGAAAAGGATTCAGGTCCGCGAAAGCCGGGATTCGGCCGACAACCCGAACTCGACCCCGATCATCATCGCTTCCGACGTCACAGGCTCGATGGGGATGATCGCGCACGAACTTATGAACAATGGCATCAATACCGTTGCGCGTGAAATCTACGAGCGGAAGCCCGTCACCGACCCGCACATCATGGTGATGGCCGTCGGCGACGCCAAGACCGACTATTCTCCCTTGCAGGTGACGCAGTTCGAAGCGGATATCCGGCTCGCCGACCAGGTTCGCGACCTCTACATCGAAGGTCACGGCGGCGGCAACGGTGGTGAATCCTACAATCTTGCCCACGTCTTCGCCGGGACAAAAGTGGTTTCCGACGCGTGGGAGAAGCGCCGAAAGAAAGGATATCTCTTCACGATCGGCGATGAACCAGTCCATGACGGCTGCACGAAGGAAGAACTCGAAAGGTTCATCGGAGGTTCGTTCAAGAGCGGTCTCACCGGCCAGCAGTGCGTGGACCTCGCCAGCAGGACGTTCGAGGTCTTCCACATCGTGCTCATGAACGAGGGCGATGCCCGCCACAACAGCAAACGTGTTCTGCAGACCTGGGATGCTATCCTGCCGCAGCGGGTGATCCGTTTAGAGGACTACACGAAACTCGGCGAAGCCATCGTATCGACCGTCCAGGTAGTCGAAGGCGAGAACAAGGACAAGGTCGCGGCGTCTTGGGGAACGGGAACCGACCTCGTTATCGCGAACGCAATCCGCGACATTACGGCCCGCAACGGGTCGGGCGTAGTCAGGCTTTAAGGAGGAAATCATGGGAAACGGACGCTGGAGAGACACTGACTGGGCCGCTTACAAGACTGCCCACATAGCCGGAAAAACCATCGACCAGGTTTTCACTTCGAACATTCTGGTCGACTCCTTCGACCCGACGAAGATCACTCTCCGCGAAAGCAGGGATTCGGCCGCCAATCCGGCATCAACCCCGATCATCCTCGCCGCTGACGTGACGGGATCCATGGGCGAGGTGGCCGACGCACTGATGAGAGACGGCCTTAATACCCTCGCACGGGAAATCTACGACAGAAATCCTGTTCCCGACCCGCACATCATGGTCATGGCTGTCGGAGACGCCGAATTCGACAGCGCCCCTTTGCAAGTGACGCAGTTCGAAGCGGACATTTCGCTCGCCGACCAGGTCCGGCAGCTCTGGCTTGAACGCGGCGGAGGTCCCAATGGCGGCGAGTCCTACTTTCTTCCTCACGTCTTCGCCGCCCACAAGATCGACGCCGACATCTGGAAGCGCGGGAAAAAGGGCTACTTGTTCACGATCGGCGACGAACCGTTCCTGGACGGTGTCACCAAGGAAGAGGCAGCGAGATTTCTGGGCATCCAGCTGGAACGGTCGCTCACCGCGCGGGAATGCGTGGCCTTGCTCCGCGACAAATTCGAGGTCTTTCACGTGATCCTCGAAGAACGCGTGAGCCTCCGCAGCAACTATACGGCCCTAGTCGACGAGTGGAACAATGTCCTGCCGCAACATGTGCTCCGCTTGTCCGACCACACGAAACTCGCCGAGACTGTCGTAGCCGCAATTCAGATCGCCGAAGGCGAGGCAAAGGCATCGGTGGTCTCCGGTTGGGGAAGGGGGACGGATCTCGTCATCGCTGATGCAGTTCGCAACCTTGCCGCGAAGGCGAGCGGAACAGGCGTCGTCAGGCTTTAGGAGAAACACCCATGAGGGAAGCAATGGCTGTCATCGGATCCGGGTACGGAGACGAGGGCAAGGGTCTCATGACCGACTATCTGGCCAGGCAAGGCGCTGACGTCGTCGTCAGGACGAATGGCGGAGCGCAGGCGGGACACACCGTCGTCCTCCCCGACGGGCGCAGGCATGTGTTCCACCATGTCGGGTCAGGAGCGCTCGCAGGCCTGCCAACCCATCTGAGCCGCTATTTCGTCAGCAATCCGATGTTCCTTCTGCAGGAACTGGACAGCCTTCGAAGGATGGGCGCACGAACCGACATTTCGGCGGACCCCCGCGGCTATGTCACGACACCGTATGACGTAATGATCAACCAGATCGTCGAAGAAGCGAGGGGGGCATCGCGGCACGGCAGCTGCGGCCTCGGATTCGGGGAGACGATCGAGCGGTGCGAAAACTCTGTCTTGGGACTGACGGTCGCCGAGATGACGGACGGCACGTTCCGGCTTGCCGACCGTCTCGACCGCATCAGACGTGAGTGGCTTCCCCAACGCCTTTTGAAACTCGGCATCAAGGACGTGCCTCGGCACTGGCTCGAGATCGTCCGCGATGACGCAATTCTGGAACGGTACCTCCATGACATTGCCGGATTCTCCGATGCGGTCAGCATCGTCAATGACCGCGATCTCGCGGGGGAGGTTCTCTTCGAAGGCGCTCAGGGTCTCATGCTGGACCAGGACTACGGTCATTTTCCTCACGTTACCCGAAGCAATACCGGACTCAGGAACATGGTCGAAGTCGCCGCGGAGGCGGGTATCGGCCTCATCTCCGCAGTTTACGTCACACGGGCATATGCGACACGGCACGGTGCCGGTCCGCTGGAGCACGAGGCCGATACCGTGCCCGGCATAACACCGATAGACGAGACGAACGTTCCGAACGACTGGCAGGGCATGCAGCGCGTCGCTCCGCTCGATCTGGATATCCTCAAAGGAGCTGTCGAACACGACATGCGATACGGCACCGCCGACGTGAAAGTTGACGCCAGCCTTGCCTTGACCTGCCTCGACCAGGTCGAGGATAGGTTCGCCTTCTTCAAGGACGGTCATGTGCAATTGGACGGGGAGGGGGCCTTTGCCGCAGAGGTCTCTGCCAAGACCGGACTCGAGGTCGAATATCTTTCGCACGGCCCGTCATGCGCAAGCGTCGAAACCGTCAAGGCCAACAGGAAGCCTGCTGCCGCATGAGGGAGACAGAGGGCCGCTCCTTCCTTTCACGGCGGCATGCCAGATTCGCTCCATGGAAAATGAACTGCGAATTGATCTGATCAATGCGGCCGCAACACTGTCCGGCACCAGAGCTGTCGACGGCAACGGCAACCTGCTGGTCCTTCATCACATGACGAACAAGGATTTCAACGTATTCGAGAAATCCAACGACATGGGATTCCATTTCGGCTCGATAGGCCAGGCCGAGAAACGAAAACGGATAATGATTTCCAGGGGAGAAGCGGAGGCGGATGAGGCCTGGAACTGCCATTCATGCTTAATTTCCGTGTGCAACCCGGTCATAATAGCCGACGATCCAGGCATCTGGAACCCGCGCTGGCTGACGGCAACGTTCCATGTGTTCCTTAACGGGAACGACAAGGACAAGATCAGAACCTGCGCCAGATTGCTCAGTGCAAGGACAAAGGGGGCTCCCTTTTCCCCGGAAGATGAAGAATGTTTGCGGACATGGTTCAGAGTGCTTGTCGGGGCGCTGAAGCGCGCAGGACATGACGGCATCGTGTACCGCAACGTCTTCGAGAGCACCGGAAGGGCCATCGAATGGTCTTGGCTCGTCTTTGATGACTCTCAGATCGTGAAGCTGGGCAACCGACCCGATCTGTCGGCGTTGCCGCCGTTTTCCATACCCACAGGAAAGCCCCTGAAGCTCAAAGGTGCAGCCCCGATGAGACATCACCAACCCTATGGCATCGGTCGCCTTGTGCGGAAAGGAGACGTATCGGCCTTCAGGGAAGCGGTGCTGAACTGGGCTGCCGCCAGAGGCTTGGAATGGGAACGGAACTACCCGCTGGACTACCAGCCGTCATTCGGCGAGGGTCGACCGTCCCACGACCTCGTCGCCAAGATCGGCGAGGACCAAGGGATTCGCATCGCCGTCAATTCGTTCAACGGCTATCTTGTCCTTCAGCCTTTTTCGTCGGCAAAAAGCTGCACGGAGCTGATGGCGCATTTCCGGTCCGATGCTTCCGAAGGATTTTTCGATCACGGCCTCCCCAGTCAAGAAAGCCATGAAACGGTATGTTGGCGCGCGGCGGAGACTCTTGGAACATTCATAGAGCGGCTCGAAGCCTTGTATGAGGATGCCGTGACCGAATTCCTGCCCAGGCCCGATCTTCGACTGTGACCATACGAGGGGAGCAACTTGTCCGATGGCACCTTTTCCATCAGACTGGCTGCATTCCAGTTTCTGCAGGGACACGAATATGACTATCAGCTGGTATCAGCCTTCCCCGCGCGATCTGATGCTGAAAGGCGATTTTGAAGGGTGGAGTTGGGTTCATCTGCGCACCGCCGAGCAGCTGGCAATGGAAATGATCCGCTTTCCTGACTTCGACCTCCAAAAGGTCGCAAGAATGGGTGGTGCAGACCGTCCGGAAGGAGAAGTCGGCGGTTTCGTCTCGCTGCGGGATCCGGAAGGAAGGCCGACAGTCATTGGCACGTTCGCGTCAGGTGGCATCCAGTGGCCTTCGGCTGCAGGCGGTGGCCTCGAAGCATCCGAAATCAGACGTCGGTTCAGAAAGGCCATCGAAGCATTGGAGAAAGATGCCGCCTCGTTCTTGTCGGGCAAGCTTGTCAATAAAGAACTCCAGGCAAGGAAGCGCCCTCTGCAGGATCCGTCGAGATGGCCAGAAACCATGTCGCCGATTGAAATCGAAGCCTATGTGGACGCGACATGTGGCTGCAATGGCCAGCACGCCTGCGACTGTGTGTCCGTGTTCAACAAAGCCAGAGGGAAGGCTTGGGAGGAATACAACACCGGGATTGGCTTCCAGCCTTAGAGTAAGATCTGGAGGGGTACACATGTTCAGATTTCACCCGTTCTCCAGGGCCGAGCGCATCCGCAAGGAGCTGGACGCTGCAGCTGGCGGACGTTTCAAAACCGTTTATCTGGCATTGAAAGAGGCTTCCCGGGAAAACGGATGCAGCAGCGGTCTTGACATGCTGGACATCAAGGACCGCATTCGCAGAATCGCCAAAACAGGTCCGTCTTCCACTTTTTCCGGCAAGCGCTTTTCGGGTCCGTAGGATTCGATAATTTGTTGACATGAGTTCATGAAATTTGCATGATTTCATTTATTGACAAGGAGCCAGCTGATGAACGGGACCATTGCGAGTTCTACCATCAACAGTCCGGACCTTACGCAAAAGAGCGGTCACAAGGTACGTAGAAAAGTAGCCCAGGCAGCACGATCGTCGACGGCTGGCGAAGGCCTCGTCCGAAGAGTGGCCAATGCCTAAGAACAAAGCACGGCGAACTTTTCGCCTGTTCAATTGGATGTTTGTCTTCGATGACGGACTGCTGACATCCATCCACAAACGGGACCACGACATGCAAGGCCCCTGCTGGCGCTGCATCTGGTGGGATGGAGAACACCTGTGATCGAAAGGGGCACCCGGCGGTTGGCAATATAAAAGCAGCCAGTCGCTTGTTGCTAAATCGTCCCTGCTGCGGCCCTGGCAGCGTATCCCGCGGTGAAGGACTCCACGAAAAGCTTGATCTGCTCCTTGAGACGGGGCAGGGGAATTGCCCCCATCCTGTCCTGCAAGCCAAGCGACACCATGCCGTGAACGGCAGAGTAAAGATTCCTGCTCAGGATGAGAAGGTCCTCCTCTCCGGAACGGGGGCTCATCTCCGACAAAGGCTCGACGATGTGTCTGAAGAGCTGAAAATGCTCCTTCAGATGCCATTCGGGTATAGGTTTGCCCTCCGGCATTTGATGTTCGAAGAGGGCACTCCAAAGCCGCCAGTTCTCCGAAACAAAGTCGGTATATGCCAAGGCGAGAGCCACCAGACGTTTGACCGGAGGCTCGCCCTGCAAGCCTGCTTCTACAGAGCAAAGATGGCGGTCGAGCTTTGACAAGGTGCGGGAATTCACCCGTAGGATGATCCCGTCCAGGCCCTCGAACAAATTGTAAAGCGTGCCTACCGAGCAATCTGCTTCATTCGCGAGATCACGCATTGCAAGACCGGACATGCCGCTGCCGGCGATCTGCCTTTCCGCGACGTCCAGAACCTTCTCCGCCGTGGCCTTCCGTCTTTCGTCAGCCTTGGACATTAGCGACCCTTCCGAAAATTGAACGGCGTTCATTTTTATCTTGAACAATGTTCATTTTATGCATATCGTAAAGTTGAACGTTGTTCAAGTTCTGATTGGGGGAGGGCACAATGAATATTCTGGATTATGAAAACCCGAATTATCTCCGGTAGTTACATCCTGTCCCTGAGATTTGAAACCAATGTCTTCAACCTGATTGCACCGCCCTGACCCGCAAATCCGGGCTGAAGCAAAACGGCCGCCAAAGAGCCTCCGAGGAGAACTCCATGTCAGACAAGCTCATCTTTTCCAGAAAGTTCCTGCCCCTGTTCGTCACCCAGGGCCTCGCCGCCTTCAACGACAATTTCCTGAAGAACACCCTCGTGTTCCTCATCCTCTTCCAGGTGGTGAGCACTGGACGCGATCCGTCGGAAGCGGCCGCCCTGATTACCGCCGCCGGCGCGATCTTCATGCTGCCTTTCCTGCTTCTGTCCGCACTCGGGGGAGAACTTGCCGACAGGTTCGACAAAGCTGTCCTTTCCAGAAAGCTGAAGCTGGCCGAAGCAGGTGTCGCAATCCTTTCGATCATGGGGCTTTATGCGGAATCGGTCCCTGTCCTGATGCTCTCGCTTTTCGGATTCGGTGTGGGGTCGGCGCTATTCGGCCCGATCAAGTACGGCATCCTGCCAGACCTGCTCCAAAAGGAGGATCTGCCGAAGGCAAATGCCTGGATCGAGGCGGCCACTTTTGCCGCAATCCTTGGCGGCACCATCACCGCAGGCGTCTCATTCATGGCCGGTCCGGCTGACCCGTGGGTATTCGGACCCATGATGATGGCCTTTGCTGTCGCTTGTTACGCGGCAAGCCGCTTCATCCCCAATACGGGAAGCCGAGCTCCCGACCTGCAGATCGACCCCAACATTTTCCGCTCGACATGGAAGCTGGTCTCGGAAATCAGCGGTGAACGGCGCATGATTGACACCGCCGTCATGTCCGCCTGGTTCTGGCTTGTCGGATCGATCATCCTTTCGCTGCTTCCTGCCATGACGCAAGAAATCCTTGGCGGCGACGAAATGGCGATCACCGCTTTCCTGGCCCTCTTCGCCGTCTTCGTCGCGATCGGTTCCGCCGCGGCCGCATGGCTCTCTTCAGGACGGATCGTCCTTCTTCCTGCTCCCGTCGGCGCTCTTCTGATCGGGATCTTCGGTCTTGATCTCGCCTGGTCGCTCTCGTCGTTCGCAACGGCTTCGGGGCAACTTCCGCTTTCACAGTTCGCGATGCAGCCCGGAATGTGGAGGATTGCTCTCGACCTTGCAGGCATGGCATTTGCAGGCGCTCTGATCGTGATCCCGACCTTCGCTGCCCTGCAGGCATGGGCAAAGGAAAGCCGCCGCGCCCGTGTGATTGCCGCCGCCAACGTCATTTCGGCGGCACTGATGACATTCGGAGGAGCCGCGACTGCTGCGGTCCAGGCTGCCGGAGCGTCGATCCCGATGGTCCTGTCAGTCCTTGCGCTCCTCAACCTTGCGGCCTCCGCGGTCATGATAAAGCGGCTTCCGACTTCTCCTTTCAGGGACTTCGTCTCCATCCTCTTCCGCGCCTTCCACCGTCTAGAGATCAAGGGGATGGAAAACCTGAACAAGGCAGGCGAGACCCCGATCCTCGCTTTAAACCATGTCTCGTTCCTTGACGGTCCGCTGGCCCTCGCCCTGACGGACAAGGAACCTGTTTTCGCCATTAATTCGGAGATCGCCGGGCGCTGGTGGGTGAAGCCCTTCCTGAAACTCACCAAAGCAAAGCCCCTTGACCCGACAAAACCAATGGCAACGCGTACGCTGATCAAGTCGGTAGAAGCAGGAAATCCGCTGGTGATCTTTCCTGAAGGACGTATCACCGTCACCGGCGGCCTCATGAAAGTCTATGACGGCGCGGCCATGGTCGCCGACAAGACGGGGTCGATGATCGTCCCGGTACGCATCGAAGGCCTGGAGAAATCGTTCTTCTCACGGCTGACTTCGATGCATGTCCGCCGTCGGCTCTTCCCCAAGGTGACCTGCACTATCCTCGAACCCGTAACACTGTCGATCGATCCCGAACTCAAGGGCAGAAAACGCCGCGCCGCTGCCGGAGCCGACCTCTACCGCGTCATGTCGGATCTCGTATTCCGCACAAGCAGCAAAGAGAGCACGGTTTTCGAAGCAGTGGTCGAAGCGGCTCGCGAACGCGGCATGGGCAGGCTAGCGGTCCAGGATCCGGTGACCGGGTCTCTGAGCTACGGCAAGCTTCTCGCTGGAGCTTCCGTTCTTGCCCGCAAGTTCTCGTCCATGTTCCGGGACGAAAACACGCTGGGTGTCATGCTGCCGAACGCGAACGGTGCAGCTGCTACGGTCCTGGGTGTAATGTCCGCGGGGAAGGTACCAGCCATGATCAACTTCACGGCAGGTGTCTCGAACATCCTCTCGTCCTGCAAGGCGGCCGAAGTCCGTACGATCCTCACATCCAGAGCATTCGTAAAGCAGGCCAAGTTGGAAAGCGTTGTCGAGGGAGTGAAAAGCAGCGTCCGCATCGTCTATCTCGACGATCTGCGCGAAACGATTACGTCCGCGGAGAAGATCCGCGGGTTGCTCGGACGCTCCAAACCGCTAGTCAGCCGCAAGCCGGGTGACCCTGCCGTAATAATGTTCACGTCAGGCTCCGAGGGAACGCCCAAAGGTGTTGTCCTCACGCACGGGAACGTTCTCGCGAACGCGGTTCAGGCTGCATCCCGTATCGATTTCCATTCGGGAGACAAGGTTTTCAATATCCTGCCTGTCTTCCATTCCTTCGGATTGACGGCCGGGCTGATCCTGCCTCTGGTCTCCGGCGTCCCCGTCTTCCTCTATCCTTCTCCGCTGCATTACCGCATCGTTCCCGAACTGATTTACGGATCCAATGCAACGATCGTCTTCGGGACGGACACCTTCCTGAGCGGCTACGCCAGAACGGCTCATCCATACGACCTGCGTTCGATCCGCTATTGCTTCGCGGGAGCCGAACCGGTCAAGAAATCCACCCGCGAGATTTACATGGAGAAGTTCGGAATCAGGATTCTCGAGGGATACGGCGTAACGGAAGCCTCGCCCGTAATCTCGCTCAACACACCCATGTATAACCGCTCCGGAACTGTCGGCAAAATCCTTCCCGGCATGGAGGCGAAACTCGAACCCGTTCCCGGGGTCGACGAAGGAGGCCGGCTTTATGTCCGCGGCCCCAACATCATGCAAGGCTACCTGCGTGCGGAAAATCCTGGTGTCGTCGAACCGTTGCCGGACGGCTGGCACGACACAGGGGACATTGTCACGATCGACGGGGACGGCTTCATTACGATAAAAGGCAGGGCCAAGCGGTTTGCCAAGATCGGAGGCGAGATGATCTCGCTGGCAGCGGTCGAAGCACTCGCCGGAGAAATTTGGCCAGACACGCTTTCGGCCGTCGCCGCCGTGAAGGACGACCGCAAAGGAGAACGCCTGGTCCTCTACACGGAAGCCGAAGGGGCTGACAGGGCAAAATTCCTGAAGCATGCGAAGGGCAAGGGCGTTCCGGAACTGATGGTTCCGTCCGAGATCGTGACCTGCAAGGTACCCGTCCTGGGCTCCGGAAAAATTGACTTCGTCTCTGTCGGAAGGCTTGCAAATGAGCGCCGCGACAAATCTGCTGCGTAGTTTGGGCGCGATTGTTTTCGCCCCCTGCAGGAGAATCCGGAGTTTCAGGAAACGTCTCCGGGTCTTGACATAGCAGGCCCGCTCGAAAAGGGCAGGCCCACGGTTGCCGAATAAAGGAATCGGCAAAGATACGAAGCCATTCTTCTATGCAGGTTGTTTTCAAAAGAAGTTGACAATAACTTCTTATGCCTGAGCATCAGAATGAGTTCTTGTCTGCGTCTATATTTCTGAGATTCGTGGGAGAAAGCATATGGGAAGGAACGCAATTCCAAAATTGGAAGAATGGAGGGACGGCAAACTTTACCGTTTCAGGGCGGTATCATCGTTCGGTTCGAATAACGGCAAAACACCAACTGCCGATGACGGCCGCCTGATCGTTTTCGAGTGCGTTACGAGACATAAAGGAAACGAGACAACCGAGACACTCGCCACTGCCTATGCGGACGGACTTTTAGAAGTAATGGCCGCAATGTGGCAAAGTGGCTTCATGAAAGGTGTCAAGGAAGGAGAACGACGCAAGGCTGAGGAAGTCCGCAAAGTGCTTCTTGCGGATCATCGGTGATCAATGGGTTTCACGAACCATTCAAGGCCGATCCGCTTTGCACAATCGGAACCAACGGACAGTCTCCCGTAGTCTTCGTCGAAGCCGGAAGGAATAAGGTGTTCATCTTCGGGATGAACGGCGCATGCTCCCCCGAAGACAACCCGCGCGAAATATTTAGGTTTTCCTTTTATATCTTTCTGACAAACACAGCAGAAAACCTTGGATTTCGGATTCCGCCTGAAATCGGGATCAAGAAAAACAGTCCTGAAGGGTTCTTCTTCCATGACACTCCACTAAACCGCCACATAGGTGATGTCAACAATTCAACATCGCGGACCAACTTGGTTCATGCCTAGTCGCCCCGGTCTCCAGCCGGATCGCAGGAATGACGCACGGTTGTTCCATTCCTCTTCCAATGACACCTTGCCAATTGATCCATTCCGGCGGAAAGAGCAGATGCGCAATTTCCGCAAAAGCCAAAGGATGCAACATGGGACGCTACTGGGATCACGAAGGACCGCAGCAGGCGGAGTACGTAAAGCTGCACGAGGAGCTGGTACCGCCTTCCGGGCCTGCAGAAACTCTTGAGGGAGAATGCCTTCGGGCTGCCGGTAAACTGCACCACGAATTTTTCAACAACGGCGGCGGCAACAACGTCAGCGGTGCACTGGTTTTCCTGCAGCAGAACTTTCCGGAATTCAGGCCTGAATGGTGGGAATCGCTTGCTCCTTATGTCACCGGAACTGCTGTCGACGTAGGGGAAGATGTTTACGACACGTGCGAGCAGATCGCGGATGACGTGATCACGTTTGTCCGTGCACGGAACGGCAACTATTCACCTTCTCCATGCGACATGTGGAGCCTTCAGGTTGAGGAAACCGGGCGCGAATGGGCTGCGGAAGAAGACGAGCCTGAATCCGACAGCGAGGAATCCTTCCAACCGTAACCGATCTGGTTGCAGAGGCGCAATTTCATGCTCCACAATGGACTCATGTTCATTGAATCCCTGTGGAGCGGCCGCGAATGTCAATTGCTGCCAAAACCCTGATCCTGGCCAGAGCGGCCGCTCTCTGCGCGGCTGTCGCACTCTCTGCATGCAGCGCGGCCAAGCATTCGACTCAACCTCAGGAAAATCAGAAGCTTTCGCCAAAGGTTGAGGCATCCCTCAAGGCCATGGGGATGAAACCCGGATCCCCGATCATGATGCGGATTTTCAAGGAAGAGGGGGTGCTTGAGGTCTGGAAACAAAAGGACGACGGCAAATACGGACTCGCCGCTTCTTATGAAATCTGCAAATGGTCCGGAAAGCTCGGTCCCAAATATGTCGAAGGGGACCGACAGGCCCCGGAAGGGTTCTACACGGTCCGTCCGTCACAAATGAACCCGAATTCGCAATATCACCTGTCTTTCGATCTCGGCTTCCCGAACGTCTACGATCGGGTGAACGGCCGATTTGGACGCTACCTGATGGTTCACGGCGGCTGCTCGTCCGCAGGCTGCTATTCGATGACAGACGACCAGATCGAAGAAATCTACGCGTTCGCCCGCGATGCCTTCAAAGGCGGCCAGCGCTCGTTCCAGGTCCAAGCGCTGCCCTTCAGGATGACGGACGAAAACATGGCCAGATACCGTTCCGATCCAAACATTGCGTTCTGGAAAAACCTCAAGGAAGGCTACGATTATTTCGAAGCCAACAAGGTCCCGCCAGTCGTCGGAGTTTGCGAGAAGCGGTACGCTTTCAATGCGGGAACCAATCTCGATCCAACCGGGCCTTGTCCTCCGTCAGTCCAGAATGCATACGCAGAAAGCAAGGCCCCCATCACTTTCCCGGTACTTGCTGCACTGTCGGAGGGTCCGGCTCCGTCGATAAAGGGCATTGAAGAGGCAGCGCTGGTTGCGACCTGGTCCCGCAGGCGCGCCAAAGGCGAGCCTGTTACGGCTTTCCCTCCCGACTTGTCCGCTGCATCCCGGGAGGAAATCGATCAGGCAATGCAGGCAGTCCGGGCAAGGAAGAAGCAATACGCCCAGACTTACACGCGGCCGTCTCAGCCGCGACAGGTTGCTACGACTGCCGGAGGGAAGCGGCGGTTTTGACTAGGCGGCAGCAGCGGCTTCCGCTTCAACGAGGCCGGCCGCAACTACCGAAACCCTGAACCACCCCTCGAGGCGGTCGTCGAAGATTGCTCCGACGATTATGTCGGCATTGTCACCGACTTCCTCGCGTATCCTGGTGGCTGCTTCGTCGACCTCGAAGAGCGTCATGTCCCGTCCTCCCGATATGGAGATCAGGACACCTTTCGCTCCAACGATCGACCCGTCGTCAAGCAGGGGATTGGCGATCGCCATTTCCGCCGCCGTTTTGGCGCGGCCTTCACCCTGGGATTCCCCGGTGCCCATCATGGCCCTCCCCATTTCGCGCATAACGGTCCTCACATCGGCAAAATCCAGATTGATAAGGCCGTCTTTCACGATGAGGTCGGTGATACATCCGACACCTGAGAAAAGGACACGGTCCGCCGCGGCAAAGGCATCGGCAAAGGTCGTTTTGGCATCGGCGATCCTGAACAAGTTCTGGTTGGGAATGACGATCACCGTATCGGCCGCCTGCCTGAGTTCTGCGATACCCTCCTCAGCTATTCGCATGCGCCGCGTGCCTTCGAACGAAAACGGCTTGGTGACAACGGCGACAGTCAGTATGCCTGCCTCCCTCGCAACCCTGGCGATGACGGGAGCAGCGCCTGTCCCCGTGCCGCCTCCCATTCCTGCCGTAATGAAGCACATGTGCGTTCCGGACAAATGGTCCATGATCTCGTCGATCGATTCCTCGGCCGCCGCTCGGCCTATTTCAGGCAGCGAGCCTGCCCCCAACCCCTCCGTCAGGTTTGCACCCAACTGAATGACCCGCGATGCTTTGGACATACCTAACACTTGGGCATCCGTGTTCGCGACCACGAATTCGGCTCCCTGCAGCCCTTGCGAGACCATATTGTTCACCGCATTGCCTCCACCCCCGCCCACTCCAAAAATGGTGAGTCGAGGACTCAAAGCGGTCGGTTCCGTTGCTGCCGAGCTGAAAAGATCTTCCATCTTTCCCCATCCCGTTTCGGGCGAATCAAAGTGCACCCAATGAATCAGAGGGGTTGCGCCACTGCAACCTCCGTGGGTCTCAGGTTTGCGGTTTGTTTTATGCGGGAAGGTGCAGGTAGATTCAGTTGCGCCTCAGGAAGAACGTCATGAAAGAAGCTGCCAACCTGATCACCTATGCGGTCCGCAAAGAGGGCTATGAGATTTCCGTACTGGACGCCGAAATGCAGCCCATCTACGAATACAGTGCGGGGAACAATCCCGGATCGGACGCGCCTTCAGATTCTCTCGACGCGGACGACCCCCGTGCCATCCCTGTAGAGAAGCTGGAACAGATGGCCCGCAGGAATGCTGAGGAGCTCGCCACGGAATATGGCCTTCCGGCCGACAAGGTGGTCCATGACACAGACCTTGAAGCTTCGTGGGATGACGAACGCAAACCTGCACTTTAAATAGACAGTTCAGCAAAGGCGGTCGGGACGGTCGGAGTTTGCGGTCTTTTCGAACCAGCTCGACTCTTGAGTTCCCGACAGCATCGGATTGAAACGGGTCATGTTCCTTTTTGATGCCAATATTACGCCGCGAAGTCCATACTTGATCGGGTTCCTGGAATCCGGATCTTCCAGAATGTGATCGTACGCCCTCCGGACGGCATCTCAAAAGTCGGGCTCCGGAATCTCAAGGCCTAGGGGTGCTGTCATCGAGAGCATCGGGCACCGCCCCTCCATGCTCGAGCTCGAAACCGGCATCCTCCAACGCTTCCGCGAGCCAGAGGGGCATGTCTTCGGGTTTGCCGCGAGCGATCCATGATGCTCTGGCATCGTCGAACTCAAAACCGTTAGCCAGGAACGCCTTTACCGCCGTGTTCCTCTTACTGTTGCTGATCTCCGGATCGAAATGCGCCCGGAAAGCAAAAGCATTCCTCACATGCCCATAATTTTCGTCCCGCCACACCAACTTTAGTTTCGACATGGGTTTCCTCCGTATTCGTTCGGGGATGATAGCCGAGGCCGCAGCAAGGAACGCGTCCACGAGCCGTTTGTGGCGTGCATGACCCCGCCTGACACTTCCCGAAGTCAACTGTCGGGGAATTCCTGGTGCAACTCAATAGGTCATCGCACGACGCGAAACGGCTTCCTGTTCCGGTCAAGGATTTCGTCTATGGAGGCTCTTCCCCCGAGACTGTTGCCAAGGCGAGAAGGGCGGCCTCGTTGCTTAGACTTCCCGCGTTCGCCGACTGTGCCGACACATCGACTGTATCGGCGTCAGTGAAAGTCGACAGGATTTCGGATCCGTCGAGAGCCTCGGCATTGGCCTCCCTCCTGGAGTCTGTAATCGGCCGCCCTGAACGGTGGGATGTCAGAGGCTGGATCGAACAAGCGCAGGCCAGAGGAATCCTTCTTGCAGCGTTCCGCGGGCGCGAACCTGTCGGTTTTCTCGGAGCAAGACGTGTCGCCGAAATCGAAATCAGGGAGTCTGACGAAACGGCGTTCTGCTACAGCCTCAGGCCCGACTATGTCTATGTCGTTCCCGACGCACGCAGGACAGGGATCGCAGCGGCCTTGAGAGACGTCCTTGTTGACTGTTGCCGGAAGGATCTGGCGATCCTGGCGGATATGCGGGAGGCAATGAGCGATGCAGGCCTCGAACTTGAAATCGAGGTTCTCTCTTTCGTCGAGTCTGACGAAGGCGAAGAATTCGTGGAGCGCACCAGACAAAAGCTCGAAGAAGTGGCTTCCGAATACTTCCGCTCTGACACGCCGACAGTCAGGCCTGCCTTCTGAGGACGGAGTCCCGATTGGGACCCGTCACGGGACAACTACATCCTAAATGCAGTACCTTCAGGTTCGTCAGCCCCCTCTTTCAGATCATGATCCAGAGAAGGCGACGGCACAGCGTATGCGTAAGTGCCGTTGAAATCGGAAAACACGAGAGCGTCCCATCCGTCCCGACGGCGAACTTCCGCATTTGATGTCTCATAACCCGGCATGTGGGCAAACTTGATGGGGCCGACATCCTTCACCAACTCGCCATCCAGGAAATAGTGCATGAATGCTGCATACGACTCCGGGTCACCTGTAGCCGGCCTGCCGACGACGACCCGTTCCATGGGAAAGTCCCTGCCGAAAATGTCCTCGAACAGCGGGCGCACGGTCGCCCTGATCTGTTCCCGCATATAGGCCGGCATGCTCCGCAGTTCCGTGAAGGAGCCGACACTGAAGCCGGTTGCCTCCTTCATCAGTTCCTCCAAAGGACGCTCTGCATCACGTGGTGCAGGCATTGCGGTGGGATCGACGGTCACCACGGAGTTGGCCGGATGATCTTCGCTGTATTCGCCGACGTCGTTCGAAACCGCGAACTTCGCCTGCCGATATTCTTCGATCGCGGCTTGCGGAACCACCGGGTCCTGCAGGTCGCTGTCCACCATGTCGAACATGTGGATCCCGGCACGAAGAGAGAGGTCATGAATTTCGGCCGGATTCCCCACGATTTGACGCAGCGACTTCAGGTCTGCGCGGTGACGCGAGACATTCTCACCCTTTCGCTCGATCGCATCCAACTGCGCCAAGATGGGCAGGGAAGCCGGACAGAGCGGCTCTCCATCCTCGCCGGCGCGCGCATATTTCTCGCGTACCTCTCCCCATGGACGGGCGGCTTCCTCGCCTTCAACCCACGACCGGAAACCCTTGCGAACGATGCGGACGGGATCGCCGAACCTTTCCTCCACACCTACGGGCAAGTCCTGTTCGTCCAAGTACTCGCCGTCATCGCCATGCCAACCGTAATCATAGTCAGCATGATCCAATTCCGGACCGAACTCGATACCGTGGGCCTCGAAATGAAACACGAGTCCGTCTGTCCGTTGCCTGATCATGTCGTGGATCATCCCTGCGAACTCCGTCGCCGCAGTCGTCATGTCGCAGCTGTAGATCTTCACGCCTGTTCCGTCGAAGAACTTTCCGCTCCAGACCATCTTTCCGTCTTCTTCATCAAGGGTGACGGAGAGCATCGGTATGCCCTCGAGCTTGTAACTGAAGCCGTTCCCCTCGCTGTCCTCCCGGACAAGCGTGAAACCTTCCAGGACCACCTGTTCCGCGGAGTAATCCGTGTAGACGGCCTCAGCCATTATATAGGGGCGGAATAGCGGAGCTTGAGCGAATTCTTCAGGTGTCGGACGATCCAAGGATGCTCTCCAGGTGCGGGCGTTTCGCATAATATTGGAACATAACGACGAATAACAGAAACCGATTGCCCTTAGGCACACTTGTTCGGTCATCTCCTCCGCTCAGATGCGCAATTCCCCGCAGCATCGGGACCTGCGGGGAATTGTTATTGTCCAGAGAGCCTGAGTGTCTGCCCTCAAGCGGCCGTCTCTACTGGCACCATTCCCTCGGGGAGATTTCCGTTTGCCAGCCGCTTCCGGGCATTTCGCAGATAAGGACCGAATTCCTGCTCTGACAATCCCTCAATCAGCTTCAGCGGCGAGACCCGATGAAGTGAATATGCATATCCGACCTGGCGGACATGCTCCACGAATTCGCGGATCGATCCTTTACGAAATTCGCCAGGCCGACGCGCGGGCGGCCGGAAGTCACCTTCGACCTTTCCTGCTTCTCCATCGAAGAAAAGGAGGTCGATCGCTTGAAGCACGGGGCGTGTGGCCACGTTGTACCACATGACTGCATCAAAGCCTTCACCGAGCTTGGTCATGTCGTTCGACAACAGCGCCCGTGAAGCCTCACCATGCAAATGGTACAGATATGCCGGCCCCCAGACCCTGTGGCGATACTGATGGATGCCGGAATCCTTGTACAGCTCGTGCTCGCTTGCCAGCCGATAGTTGACGTCGCTGCTCGGTGCCCATTTCCCTCCGGCGTTCCGGACGACCTTATCTGCATACCGGAGAGTTATCCAGGACCAGAGGCCGATGTCATGCATGACTTCATCGAAGCGGCCCTTGAGGGCTTCGTTGATACCCTTGGCGAGTTCGATCTTGCTCTGCGGGTTTTCCGGCAGAAGCCCGAATTCCGGCGCGGGAACCGACCACTCATCATCAAGAAGAATCTCGAAAGGAGGAGGGGCCGACGTCACCTTCTTCTCGTTTTCGATGAAATAATGGTCGAAACGCTCCAGCGCCTTGCCCGTCATCCTGCGCGGTTGGAACGGCGAAATTTCACGCTGCATCCTTGCATTCTCCTTCTTCATTTCCGAAGTCGGCATCCTTCGCCAGATCCTTGAGGCGTTTCTGGACCTCGCCAGCCTTCAAAAAACCCTCCACCACCCTGTCGACGGCCCCGTTCAGGCCAAGTCGGTCCTGCGAGCTGAGGTCGACCACGTCCTTCCAATCGTCGCACCGTGCCCATTTCGCGGCCGCGGACCGCATCATGTCCCATCGCGGCGTCTCGAGGACCGCATCATCGGCAATCAAGGACGTGACGATCTGCCGGATCGCGGACGGCAGCCCGAAGGCGACGATGCCGAAATCCTTCTCGCAGGCTTTTAGCGGCGGGGAATATGCACCGAGTTCGATGACAGGCCCTTCCGGCTCCAGGATTCCCCTGATCGGGAAAACCTGCTCCTCCTTGCGTCGGAAGACGATGAATGACATCCCGCCACCCTCGCCGGCATCGCCATCCTCGTCTGAAGACAGCCGCAGCCCGGAAGTTTCGGCGAGTATAACACCGTTTTCATCGGAGAACTGGACGATGATCTCGGTTCGGCCGGGATGAAGCTCCCGGGCAAGCCGGATCGGCTTCAGGTCACCACCCGCCTTCAGGACCGTTTCCCAGGAACCTACCGTGTGGTGCGTCTGCTCGTTCAGGACGTTGTTCTTGACGATCACGTCTACCGAGGCATCCAAGGAGACGGGGAAATCCTCCATGCCGACAAAAGTGACGGTCAGGTAAGGCATCCCTCGCTCCGATACCTTCTGTTCAACCCTGACGTTGCCGTCTCCGATCTCCAACTTTCCGAACAGGGTAACGTTCGCAATTGAGCGAAATCTCATGAACAGTCCTCCTTCAAGCCTCGACCACGCCCACCTGCAGGCCACGATTGGGATCGAAACCGCCACGTGCGCGGATTTCGAAGTTATCGTTGTAGACAGAGAGGCGGAGAATGTTCGGTCCGGTAACCTCAAACCCGCAGCTCTTGGCCTCGATGCTGATGTCCGCGAAATCAAAGTCGGCCTTCGAGTGCTTCACGCTGGCACCTTGCGTCTTGTCCATCAGTGAATGGAACACCGCCACGTCGATCGGGCGGTCGAGCATGCCTGACCGGAAGGCGTTCCTGCCTGCCTCGGTGAGCCGCAGCCCGAATCCCCAATGCCCGCTGTCGTCCTTGGGAACCACGAAGCCCTGCAGGATGGGCGGGTTTGGCTGACCCGACTCATTGTCGTCACCGTCGCCTTCATTGTCCCCGACCTGATCCTTCTCGTTGACATTGCGGCGGCTGCTCTCTTCTGCAGTCATCGGGAATACCGACGCGAAGATGCTGGTGTCTTCGACCACTCCGCGGGAGTTCAGGGCCTTGAGCAGTTCCAGACCGCCATTCGAGAACGACGCCGCAATGTCGTACGAGTTTTGCTTGGGCCAGCCTGCCTCATGCATCCGCTGGCCAAACCATTTGGTATGGGTCGCATCCTCACCCGCCCGAAGCATTCTCGATACATCGTCTCCGGCGCACAAGACCATGATTACGTGCGGATTGTTTAGGAGAAGGGTGACGGTAGGAAGCCGCTCCCTCATGTGGATCATCAGGCCGTGCTTCATCCGGGGATTGTGCCTGACGCCGAAATGGATTTTACCCGACTGTTTGTTGCGCGGGGTCTTGACCGGGAAGAAAGTTGCGGTGACTGCAACCGATTCTTCATTGTCATATCGTTCGGCCAGACGGAGGAAGACATCCTCGTCAAGAACGTCGTGATTGAACCGCCCGCTGACGTAACCGATATCCTCACTATTCCGCTGCATGTCCCGGTAAAGGGTCATGACCGTGCGGATGGTTTCCACAAGATTGTCGTTTCCGCCGAACGCCGCATTTGCCGCATAATCCAGGATCGTGTCGGGATCGATCACGTGCAAGCCATTTTCATCACCGACTTCGACCTTGATGCCGTTGGCGATGACCGGGACGAAGTGGTTCGCGATGATCTCGGAAATGATCGCCTTGACGGTGAATTCGTCCCTGACCGAGACAATGCACATTGCAGTGCCGTGATCGCCGTCGACCTCCATGCCGATCTCTCGACCGAACCGGACGGCCTCCTCGCCGACCATAGGAGGACATGCGGCAGGCTTCTGATGTGTCAGGTCCCTGAGGAAATGTCCGTACCCTTGATACTCTTCGCCCCGATAGTCATGGATGCGGAGCTCCGAGAGGCCGAACGCTATGTCGAGACCGTCCTCCTCGCGGCGGGACAACACGGCAATGGTCATGAGTTCGCTTGCCCTGAAATAGGTTGCGCGGCCCATCCCTTTGCTGCCGTTCTCGGTCGAATCCTTGGACGAATTGCCGTAGCCGTTGGCGAAGGCCTGATAGCCGCCCGGCTTTGCCTTCCCCGGAGCGCGATCGATGTTGCCGCCAAGGCCTTTTCCGTTGTCGGTACAGATCAGGCAGCGCACGCTGCCATCGTCATTTTTCTTGAGTTTGATGTCCCTCTTGCCTTGGCCGCTCGTGCAGCCTTTGGCGCGCTCCTCAATCTGGGCGATGTCCAAAGCCTTGATGTTTTCCGGGCCGAGCGACGCGAAGAGGAAACGCACGGCATTTGATCCCGCATCCAGAAGGTTCTGGAAATACTCCCTCAGCAGGATTGCGACGACATTGTCGCCGACGAACGCTTCCCCGACGGTCGATTCATTGTTCATGTAGATGTCGACAGGCATGAAGCGCCATGTCGCCGAGAATGCAGTGGTGTTCTGCAGGCCGTGTTCTGTCACTCCCAAGTCCAAAATCGCCTCCATCCGGATATATTCGTCAACGGAATTGATCTTGGATAATCCGGCGAATCCTTTGCGTCAACAATTTTCCTTGAAAAATCCGGAGCTTAGCAAGAATTGAATCCTTGCGATCGATATCCGGTTTCTTTCTTTCAGGGCGAAGGCACATCCTGGGCCTAAAGAATTCGCATTGTGTTGGAGAACCCGGATGCGCGGAAAACCCTCATTTCTTGCTGTCGATTTCTTCTGTGGAGCAGGGGGAACCACGAACGGCCTCATCGCCGCCGGAGGCTACGTCTTTGCGGGCGTCGACAAAGAAGGGGAGTGCCGCAGGACATTTGTGGAGAACAACCTCAATCCTGACGGGACCAATCCAGCTTACCTGCAGCGGGACATCTTCAAGAAAACGGACGATTACCCTGACGGGGAGCAGGACATCCTTGTGGAAGAAATAAAGGCACTGCATTCGCCTTTGCGCAGCAGATATCCGGGCGTGCCGCTCCTTTTCTCGATCTGCGCACCATGCCAGCCGTTCACGAACATGTCGCGAAATGTCGGGGAGGAAAGGGAAGAGGGCCGCCGAAGGGATCGCGGATTGCTCGGGCAGAGCCTGGACATCATCCGCCGTTTCATGCCCGAACTCGTGCTTTGCGAGAATGTGGCAGGTATCCAGAACAAAAAATACGGAGGGGTTTGGCAATCGTTCATGGCGGAGATGGAAGAAGACTACCTAGTAGGGTCGGCAGTCGTGGACGCGGTCAATTTCGGCATCCCCCAATACCGCAAGCGATCGATACTGCTTGCCGTACGCAAAGACGTTGCCTCAGCCGCAACACGCGAAGCTCTCGACGAGAATGGCCGGCTAGTAGTACCCGAGGAGGATCCTGACGAACCTTTGCGGACGGTCAGGGAAACCATAGGCCACCTTCCTCCCCTCGAGCCCGGGGGCGTCCATCCCGCCATTGCGAACCACCATTGCGGCAAGGTAAAGGAAGTCAACCGAAAGAGGCTCGCCTTCATCGCTCCGGGCGGCTCGAACCGGGACTATATCGGGACAGGGCTGGAACTGGCTTGCCATGTACGCCTTAAAGAAGGCGCTGCGGGCAAACAATCCGGGTCGGGATTTTCCGATTCCTACACCCGTCTTTCGGGAGACCGCCCCGCGCCTACGATCACGACGAAATGCTACAGTTTCACGAACGGTCGGTACGGGCACTACGACATGAGCCAGCAACGGGCGCTGAGTGTCCGCGAGGCCGCCGCACTGCAATCGTTCCCCGACAGCTACGAATTTCATTCGAAGTCGCTCATCCGCGCCGCCCGAATGGTCGGAAATGCCGTACCGCCCAAGCTAGGGTGCTTCTTCGGAAGAAAGCTGTCGACGATGTACGACTCGTCAGCCGTTTCCATGGCCGCATGACAAAGGATTCGAATTTGCCAAATCTTCCGTTCCGGGCTTTCATCAAAGGAAACGTTGAAAGCAACGGAGCATCCTTTTGGAAATCATCCGCAAAATGGCGGGCCTTGGATCGACTTGGCCCGTAAGACCCCATCCGTTGTCAGCGGCCTTCTACGTATGCAACAAGAACGGCGTACCGTTTCTCTTTACCGTACACGACCTGATCGATCTGCTTGCCTACATCGAAGAAAACATCGAACATTTCTCTGCCCACGCGACGGAATACAGCCAAGATGCGTGGCGGGAAGCGTTCGACAAGGCCAGGGGTGACAAACAGAAAACCCAAAGCCTTGCCTGGACGATGTCGGGGAACCAGACAAGGTCCCTGTTCTCGATGGTGTCCAAGGCGATCCATGCGGTGAACTTCGAGGGGCAGCCTTACAACGACAACAGGACCGTCATCACGCCCGAGACGGTCCGACGCACGATCGAGGCACTCACAAAGGGAACGGAGCAGGCGGTCGACAACAAGGCTTCCCTTCCTAACCGTCCGATCCAGGGAAGAGTTGCAGGGGCCACCTCGCTCCTCATTTCAGGTCCGCCCGGGACAGGCAAGACATTCATGGCCGACGAGATCGCTCACGAAGCCCCGGACTCGGTGGTGATGAGGACGACCTTTGCTTCGGGGACTTCCCACGGAGATTTCGTCGGCCAGGTGGATGCGCCTGATTTCGACTTCAAACCGGGACCGTTTCTTACCGCATATGCACACGCGATCGGAAATCCGGACCGCCGTGTTTTCCTGATTATCGAGGAGATCAACAGGGGAAACATGAACGCCATCTTCGGCGAGGTTTTCACGATGATGGACAGGGATCCGAGCGGCCGGGGCCGATACGGGGTGACGCCGCAAAAAGCCTTGGCCGATTGGGTAACGAAGGCAACGGGGCAGTGCTGTGACGAGCTTCGCATGCCTCAGAACCTTTGGCTGCTGGCAACGAAAAACTCCCTCGACGACAGCGTTCATCCCATGGATACGGCCTTTGTCAGACGATGGGAACAGGTGCATCTAAGGGTGGATTACACCAAGGTGCCCGACCGCGATGTCCGAATCGTGACGGGCCAGGGACGGGACATATCAATTGCCTACCGGGAATTTCTCAAGCGCCTCAACAAGTATCTCCTTGAGAAGGTGGGACTGGACGAAGACAGGATCATCGGTCCTTATTTCGTTCCCCACCACAAGATTAGGGGAGACGGCAGGCTCAATTGGGAAATCCCCGGCTACCTATGGGATCGACTCAAGAACCGCAAACGGGAACTTCTGTTCCGGAGTTCGATAAAGACGGCAGGGGACGCGCAGGCCTACCTGGAACAAGACCGCCGCATCTTTTCCAATGACTTCCTTGAAGCCCTCCAGTCGCCTGCCGCCGATACGGACGACGATGAAGATTGAGTTTTTGCCCGACCGATATCCGCGGCCGGCTCTCGAGAGGCATCATCCAAGACTGGCTGCCGCCCTCAAGGATGCAGGAGTTCCCGCACACAAGGACCGCATCCATTTTTGCGGTTTCGCTTCTCCCGATCCGGGCCATGGGTTCATTTTCCTTCCCCGGGGATGCAGGACCGACGATAGATCGGCCGCGAGCGGACAGGCAGCCATCACAATGAAGGTGATCGCGAAGTTCGGCATGCTTGCGGGACGAAGCGGGTTCGGCAAGGACGGGAAGGACCCCTACAAACTCGCTTCCGTCATCCGTGAATTGACTGACGATCTGCTTGATCACGGCGTCCATTCCGCATCCGGAGTTTTCGAGGCCGAACACGGAGGCAGGATCGACTGGAAGGGCACCTTCAGGGAGGGTTCCCCCCGAATCCTCGAGGACGGGAGTTACTGGTTCAAAAAACTCAAAAGAAACTCTGTGCGTGACGGACACGAGAACCATCTGAGCCTGATCCATGCCGGAATAATGGCCGAAATCCTGCGGGACCATGATTGGTGGCTTCCTTCCGGAGCCTGGCAGGCGCTCGATGACGCCAACATCCCCGAAACCGCGATACCGCGGGAAGAATGGTCAACGGTGCTGGACAGACTCTCGGATTCGGTCTTCCGCGACCGAGATCACGAGCGCCTGTGCCTGATGAAGGCGTATGTTGACTGCACGTCATCGGGGCACGGCAAGTCGTCCGTCTGCGGCATCAGCGATTTCTCCACCGTGTGGGAGAAAATGCTCCGCGATGTACTGAGGCACTCGTCCTCCGAATGGAAAAGTCTGCTTCCCCAACCCCGTTGGACAAAACGGGACGGAACCTCGGATTTTGCGCCCGGCCTGAAACCGGATGTCGTACTTTCACGCGGAAACATGCACGTCGTGGCGGACGCCAAGTATTATGACGCTGTTTCCGAAAAGACCCTTCCTTCCCTTTCGGACCTGACGAAACAGGAAGCATACAGAAAGACGCTTGAACAGGCTCTAGGGGGCAACCATTCCGTCGCAAGCTGTTTCGTCTTTCCCTCCAAAGAAGGGACTGGTCCCTACGCCACCGTTGAGATGAGCGACAGGAACGGTAACCCGTTCTCAGAACCCACCGGGTGCGTCTATCTTTCCACGTCGGATGTGATGACCGCCTGGCTGGAAGGAAAGACGATCGACATTTTTCCAGAAGTCGAATTCTTCCGAAAAAGATAGGCCTATATTGTTGGCAGGAAGGCTTTACCGTCCTGCGTTTTGCGGCCATCCTTTCTAACAATGGATTCAGCGCTACTACCAAAAGGATTCATCGTGACTGCAACAACTCCTTCGGGTGCGACGCCAAAGTTTTACGCAATCGATTTCTTCTGCGGGGCAGGAGGGACAACCAACGGCCTGATCGCCGCCGGTGGGCAGGTCATCGCGGGGATCGACAAGGAAGGCGAGTGCAAGAAGACATACGAGGAAAACAACAAGAATCCCGACGGGTCCAACCCGGAATATTGGCAGCTCGACATCTACAGACGTGACGAAGATTATCCCGAAGGCCAGCAGGAAGAAATTTTCGGGCGTTTCGATGAAAAAGTCCGCCCCTTGCGTAAAACCAACCCCGATATCCCGCTGATGCTCGCCATCTGCGCTCCCTGCCAGCCGTTCACGACGATGACCCGCATACAGATGACCGATGAACGCGCAACGGCTCGCCAGCGTGATCGCGGCCTGCTTGCACAGTGTCTGGACTATGTCGACCACTTCGAGCCGGAAATGGTCCTGTGTGAGAACGTGGCCGGCATACAGAACCCGAAGTACGGCGGCGTCTGGCAGCATTTCATGGCAGGATTGGAAGCAAGAGGCTATGTTGCCGGTTCGGCCATCGTGGATGCCGTAAACTTCAAGGTTCCGCAGCACCGCAAGCGTTCCATCATGCTTGCTGTAAAAAAGGGAAAGATCGGCGGCGACTGGATACGCGCATCGGAAGACGGCACTGAATTCCTTGAGGTGCCATTGAGCGACGGTACCGACAGGCGACTGACTGTAGGGGAGGCCATCTTTGATAAAGGCTTGATCAGTCTCTCGGCTGGAAGCCGGGATGCGAATGACCCGAACCATCGCTGTGCCGGCCTGTCGGAGATCAACAGGAAACGGCTGGAAAGCGTCCAGCCTGGCGGCTCCAATGTGATTTTCGAAGAGGCGGGTCTCGGTCTGGAATGTCACAGGCGTCTCCGCGGGGGCAAGAATTCGGGTTTCACCGACGTCTACACCCGGATGGACCCCGAGAAGCCGTCTCCGACGATCACGACAAAGTGCTTCAGCGTCTCGAACGGCCGCTTCGGCCATCCCAGGGAAACCAGAGCGATCAGCATCCGTGAAGCCGCACTTCTTCAGACGTTTCCGGAAAACTACGTCTTCCATGCCAATTCATTGCAGCAGCAGGCGAGGATGGTCGGAAACGCGGTGCCGCCGAGGCTTGCCGAGTTCTTCGCAAAGCATCTCGTCGAAATTCTCGAATCCAAGGAGATACTCGCCGAAGCGGCTTGACGGGCTGTCTTTCAAAGAAATCCTTTCCTCCAGGATCAACATCTGCTACACGGCTTGGCCGAAAGGATTTGCAATGTCCGACAACAATCCACTGAAGATCGCAGTCATTCTGAGCCGCTTCCATTTTGAATTCAGCGTCTCGTCCGAAGGGACTGGCAGCGTAATTCATGAAGCACTGTCAAACCACGACAGGGTCGTACTCGCCGTCCTGGGAGCTGAAAGGCCGCAAAGCTTGCTCGATCCTCTGACGTGGGAGATGAGAGAATCGTGTCTGCGCGATGCCTTCGGGAACACCGGCAAGGTCGCAGTCATCCCAGTTCCGACACCCCGGCACAGCATGATGTTGGGAAGCATGCTGCTCCGCGAAGCAGTCGGCAACGCCATTCCCAGGGGAGGCCCCGCATCAGTCACGGTCATCGGAAATGACGAACCATTCATGACATGGCTGAAGGAGAGTTGGCCTCACTGGACCTTCAAACGAGATCGCAGGTTCGAAGCCGATCTCTCACTTTCTTCGCCCTTGTCGATCACTCAGCAATTTATCGAGGAAAGCAGGAACGTTGCTGAAATCCGGGCCAAGTACGGCGAGGGCCCGCATCACACCGCGGACGCGATCTGTACTTGGCAGGGCAAGGTTCTCCTGGTGAACCGTGCCAATCCGCCTTTCAAGGGGATGCTGGCATTGCCTGGCGGTATCGTCGACCCGGGAGAGGACCCGCTGCAGGCTTGTTTGCGCGAGTTGGCCGAGGAGACAGCGCTGGCGCTCGGTAAACACGCCCCCTCTCCAACGGAAATGGCCAGGACATACCTGCGCTCCGGCCCCCACGAATTCGGCCCGCATGACAGGGACCCTCGCGGCCTTTATCTGTCCCACACCTTTCATTTCGATTTCTCGGATCTGACGGAAGCGCCAAGAGTCGTCGGAGGGGACGATGCCAGCACCGCTGCATGGCATCCTCTGAACGATCTTCGACCGTGGCTGCTCGCATTCGACCATTATGACATTCTGGCGCGTGTGCTAGGCTTGACCTACGCTGCGGATTTCGCGGAACTGAAGGGAGACGGCTATTCGAGTTTTGAGGTTGACGAGCCGTTCCGCGTCCGGCATTTCCCATAAGGAACGGAGCGGGAACATTTGGCGCGGAATCTGCAAGGCATACCGACTGAAGCTTTATCCCAACAGGGAGCAGAGGTCCGCGCTGGCCGGACACGCCGGAGCGTGCCGCTGGCTGTGGAACCGTCTCCTGGCCATGCAGCGTTCGCGACCGTAGGCGCGACCTGCAGCACAAGACCACCGCGGCGCTGGTGGGACGCGCCTCGGCCGTGGTGACGGAGGACCCGAACATCCGCGGCATGCTGAAGAACCGCCGCCTGGCGATGAGCTTCGCCGACGCCGGCTGGGGCGAGATGCTCAGGCAGGTCGCCTACAAATGCGCGTGGGCCGGGAAGGCCCACGTCCGGGCGGACCGGTTCGTCCTGCGGGACGCGAAAGACTCGAGGGCACAAGCTCTCCCTGCACCAGCGCACCTACCGGTGCGGCCATTGCGGCTTGGAAATGGACCGCGACTT